>MDTG01023076.1_pt1 | contig 11385 bp, 12 predicted proteins | sample 811421 | NCBI WGS metagenome assembly MDTG01 (sample SAMN05326645, study PRJNA326480) | marine metagenome | isolation source: seawater | place: Pacific Ocean: South East | collected 2011
ATAGTAATTGGTTTTATACGATATTGTATATATAAAAATATTAGTTTTATTCCAAAAGATAAAGCAAGTTATTTTATGGTTTTCCTAACATATTTTTTAATATTTATTTGGATTATTAATAAAGTTGTTATTACAAAAAATATTAGCAAATTTAAATAATTAATTCATTAATTATTTTTTTTGTATTAATTATAATATCTTGTGGATAATCTAAATCTGTTAAAACTTTAACACCACCTTTTATTTTTGAAATGCCCTTAATTATTTTATATTTGTATTCAAATTTTTCATCATTCGTATTAACTTTCATATTACAATTAATAATATTTTTATTATTATCTAACCGATTACATAAATCAATAAAATGGGTTGTTATAATAAAACATACATTAGAATAGTTATTTAAATATTTCAAGAAAGAAACAGCACTACCAATTGCTTCATATGGATTTGTTCCAGAATATAATTCATCAAAAACACAAAAATGTCTTTTATCTTTATTATTTTCTATAGTTGTTAAAATATTCTTACATCTTCGTGCCTCTGCTTGAAATAAACTATCGCGTCCAGAAGTATCTGGTATATTTATATAACTATGTATAAAATCATATAGATGTAAACACGCTTTATCATAAAAACCGTAACCTATTTGTTGTGAAATAATAATATTAAATAATGTAGTTTTTATTATTGTAGTTTTACCTGCAGCGTTTGGTCCAGTTATTAAAATATTTTTATCCAATTTATAAGTATTTTTTATTGGTTTATCTTTAATCATTGGATAAAAAGCATTTTTAAATGTTGTTTTATTTTTAGTAAATATACATTTACCTATTATATCATTATTAATTTTATTTTGTAAACAACATAAATTATCTATATAACCACAAAAATAAAAAGAATAATTCAAACTATTTTTTAATTCATTACATTGATATAATTCATAATACAACTTCATTACTTTACCTATTTGTTTGAAATTATTTAATGAAATATTATATGGTAATATTGTATCTAATTCTCTTTTTACATATAAAAATTTAAGCTTATGTATATTCATATTAGCAACAAATTTTTTATAAGTATTTAATTTCGCACAATTCTTATCAAATAAATCATAATATTGTAATGTATTATTAATATGTTGTTTTATTTCAAATAATTCATGATGTATTAATTTCATATTTTTATAAAATGATATACAAGATCTAACATTTTGGTAAATTTGTAATATATAAAATATAAATGAAATTAATATATATACTCTTTTATCCCATGTTGCTGATGATAAAGTAAATAATTGTCCAATTTGATGTTTCTGAAATACAAGTAATAAAATATCATAATAATTTTTGACTGTTAAATTTGTTCCTCGAACGCGTAAAATAAAAAAAGGTATTAATAAAAAAAATATAGGAATACAAAGTGATATAATTGGCGAAGATAAATTATAAATACTCATTAATTGCAAAATCTCAGAATTTTTATTTAAAAAATAAAGTTTTTCCCATTCAATATATTGATATTTCGCATGAAATCCGATGTCATCATCTTTTTTACTGTCATTATTAGATAACTTATCATTTATATTTATTTTATTCCATAATGCCAATACTTCATTACTATTATTTTCAGTATTAATCAAAAAATTATTTTTTAATAATTTTTGTGTATCTTTTAAATATTTTTTATCATTTGTATAATTTTGTTTCCACATATCTTGTGTTAAATTTCCGAATTTATTTTTTGAAGAAAAGACATTATTATATATTACTGATAATTCTAAATCATTATCTATTTGTGGATTCAAAATTTTTCTCCCTTTATTATAATAAATAGGTAATTCAAAACTTGTCATTAAAATTAATTATTAAATTTAATAAATAATTTTAACGATTAAACATTGTTTATAATATATTTGGTAATTCTTTAATTTCTGTAGAATAAAATTTTTCTATATCTTTCATTAAATTTATATCTCTTCTAGTAACAAAATTTATTCCCATTCCTTTTCTACCCCATCTTCCACTTCTTCCAATACGATGTAAATAATTATTGCGACAATTCGGAATATCAAAATTAATAACTATACTTACTTGCTGTATATCTATTCCCCGCGATGTTATATTTGACGATATTAAAACTCTGGTTCTTCCATTAATAAAATCATTGTAGCTTAATGTACGTTCGTTTTTATTCATATTACTGTGAATTTGTGATACTGCAAAATTATCTTCAATCATACAATTATATAAATGTTGAACGCGATTGACACTATTGCAATATATAATACATTGACTAACTGAATATACTTCATACAAATCTTTCAAAGCACTATATTTATCTTTATCATTTTCTAATGCTACATAATATTGCTCTATTCCTTCTAACGTTAATTGTTCTGCTTTTACTAATATTTTTTTTGGATTTTTCATAAATTTTTTTACTAAATTTTCAATTGAATCTGGCATAGTGGCACTAAATAATGCCATTTGAACATTTAAAGGTAAATAATCTAATATATTATATATTTGTTCCTTAAATCCATAAGACAACATTTCATCTGCCTCATCTAAAATAAATATTTTAAGATTATTTATTAATAATTTTTTTCGTTGTATCATATCATAAATCCTACCAGGACAACCAATAATTATATGAGGTTTTTTTTTTTAACATACTAATATCAGTTTCTACACTTTCACCACCAACTAATAATTGAGTTTTTAAATCTTTCATCATAACACCAATAGAATCAATAACTTTCTTAATTTGTAATGATAATTCACGTGTAGGTGAAATTATAATACCCTGTGTTTCTTTTAACATCGTATCTATTAGTTGAAGAACACCTATTGTAAAACATCCTGTTTTACCTGTTCCTGATTGTGCTTGTGCTACTAAATTATTTTTATTAAATAATTGTATTATTGCTTTTTTTTGAATAGGACTTGGTATTTCAAATCCATAGTTATATATACCATGAAGCAAATTTTCTTTTATATTTGGCAAGTCATCCCAATTTTCTATTTCATCTATTTCATCTTCACTTTTAATTATTTCATCTTCACTTTTAATTATTTCAGACATAATTTATAATTATATAATAGTTTTAAGTTTATTATATTAATAAATAGATATAAATATAAATATAAAATCTATTATAAATATACTAATTGCAATGTCATCAATTAAAATTTTAAAATATGATCTTAAATATTTTGATGATGTAAAAAAAGACTCTTCTTATGTAATATCAGAAGATACAATTAACTTAATACAAGATATTAATAAAAAACTTACTATTTTAAATAAACCTAATATTTTTTTTGAGAAAAAAATATCTAATAAAAAAAATATAATTGATAATTGGAACAATACTAAACAATTTAAACCTACTACGTTTGTTAAAAAAGAAGGTTTTGAACAAAATATTAATACATTAAGAATTAATTTAAATAAAATAACTAATAAAAATTATGATGTTTTATCTGTAAAAATATTAGATGAAATTGATATTATTTATAAAAATAATCCAGAAAATTTTATTAAAATAAAAAATTTATTTATAGATACTGTATCTAATATAAGTATATATTCAGAAATATATGTTATGATTTATAAGTCTATTATAGAAAAGTACAATAAAAATTTATTTGATATTAATGAAAATTTTATTAATTTAAAAAATGATATACAAAGTATTAAAATAAGTCAATGTAAGATAAATTATGATGATTTTTGTAAAAACAACAAAGAAAATGAAAAAAAACGAATCTTAACTTTATTTTATATTAATTTAATGAAAAATAATTTATTTTCAAAAGAAGAAATATTAAATTTAATATTAGATATACAAAATTATAATATCAATTTAATTAATAACATTAATAATGATGATATTGTTAGCGAATTATGTGAATATATATATATATTAATTGTAAATTCATTTGAATATATAAAAGACGATAGTAAATTCTCTATTATTTCTAATAATGTTATATATGTTACAAAATTAAAAAAAAATGTGAATAATAGTTTAACAAATAAAAGTAAATTTAAACATATGGATATATTAGATATAATAAATAATAATAATAATATTTAAATGCTATATGTATTACTATTATATGAACAATATTCATTATAAAATTTATGAAAATGAAAATCTAAGTGAAAGTGAAAATGAAGATGTATATGAAAATAATTATGACAATTTAATAAATGAAATTAATTTATCACTAAATTGTGATCATAAATTAGCTTTAGAAACCGATTATAATACGAATTATAACATCAAACAATTAAAACAAATAATAGAATATTATAATATTTCATTAAATAAAAGAAAATCAAAAAAACAAGACTTAATTGATATAATAATTAATTTTGAATTAAATAATGATAATAAAAATATAACAAATAAAAGAAAACAACTTTGGTTTTATATGAAAAAAATAAAAGAAGATGATTATTTAAATAAATTTATTATATTTGAAATTTAATAAAAAAAATTATGTAATATTTAAAAATATATACTTTTTTTTGTATTAAAAAATATATATTTATTCTATAATGGTTAAATCGCTTATAGGAAATAATATAAACTATTCTGAAGTAAAAAGTATTCATCCGGAAGATGAAAATTATGAAACCCCATTGTATGAAAGTGAAATTTTTAATATTAAAGTAATTATTGCTTTAGGAAAAGCAAAATATGATTTAATACAAAAAGAAATTATATATTTTCCATTATATCTTATACAAAATGATAAAATTGTTCAAAGAATTGGTTTATATGAATTTAATTCTAAGGAATTAGAAGATAATTTAGATGAAAAAGGACAACCAAATTTGTTGTCAAATGATTTTAAAGTTAAACCATTATTGTTTACAATTATAACTACAACTCTGTTAGAAAAATATAAAAGCGAAGATCTTGATATTTCAGAAGATATTATATGGGAAAAAACATTAACAATACTGAATAAAAACAAAGATAAACTAAATGAAAAAATAGATGCGGCACTTATCAGAAGAATGGTACAAAATCAATTAGATATTGATTTAAAAACTAAAAAAAAATGGTTTGATGATAAAATAAAAATATGGATTGATGACAATATAAAATATTCTAAAAAAGACACTAAATCAATCCAAAATGACGAGAAAGATTCTGAAAGTGACGAGAAAGATTCTGAAAGTGACGAGGAAGATTCTGAAAGTGACGAGGAAGATTCTGAAAGTGACGAGAAAGATTCTGAAAGTGACGAGAAAGATTCTGAAAGCGACGAGAAAGATTCTGAAAGCGATGAGGAAGATTCTGAAAGCGATGAGGAAGATTCTGAAAGTGAACAACCCGATCCTGGTGAAGAAAAAAAACTGTTACCAGAACAAACAAAGATTATGGCAGAACAGGAGAAAAAAAATTATATTGAAAAAGAAAAAGATGAATGGATTGTTAAATTTTTAAAAAATAGAAATTATGATATATTAAATAATGCTGGTGGAGGAGATTGTTTTTTTTTAGCCATAAACCAAGGTTTAAATATGGTAGGAAAAAATATTTCAGTTCAAGAACAGAGAAAGATGCTATCTCAAGAAACAACGCAGTCTACGTTTGATACCAACAAGGAGATATATACTGATTTGAAAACACAAATTGATATACTAAAGGGCGAATTAAATAAATATAAGAAAGAACATGAAGAGTTAAAAAAACGATTAAAAGAAACAAAGGAGAGAGATGTTCAAAAGAATATAATTGCAAAATTAAAGGGTATAAGTATAAAACATAAAAATACTAAAGAAGAGCTGATAACAAGCAATCAAATGATACAAGAATGGAAATATATGAAAGGAATAACCACACTTGAAGCATACCGGGCCATATTACAAACAAATAATTTTTGGGCAGATGCATCAACTATATCAACTATGGAAAGATTGCTAAATGTTAAATTTATTATTTTTTCAAAGGATAACTATTTGGCAAATGATTTTAACAATGTCCTGCAGTGTGGTAATTTAAATGACACTATATTAGAAAGTAAAGGTAGTTTTAATCCATCACATTATATTATTCTCAATTATAAAGATGGTAATCATTATGAATTAATAAAATATAAAGAAAAAGGCGCGTTAAAATTTAACGAAATATCATATGATATTAAATTATTAATTGCTAATAAGTGTTTAGAGGGTGATACAGGACCATTTAAGTTAATACATGAGTTTAATGATTTTAAAGAAAGTTTAAATAATCGATCATCAACTATGTCAGGTGGTGAAGAAATTAACTCTGAATATTATGACAGGGATAATGTATTAACAATATATAAAAACGCACCAAACAATATATTTCCTGGAAGATATAATGGAGAGAAAGTGAAAAAATCTGATTATATGGAATTTATAAGTTTAAATGATAATTGGAGAAAAAAATTATCAAATGATTATAAAGTTATATTTAGTTTAGACGGAAAAAACTGGCTTTCTGTTGATCATTACCTTTATGGAGCAAGATATAAACATAATAATCCAGAATTTTATAAATTATTTAGTTTAGATTCTGGATCATCTATATCAAAAAATATTGATTTAGCAAAAGAAGCAAGTGAAAAAAAAAAAAACAGATTTACGTGATAAAAATATAATAGTAGATAATGATTATTTTAATGGAAGAGACAAAAAAGAATTAACGAAAGCATTAACTTCTAAATTTACCCAAAATAAAGATTTATTAGATGTTCTCTTAAAAACGAATAGTGCTAAATTACAAACTTTTATACCTGGTTCATCACCAATAGTATTAACAGAGTTAATGAAATTACGAAAAGAGTTATCTCTCAATAAATAAATAATAAATAATAAATAAATTATAAATAATAAATAAATATTTATTATTTATAAAATGAAATTATTAAAAGATTCACATGAAATAATAAAATATATTTTACCTAATTATAATAAATGTTTATTAAAACAGTATAATAATACTACATACATTAATAAGGCAAATAAGTTATTAAAAGTTTTATATTTAGATTTGATAAGTGCTAATAAACATTTTCATAAATATAAAAAACAATTTAATATTACATTAATTACTAAAAAAAATTTTAATATACCGATTTTTGCAACATTATATATGTCAGATAATATTAAAGAATATATAAATAATAATGGTATTTATCAATTAAATTACAAATTCTCTATTAATAAACGAAAAATAAATATTTATATTATGCTTTATAATATTAATGAAAATATTGAAAATTATAACGAATGGTTTTATAATATGTATTTAATATTGTATGTTTGTACAATATATTCTACAAAAGAATGTTCAAAAGAATTAAATATATATTTATTTCCAACTCATTATAAAAAAGAAATTCCTACAAATAACACTATTATTGGACCAAGTAATGTTAATACAGCATATACAAAAAGATGTCAACCGAATGGAGAAATTGTTATTTATCGCTTAGAAGAGTGGTTTAAAGTATTTATACATGAATCTATACATTCATTTGGATTAGATATAAATCATAGTATTGAAAAAAACCTTAATAATAAATTATCTGAAATATTTTCATTAAATATTAATTTTTCTATTTCAGAAGCATATACTGAAAGTTGGGCTCGTATATTAAATATTATAGTTGCTTGTTTTAATTATAAAAAGAAACAAAACTACAACGAAAGGTATTTTTTTGAACAAACTAACTTTTTTTTACATTTGGAAAAAATATTTTCAATAATACAAATGAATAAAGTTTTGAATAGTATGAATTTAACATATAATAATATTACTAATACAAATAAAACAAATATTATAATATGTCAAAATTTATATAAAGAAAATACACATGTTTTTGGTTATTATATTTTGACGGCTATAATTTTAAATAAATCTATCGAATTTATGGAGTTTTGTATTAAAAATAATCCTCACTTTTTAAAATTTAATCAAATAAATAATAATACGAATGAATTTATTAAGTTTATAAAAAAATCTTATAAGGCTAAAATTTTAACAGAATGTGAAAAAAAAATTAATAAATCTAATAAAAGTTTTTTTATGAAAAATAATATGAGGATGTCCGCTGTCGAATTCATATAATTTATATTTTTCTATGAATATAACAAAATTGTTCATTTTTTAATGGTTTATTTTTACATTTTTTTCCAGTTTTACATAAACATCCACAAATATATTTAAAATTTCCATTTCCAATACTTAATTTGTTATTTCTCCAAAATTTACTTGCCTCATCAAAATTAATATTTACTTCATTCATTTGTTAGTTAACTATTATATAAAATATTTATGTTTATTTTTTTAAAGATAATTTTTATAAAATTGACTTTTAAAGTTTGATAAAATATAAATACAAAAAAATATATTATGGGAATACGTTATTTGAACAAACTAATAAATGAAACTTGTAGTGATTTAATTATTAAATATAATTTTGAACAATTAAAAAATAAAATAATAGTTATAGACACAAGTATTTACTTATATAAATTTAAAGGAAACACAAATTTATTCGGTTATATGTATCAAATGTTGTTATTATTTAACAAATATAACATATGTCCAATATTTATATTTGATGGAAAACCTCCAAATGAAAAAAAAAATTTACTTTATAAGAGAAAAAAGGAAAAAAAATTATATGAAGAAAAAATAAATACTATTGAAAACACTTTAAAACAAAATAATATCAAAAAAGAAGAAACAGAAATATTACATTATAAATTGCAATCTCTGAGAAAACGAGTTGTTAAAATTAATCGTTATGATATAAAAAATATAAAATCATTATTTAAATTATGTAATATAATTTATTTTGATGCGCAAGGTGAGGCAGAGGTTTTATGTGCTAATTTAGTTAATAATAATATAGCATGGGCTTGTCTTAGTGATGATTCTGACCTATTCGTATATAATTGTCCCCGTATTCTTCGTTCTATTGATATAACAAACGAAACAATTTTATTTTACGATAAAAGGCTAATATTAGAGAGATTAAATTTAAGTTGTGAAGAATTTAGAATGATATGTGTAGCAAGTGGTACAGATTATTTAAATAATAAATGTAAAAATAATAATATTACTTACATAATGAAATTATATCAAAAATATAAAGAGAGTGAAAATACTGAAAAAAAATTTTATAAATGGTTACAAGATAATAATGTTGTTGAAAATTATGCGTTACTAAATTACATTGATACGATGTTTACTTATGAAAATAATAATGTAAATAATTATAAAACATTATTAAATAAACAAAATATATTAGATAATAATATAAATTATAATATTATTATTAATAATGATGCGATAAAGAGTTTTCTTGAAGACTATAATTTTATATTTATTAACTAATAATAAATATAATAATTGTCTTAAAAGTTAAATATCTATATATATACATACAAACATGTCTAAACTATTAAAAAAAAACAAAAAAACGTTAACTAATAAGAATAATAATATTATTAATGATACAAATAAAAAACTAGAATTACCATCAGATATAAATAGAAAAATTGTTAAGAAAAATAATAAAATTAAAATTACTGAAAATAATTTTTGTATTCCTAAATTTAAAGAATATGAAAATATGCATATTTTTAATTATAAAAAATCATTTTTAAAAGATATATGTATTTTTTATAAATTAAAAAAATCTGGAAATAAAGATGAATTAAATGCAAGAATATATATTTTTTTATATCATTCTTATAATATAATTAAAATACAAAAAATATGGAAAAGATTTATTTTAATTAAATATAATAAATTAAGAGGTCCGGCAATATTTAATCGTAATAAATGTGTTAATGAAACAGATTTTTATACATTAGAAAATTTAAAAGATATATCATATAAACAATTTTATAGTTTTATAGATGTTAAAAATAATAATCAAATATATGGATTTGATATATTATCAATTCATAATTTATTATTTAAATTTAATATAAAATCTACAAATCCATATAATAGACAGCCTTTTCCGAACCATGTAATCGAAGATATTAAACTAATAAAAAAAATTTCAAATTTTTTTAATGATAAAATAACATATGTTATTGAAGAACCCGAAATAATACCTAAAGACAAACAATTAGAATTTAAAACAATTGCATTGTTTCATGAAATGGATGAATTGGGTAATTATACAGATGCGAGTTGGTTTAATTCTTTGAATACCCCAGGTTTGGTAAGATTTTTAAGAGAACTTATTGATATTTGGATGTATAGAGCACAATTAACAATTACAATTAAAAGAGAAATTTGTCCACCTAATGGAGACCCATTCAGATTTTTAAATATAAATTATATAAATAATTATAATTTTGAAACATTAAAAGAAAAAATATTAAATATAATAGAAATATTTGTTAAACGCGGTGTTAATAACGAAAGCAAAATTTTAGGAACAAATTATGTATTATGTGCTCTAACATTAGTAAATAATGATGCCGCCATGAGTTTACCTTGGTTATATCAATCGGTAGCACCACATTAGCATTAATATTTGGGGGTTATTATCTCTATATAATATATTATGCGTTAAACAACTTAAATAATAAATAAGTATGTATATCATAATGCCAAGAGGTAAACAAACCAAACCAGAGAAGCCAAAAAACGCCGCCGTCAAGAAATCTACTAAAAAAGTAGAGAAAGATCAGGTTGAGGAACTCGTTGTAAAACCTGTAGTAAATGAATCTGTTCAGAGTTCTCCCGACGAGGTTATGCAAATCAGTAAAGATTTTACTAATTTCTTAGAAAAACTACAGCAGGTAAATGCGCTATTATCATCGCTTAAGACCGAATTTAGAGCTCTTGAGAAAAAAACTACTCGTGAGTTTAAAACTGTCCAGAAACAGAATGCCAAACGTAAGCGTAAACAGGGTAACCGTTCACCAAGTGGTTTTGTTAAACCGACCCTTATTAGCAACGAGCTAGCCAGTTTCCTTAATAAATCCCAGGGTTCAGAAATGGCAAGAACCGAGGTAACCAGAGAAATTAATGCTTACATCCGCGAGCATAAGCTGCAGGACAAAGATAACGGACGTAAAATTAATGCTGACAAAAAACTTACTAGTTTACTTAAACTAAAAAAAGAAGATGAGCTAACTTATTTTAATTTACAAAAATATATGAGCCATCATTTTGCTAAAGCCGGACAGCCAATCCCTGGTTCAGCATAATAAAATATAAAATATAAAAAATAAAATATAAAAAATAAAATATAAAAAATAAAAAATAAAATATAAAAAATAAAATATAAAAATAAAAAATATTAAAAGTTTTAATATTTTTTATTACATAGCGACTTTTAAAAAACTTAATAT
>MDTG01088636.1_pt1 | contig 11385 bp, 14 predicted proteins | sample 811421 | NCBI WGS metagenome assembly MDTG01 (sample SAMN05326645, study PRJNA326480) | marine metagenome | isolation source: seawater | place: Pacific Ocean: South East | collected 2011
CCGACAGCTTTGACGTAGACGACGGTGTAATCAATAGCTGGGGTCTCGCTGGTGAAGTGCTGATCCCTGATCGGACCATTCAGGGTTCAGCGTCACCCAATCTTGAAATCACGTCGGACAGAACAGCTGTTTCTTCTATTGAGCTGACTGCCCTCGGGGAGGTGTCACCCGACGAACTAGAGCTGCTGATCGATGTGTCGCACCCTTACCGGGGTGATTTACAGATTCAGGTTGAGAGTCCGGCTGGCACAATCCTTACGCTTAAACAGACGGACGACTCTGACTCGGCTGACAATGTTGTGGGTGTATTCCCTGATTCATTAGTTCCGCTGACGGCCTTTTCGGCACTGGCTGGCGAGAGCTTGGCTGGTGAGTGGATCTTGCGAATTTCCGATGGTTACAAGAGCGACGATGGCACATTAAATAACTGGTCTATCCGCCAGCGACAGTTTGTTTTTCCGGGCTCCGCAGCGGCCTCGCCGATTGTCATTGAGGGTTTGACGAACGATCGTACATACAGCTGTGACATCACCAGTGTCCTCTCATCTTCAGGCTCGCCTCGAAAAGGAGAAACTGTTGTCGTGGGAACGGTCAGTCCATTTGTGTCTCTTGAACTGCCCTCAGCTCCAGCCATCACCTCAACCGACTACGGGGACGGCAAGATCATCCTCGCTGTCTCAGTAAGTGATAACGGCGGCACAGAAATCACGGGATACGAAGCGACCTGCACCGACGGTACCAACACATACACAGGCACCAGCACCTCATCCCCAATCACTGTCTCCGGCCTGACTAACGGTGTTTCCTATACCTGTTCGGTGACAGCAACTAACTCCGAGGGAACGAGTGCTGCATCCGCGTCTACTGCTCCAATCATTCCCAGTCCTAAACCACCGCGGATCAAGCTCGAAGAGCCGGTGATTAGTGAGACCCATACTGGGGTGGGGAATCTACGAGGCTGGGCAATTTCTCCTGATGGAATTGAGAAGGTAGAGATCCACATCGACGGTGCGTATGCATTTAATGCCCCATATGGAGGGGAACGTGCTGATATACGCAACGCTTTTCCAGAGATCGAGGGCTCAGCGGATTCCGGTTATTCACTCTCCTTCAACTACAGCAACCTCACTTCGGGCGCCCATACTATTTCTGCGGTAGCACACAGTCGCGCGGGTGTGACAAAGGAGAGTTCAGCTGACTTTAATATTGTCAGATTCGATTCCAGCTATATCGCCGACCCCGATGCGGTCGACTTAAGTGATGGAAGCTGTTCCCTGACATCAGATGAGATTTCTCTGACGAACGTAACTGTCGATGGGACCCTACATGACTTGGTCATGAAATGGAGAAGGGCAGAGCAGGGTTTCGAGCTTATTCAGATTACCGAGGCAGATGATGGGGCGAGTGCGGCCAGTTCTGCACCTGTAAAGGCGCGGCCATCTGATGTTGTGGCTGACTCTGATTCTATCTTGCGTGTCAAACTCGAAGAGCCGGTATTGAATGAGATTCATACTGGTGTGGGTAACTTGAGGGGATGGGCAGTTGCTGATGATGGAATCGAAAAAATAGAAATCTATGTTGATGGTGTTTATGCATTTGACGCCCCCTATGGTGGTGAACGTGGCGATATTGCTGCGGCTTTTCCTGATGTAGATTCTTCTGAAAATTCAGGTTTCTCCTCTTCCTTTAACTACAGCAATCTCACCGCTGGGCCACACACGATTGCGGCTTTGGCGTATAACGGGCTCGGAGTGACAAAGGAGAGCAGCGTTGACTTTACTGTGGTGAGGTTTGAATCAAGCTTTATCAGCGACCCCAATGCAGTCGATCTCACTGGAGGAAGTTGTCGTCTCGACAGGGATGAAGTGTCACTCAAAGACGTGACCGTTGATGGCTCTCTTCATGATGTGGTGATGAAGTGGCGAAGGGCTGAGCAGGGCTTTGAGATTGTTGAGATCCGATAACACTCGAGACTTTATCCGCCGGCCTGCCCATTGCTCGGACCGTGGAGTGCCGCTTACTGACTGATGAATTCACGCACTGTGGTCGCGACTACGTTGGACGTGATCATGTGCCCCTCACCCTCAAGTATCGAAATATGAGCGCCTAATTTCGCTGCAAAGTGGGTTGCTAGATTACAGTCGCAAATCTCGTCCTCTTTGCCGGTGACAATGCTTAGATTTCTGGGCACTCCCAAGCGCTTTTCTTCGATCGCCTGATGCAAAGTACTCTCCCGAGGTGGGCGGCTGAGCAGCATTTGCTCAGGGTCCATGGCGCGGCCAAGCACCGGAGAGAGCAATAATACGTAAGCCGACATGGGTGGCTGATCTATCAGTGACTGGAGGAGAAGGTACGCTCCATACGAGTTGGCAATTACATAGCTGTTTTCAGTCCGGCAAAACTGGCGCGTGGTTACAACTTGCTCCTCAAAGTTATGCGCCAAAAACTCTTGATCGATCGCCAAGGCGCAGTAGTCACTCGAGAGAGTGGCCAGATAGGTGCTGAGCCCTCCCTGAGCGCTCCCACCACGACCCGTTATGTATCTAAGCTTCTTATCCATTGATTTTGGAAAACTCGATGTTGTTGGAGCCACAGTTCAAACATGTGTTACTCATCCTTCGTTCCTCAGCATGTTTCAAACTTTCTAAATGAGCGCGTTCGCATTTTGTGCAGCGGTTGATCCATTGCTCCCGTGTTAGTCCGCGCTTCAAAAGCTCAGCGTCCGCGTAGTCAGGGGTCGAGGACAGTTTTGGCTTCTGATTGGTCCAGGCATTGGTGGATAGATACCGAAGGACTTCTCTTTTATGTCCACAGTCCCTGCACTCAACTTCTCCCAGATTAATTTCCGTCATTTGGCAGGTAGCGGCACCGAATGGAGTATCAAACTTAAACCAAATCTGGTGACCGAATCTCCATGACTGTGGATGCGCGGGTCCCAGGTGGTGGTGCCTCAGTAGTGACCGGTCTCCAGTAGCCACCATTTAACAGAGAGTTGGCGGCCGCCACTATGGCAGCGTCTGTGCGGCCATTTCTCGCTACGTCTATCAAGGCCATAAGCGCGCCTTCAGTGCAGGTTGTAGCAAGCTCAGAGAGCCTTTGGGAGTGCTCACGTGTTGCTTTATTTAGGGAGCCTCGGGGTCTACCTGACCCTTAACGATATCCGCCGTTGGGCATACGGATCTCCTGGTTATCGAGCGCCGCTATTATCTCAAATAGTAGGACGCTTAGTCCCACCCGATACCATCACAGCAATGATCACCGTAGTCATAAATGCTGACAGATGGAGCCTTGCGTGGCTGTTTTGGTCGGAGTTGTAGGAAGGCTTGGAGCACCACTAGGAGATAAATAAACACTAAGAAATAGATCATGTTCACCTCACCCCTAAGCATATCAAAATGAGGTAACAGAGTCCCGCGAGTCTATTGTAAATCTTAAGCAGCCATCAAAAATCTTACCAATGCTCTCCTTTCGCACCCGTGCCGGATTACAAGGGGTTATGGGAAACTTTCGGATTCTGCGCCGCCGCAGTGCTGACAACAGACTGGTGATAGCCTGTCCCGTCTGAGATTTCAAAAAGAAGAACCTTGTCACGTGCCCGTCCATCTTGGTGATCGAGATATCAAGTCCAGCCCCAAGCAGGTGTTATTTGCCTTGGCTATTGGGGTGTCAGTGGTTGCGATGCTCTACTATCTGGAACCAAAGTCTGCCGCCCATGAACTCTGCGAAGAGGTCCCACAGACCCTATATAAGAAGTGTAGTAGCGGAACGTTGTCTCAAAACGACGGCCTGCTTAATCCGTCACAAAAAGATTGGAGCCTAAAGCTAGAACAAGGTTTGCTCGTTTATTATTGGCTCATCTGCCGTTGATATGTGCGTTCAATTGTCAAATTTCAGAAGGAGGGAATTGTTGGGTGAGTGAATCGATGGCTGATGTAAATTCGCTAGAGTCTAAGGCTTCCACATTCGAGCAGAGGCATCCAGTAATGATCTACTTCAGAATATTCACGATCCTGCTAGCAACGGCATTTATGCTGGTTGTGTTCTACGGTGACCTCGCGACAGTCACATCATTGCTAGCTGGGCTCTGTGGAGGTTTTGTCGCTACGGTGGCTGCGCAGAATAACGCCAGCCTCCGATTAAAGGCGGTTGAGAGGCGCTTAGAGGAGTTAGAGGTAAGCTTGATTGGAGCGATATAATCAAGCCATGGATATTTCGACAAAAAGCCAGCGACTGAAGAGGCAGTTAAACCTCGAGAGCGCACGGAGTCGGGGTGGCGGAAACGGCGTCGCTCGACTGGAGAATGGGTTGTAATGTCCTTGCGTGAGCCGCCGACCAAAGAGTGGGGGTGGAACCGGACCTGGCAGTTTGCCCACTGAGTTCGGCTGATTAAGACTGATGCCACACGACACGATCTTTGTTGCGATTTTTGGGATGCTGTTCTACATCTTCGTTCCTCAATATTTTGGGTATGTCGCCGTCGCACTGGCTCTCTGGTTAGGTGCCCCCGTGACGAGGGTTGTATGGCAAACGACAAAGGATTTGCGGGACATGCCAGACGTCGAGGACAAAAAAGACGAAGACAAAGCTGAAGGCGTGAAGGGCGATGACAATGCCGAGGACGTGAAAGAGTAGGACAAGGCGGAAGGGTAATAAGGAGGTTGCCAATTCCTATCGCCAGGCTCGCGGGTTCGGATCACGCCATCTTCGACAGATCAAACCCCAAGCCGTGGACTTCAACTTTCTTCTGGAAGCGCTGGGAGTGCGCCAGTTGCATGAACTCGTGTTTAATATCGGCTTTGACTTGATGAGTTGCGCGCACATGGAAGCTTTGAGCTGGAAGTTGAAAAACACCCCGTTCCGATCAAGCTGTAAATAATCGTCCCGACGGGGGTAGGAAAGGTTCTGTCGCAGATTTGGTCGCCAGAAAAGGCCTCTGGAAGGCTGACGATTCGATGAACAGGGTCGGCGTTCAATCCACTGAAACCTTCACCTCATAGAGGCTATAAGTGAGTCTGCCTGCATCGTCAACGACGCCAGCAGCAACAGCCTGCACCCGGTTTAACCAAAGATATTTTTCATGGCTGGTTTGGAAGGTTGGCGCAGTTGCGATTTGTCCTGTTTCCATTTCTGCTCTTCCGGAGTACTCAACGTAGATATGCGCACCGTCATCAGTTTTTAACGTAAACCTAACGTCGAGGCAGCCTAAGGTCCCGTTGTCACTTACAGTCAGCCAATCAGCCGCGTCATTCGTTGCCAGGGAGGCTTTGACGCGATCGCTATCTACCTCCACCGAGACCACATCGCTTATGAGTCTGACGCCCTTAGGCCCGGGCCCAAGCTCTACTTGGTTACCTAGTTGCGCCGTTATGGTTCCCATTGGCGACAGCGTTGCGACAGGCTTCATTACATACTCCCACAAGGTTAAGCATCGGTGCCAACCCTACTGCACACGCCGCCCGATGATCAATCGACCACATAGGTGCTATGGAATGCGAGTGCTACTCGATGGCACGCTGGGGGCTGGAGATAACCTTCGCAGGGCAAGCGGATGCCTATCGGGCATTCTGCATGGTCAGCTACAAGCTGAGTGGCAAAATCATTCGTCAAAGCGCCTGTCCTCAACGGACACTAATGCCTCAACCGAGCTCAGGGCCAGCCGCAGATCACTGTCGTCTCGACAGCGTTGCCATCGGCAGAGCTGCTCGATTATTTGATTTCGGAGGTACAGCACTTCTCCGGCGAGTAATTTGTCGCGCAATTCGTCTGAATTCATGATGCCCCCGCTGCGAAGGTGATGCAGTCTAATAGTTTAGGGGTTCAGGGTACCCTAGTTGACGCAATGATGCAGGCGCTGCTCCTTTAGGGCTCGGGTCTTGGTAAGATTGGACCATGCTCCCATTTCTCTACTTAATCATCGATGTGGTTATCGTTCTGACGTATATCGCCGGCCCCTGGATAATTCTGGCAAAGCTCGATTTTGCATGGCCGGACTGGTTAAAGGACGGCATCATCGTGGTTATCCTGTTCGTTCTCTGGGCAGGGTGTGCACTCTATTTTGCAACTCAAACAATTCTCTGGCTGGGTTGGGTTCCTTAGTGCAGATTGCCTGAATTGAATTTTGGCGCCCACAAACCGCGTTTTGTCGTATTCTGCATTTGCGAGATTATGGCCCCCCAAAAACCAAACGATCGAAAGATGAGGAGCAGATCATTATGAAAAACGGTGTTTTCCTAACCCTTGGGATAGTACTTTTTGCATCTTTTGCTGCTCAGGCGGGGCATCACGAAACTGACAAAGAGCAGGTGGTGATCGGCATGGGCCTCTCGATGGATGGAGAGTCCAAGCCGCTGTATGCAGGATCCGCATCACTCATGACAATTTGGCAGGAGTGGGTCGAGGCCCACAACGACAGAGATTTTGACAAGATCGCCGCAATGAACGGTGACGAGTTCACGGTGATGCTGCCCAACGGGCAGAGAGTTGTTGGTAGTGACGAGCACAGGGCTTTGCTGGAAGGTTGGGTAGCCGAGGCGAATACCACCTGGGAAATATTGTGGATGATTCCCAACAAGACCGAGAACGCCGATGGTGAGATGGAAGAGTGGCTATCCTCGGGCAACATGCTGACCATGACGGATGCGAAGGGCATCGTCTCCCGCGAATTCCATCAGGTCGATATGCAGTTTGTCGATGGGAAGCCGACCTCAGGTTACGTCTCTTCCATGGAAAATATTCCTGCGCCCTGATTGAGCGCTTTACTATTCGCAAATCAAAAAGGAGCGGCCCGAGATTTGCCAAATTCTGGTGGCGACAACGAGGGTCGGTGCCCCTGCGGCAGCGAGCTTGAATTGAGCTCTTGTTGCGACCGTTTTCTGAGTGGAGACTCTTTAGCAGCCAGCGCCGAGGAACTGATGCGCTCGCGGTATAGCGCGTTTGTGCTGGGCAACGAGGCCTATCTGCTAGGTACCTGGCACCCCGACACGCGCCCCAGCAGGGTGGGCTTTGATAGCGAGCAGCGTTGGCTGGGTTTGCGCATTCGCGACACGGAGCAGGGTGCCGCCGGCGACTCGATGGGCTATGTAGAATTCGTTGCGCGTTTCAAGATAAAGGGGAAGGGCCACCGGTTGCACGAGAGAAGCCGCTTTGAATGGTGGCAAGATCGCTGGTACTACCGAGACGGACAGCACTTGTAACCCCTTAACAGCTTTGAAAGCTGCGTTTGGCGTGCGTCAGGGCTCAGGTTTCGGGTTTTGTAGCCGCCGCTGATAGACTGGTTCCATGCCTTTCGCGATCTTCAATTTGTCCATCAGCGACCACCAGACGCGCAGTTTTTATGCCGCGCAATACAATCGGGTGAGGGTGGTCGCTGAAAATGGCCAGACGATCAGCCTGCCATGGGAAGTGTTTAAACCCTTCGTCACTCAGGACGGCATCAGCGGTAAGTTTGCCGTGTATTTCGACGCGCGTGGCAAATTCAAAGAGCTCAAACGACTAGGGTGATCGACGATCGGCGCTGATAAGGGGCGACTCCTAACAGCATGACGCGCGGCTTGGCCTGGGCCCATCACTGATATGATCCATCGGGACCAAACTTATCCAGAGGGGCATGGTTATGAAGACGCTTTCACCGATTGGCGAGGCCATCCGGTATTACAAACTGAATGCGAGCGGAGGTTACGAGGAGTGGTCAAAGGTTGCGCGCGCACCAGACTACCGGATGCATGTGCCGGCCATGGGTTTTGATGTGACAGGCCATGACGAGGTAAGAGACGTCATCTTTGGGTGGCTCACTGATATTGGTGCAGAACAAGAGCTGGTGGATATTGTCGAGTTTGGCGCTTCCGTGACCTGCTACCTGCATATCAAGGATAAAGAGGGGGTGGTACTCGATATTGTCGAGGTGTTCCAGATCGATGAAGAGGGGAGAGTGGCTGAAATCTGGGCGCTGTAGTAATCACCTGCACAAAAAAAGTGCCCCCTTGTCTGAGGGGACACTCCTCCCAAAACCCTACTGTTCTTGCATGGGATACGATTTAATGAATAAGACCTGAGTCGTATTCACGCTCTCTCGCATGCCTGCCGTCTCTTTTGAGAACGCCGCATAGGCCGGGTGGGCGAAGAGGGCTTGCTGGATTGCTTCGAGTTGCGTGAGCGACTCAGCGCCCACGTACACCGAGTTCGTAAACCGGTCATTGCCGAACATCGCCAGATTATTGCCGTAAGAGCGCACATCGATGTCTTTGGCGGCCGCGTTCATCATTTTGCGCAGTGCCAGCGCGTAGGCCGCTTGATTCTGGGGCGCTACTTTCACATCAAACTTGGCAAAGGCGAGATCCTGAGTGGAATCACCCTCAGCGATGAGGGGGAAGCTCAAATGCTCCATGGTAAAGACGACTCCGACCTCGCTCATCTCAGTGAGAAATGCCAGTGCCGCCGGACACGTGCGGAAGATCTCAGCAGCTTCCTGCTGAGCTGCTGCATTGGCGTAGCTATTGAGAAAGAAGTGCGTTGATTCATAGCCGCCGTTGAACACCTGCTCGGCCAGCGCGACGTCAGCGGGATATTGCTTGCCGCAGTCCGACTCATAAAATGTGTCCATCGCCGTTTCTACCGCTTCTGCGTTGGGCGCTGAGAAGTAGTAGAAGCCCAGATAGGCATTCTCTGGCGAATGGTTATCCGATAGCGCCGGCATTGAAAGCGCCGCCACTATGAACATGAGAAGAAACTTCACGATTAAACCTCCTAGGTTTTTCTTTACGCCAGTACGTATACCACCAACCGGGGCGAAATGAACCCCCGGTAAGGTGTCATAGGCTTGTTTTAGTCTCTCTAGCGGCGGTAAGTTAAGGCGGTGTTTTTTTTTCAGCGTTTTCAGCGGGGGTTTTTGAATGATTAAGCGACTTTTTGCGGCGGCGGCCGCACTCGTATCAACGTCTGTAACGGCGGGTGAAATGCCGCCGATGGTATGGGCCGAGTACCACGCCTGCAAATATAATGAGGGCCAGACACCGGCCTCAGTGGCGGATTTTGCAGACAGCTGGAACGCGTGGATGGACAGCGAAGACCGCGAGGACTACTCGGCAGCAATCCTGAACCCTCTGTACCGGTCGCCACCAACTGCCGTCGACATGTTGTGGGTGGGCGCCACCAGCACCAACGAGTCCATGGCGGCCGGCCAGAGCGCCTGGCGGAGCAGCGATGTCTTCAACGACTGGCCTGCCTCAGATTGTTCCATCAGCATGTTAGCAACCCAGTATGCGGTGGGCTCACCCATTCCTGAAAATGTCATGACCGATGAGATGGTCGTGGCCTACTGGTACTGCAATCTCAGTGAGGGCTCAACTATCAAGGATGTCTACACCGCGCATTCTGCAACGATGCAGGCGGGTGCGGAGGCAGGGGCCGTGCAGGAATCACGGATCATCGTGCCCAGGCAGGGGGTGCCTGCACAATTTGCGCAATATGACTTCATGGTCAGCTACATACATCCCTCGATGGCGCAATGGGGCAGAAATGTTGACCAAGTCTGGATGGCTGGCGTGGTCGCAGAGGCGCAAGCGGCGGCCGCCGAGGTGTTTCAATGCGGCGAGGCTATTGTCTACACGGGCAGCATTATCAGGCGCGCCTTTTAAATAAGAGCTGTCAAAAGCTTCCGGCAGTGGGTTTTATCTAAGCGCGCCCCATCTGATCGCGCGCGGGGGTCGCCCGCGTGGTTGCGCCCCTTGGGAGATGAGTCGTGCTTTTAGATGATGCGGGTCGATCTTTGGGTGCGCAACGCGCGGCCCGTCGTTGCGAGGGCTGAACACTTTAGGCGTAGGTAGCAGCGAGAGCGGTTCCTCGTTGACACTTTCTGCCAAGTCCTTGGCGCGTTAGAACAATCCATCACGACCCTTTTTTTAGATGATACCGGTACCTCTTAGGAGTGTCCGAGGCTATCCCTAGGCTTGTTTGAGCCGGCTGGTAGCGTCCCGGTGGACGCAATCGCCTCAACCTTATTGGGGTCTTCATCCTGCATCCTGTTCCCCGTGCCCAGCAGTTTCGATGCTGGGTCTGTACCTGCCTTAAACCCTTGACCGGCCGGTGTCTTGACTGGCTAGATATCGGCGACCTGCGCACCGCCCGTGTTGGGAGGCCTGCATTATGAAAACGCCACTGCTTACTGCGATCCTTGTGGGGTGGGCCAGTCTGGCGATGCCGGCCGCCGCGCTCACCAGCGCGGACTTTCTCCTGCATCTTTGCGACAGTGCCGATGCCTCGGAGCGTTTTGCCTGCTCCGCCTACATCACCGGCGCGCTTGAAATGTCTGCGGGCTACCAAAATTATTGGCATGCCGAGTCCCCCAAAACCTATTGTGCGCCCGAAATGCTGGATTCAGACACTGTCGAAAAACTCTGGCGCGAGGAGCTCGCTGTGATGCCCGCGGAGCTGAAAGTTGATGCGGCTCTGACCTTGTATCTGGCGGTGATGGATAAGTTCCCATGCCCGGAGCAGATACCCCAGTGATCAGAGCCGTCACCCTCGGCTGACGCCACCGGTGCGTTACCTCGCTAGAATCAGGCCATCTTGAACTCAGAAAGGAGAGCATCCCGTGAACGCAGTGATTCTATGCGTTAAGGCAAACGCCCTACTGCTCGCGCTGGTGGCGATCGCCCTGTTCCAGCAGAGCGAAATCAAGAAGATGGACCGTACGCTGGACTACATCTGCTCGGTGGTTCAGGCAAATGAGAGAAAAATTCAGGCGACCCAAGAAGAAGTCTGGGCCGTTAGCGATCTGATCGTGGCCGTGTACGAAGAGGAACAGGGCGAGCAGTTAGCAGTCCTGCGCGCGGCATGACCGGGCGATTACCTTATTACATTGTTAACGCATTTACCGACAGCACGTTCGGCGGCAACCCGGCGGCCGTCATGCTCCTTGACGAATGGCTGGCTGATGCGCAGCTGCAGGCGCTGGCGGCCCAGCACAACTTATCCGAGACGGCGTTTCTCGTTTGGCAGTCAGAGGGCGTACACGAGCTGCGTTGGTTCACTCCTGTTGTCGAAGTGCCCTTGTGCGGGCATGCGACGCTGGCGGCTGCTCATGTGCTCGCTCGAGAGCGGGGTAAAAGTGATGAGTCAGTGCAGTTTAATACACGATTTCGGGGTGAGCTGGTCGCCCGAATTGCGGGTGATTTGATTGCAATCAATCTGCCGGCGGTGGTCTTCAAGGAGCATCCGGTCGAGCAAGCGGTTGCGAGTGCTTTGGGGACCCACGTGCTGTCAGCGGTGCGGCCTAGTGCTGATCCATGGCAAATCCTTTACGAACTGGATAGCGAGGAGGCGGTAGGGACTTTGGCGCCGGACATCACCGCATTGGCGGCCGCCGTCGAGCATTGTGTGATCGTGACC
>MDTG01271241.1_pt1 | contig 11385 bp, 8 predicted proteins | sample 811421 | NCBI WGS metagenome assembly MDTG01 (sample SAMN05326645, study PRJNA326480) | marine metagenome | isolation source: seawater | place: Pacific Ocean: South East | collected 2011
AAATTCAAAAATTTAATGCTTCTCATCTTGATCATGGACCAACCAGTGAATTTCCCAAAACTGATATCCCAGTTGATAATCCATCTGGAGATTCATTCGAAGATCGAACCGAATTTCTAGGAGAACTAGGTAAAATGGAAATGATTGTTTCCGAGGACATCGATAAATTAGAAACTGAGCTTTTGGAAATGGAATCATCAATAGATAATGAATTGATAGAAGCACTCGAAGAAAGCCGTTCTTTGCTCAATAAAATTAAAGACTTAAAGAGAAAGGAGATAGAAAAACGGGCGGAAGAATATGCAAAATCAGATTTCGACGCTATCAAACCTTTTGGATACGATCTATTTGCATCAAGTCCCAGTACTTTTGCACCCGGAAATGAAGTTCCAATGCCTTCGGATTACAGAGTTGGTCCCGGGGATTTAATTGAGATTCAATTATTTGGTAAGGAGAATTCATCCTACAGTCTTCAAATTTCGAGAGAAGGCTTGATTCAATTTCCATCCATCGGCCCAATCAATGCTTTCGAAAAAGGCACTTCATTTATAGATTTAAAGAATCATTTACGGCAGAAAATTTCAGAAAGTTTTGGTGAAGGTACCCAAAGTTCAATTGACCTAGGCGGCTTTAGAAGCATCCGTATTTTTCTTATGGGTGAAGTAAGAAGTCCTGGTGCTTACACTGTAAGTGCCCTGTCATCAATGATTAATGCACTACTTTCATGTGGTGGAATTAAAGAAACTGGCAGTCTGCGAAAAATTGAATTGAAACGCTCGGGTAAATCAATTACGACACTTGATCTTTACGATTTACTCCTTACTGGAGATACAAGTGGAGACCAATTTCTTCAACCCGGTGACGTAATTTTCGTGCCTGTCGTTAGCAACCAAATAAGTGTGAGCGGTTCGGTTAAAAGACCCGCCAAGTACGAACTAATAGGAGGAGAAAATCTATCTGAAGGTATTAAACTAGCTGGTGGTCCAAGTGAACGCTCGGTATTGGATTTTATTCGATTGGAGAGATTGGGGACTGATTTTAGACCTGAACTAAGGAATTTAAGTCTTAAAAAAGACGAAGGACTTTTACTAGCCCCAGGAGATTTAATCTCGATTGGGCTTGCATCAACTAAATTAAAAAATTCAGTTTCTTTAATCGGGGCAAGCGAAAGAGTCGGGGATTTTGAATGGAAACCGGGAATGGAAATTAGCGATTTGATTAAAAGTCCTTTGGATTTAACAATCGAAACAGACCTGAATTATGGATTGATTAGAAGAAGATTTGAAAATGGTAGAATTGAGTGCATCGCATTTTCTCCTTCTAAAGTTGTTTCTAATCAGTCAGACGCTCGTTTAGAATTATTTAAACACGATATAATTTATCTTTTTAAACGTCAAAAAAGGGAAGAGTTGATGTTGGGATTAATTTCTGACCTTCGTGATCAGTCTTCACCGCTAGAACCTGCTAAGTTGGTTAGAATTTCAGGAGTTGTGCATTTTCCCGGAGAGTATCCGATGACAAAGGGCATGACTGTACGGGATCTTCTTAATGCATCGGGCGGAGCTAAAGATTCTTCCTATCTAGTAGATGCTGAATTGACTAGAATGGTAATAGACTCTTCACAAAGAGCCTCTACTGAACACATTAAAATAGAGTATTCTCAAATTTTAGGCGAGGATAGTTCCTCAGATTTTATTTTAAAGCCTTATGACAATCTTGCTATCAAGCCAATTCCAGCGTGGAGAAATGTTGAGCAGATTGAACTTATTGGAGAAGTGAAGTTTGAAGGAAATTATAGTATTAAAGACGGGGAATCTCTTAAAGAAATCTTGATAAGAGCAGGTAATCTCACAGAACAGGCATTTCCGGAAGGTGCACTTTTTTCTAGAAATGTCCTGCGTGAGAAAGAAGAAGAACAAAGACTTCGACTAATCTCACAATTGGAGTCTGATTTAGCGAACGCTTCTTTAGGTGCCAAAGATCAAGAAGAATTTGTGCAAGCTCAATCAAGTGCTAATGCAATGTTGGAACGCTTAAAAAAGTCAGAATCTATCGGGCGACTAGTCATCGATTTAAAATCGATAGTCGATGGAAGTTCAAAAAAAAGGATATTAGTCAAGGCAGGAGACAGACTATATATCCCATCCACTCCCTACTCGGTAAGTGTTTCTGGAGAGGTTCAATTTCCAACTTCTCATTTACATGATGATAAACTTGATCTTGAAGATTATCTAAATCGTAGTGGTGGTTTTACTGCAAATGCCGACAAGGATCGTACTTTCATCGTAAAAGCCAGTGGAGCTGTTTTAAGCAAAGGGGGGAATGCCTGGTTTAACCCTAGAAAGGGAAACGAGTTTCAAATATCTCCCGGCGATGTAATAGTAGTACCAGTAAACATTATGCAAAGCCGGTTTTTAGAAAACTTGTCCTACACCACTCAAATTGTTTATCAACTCGCAGTTGCAGCTGCTGCAGTTAATTCTTTCTAATTCCACATTTTCGAATAATTATCAAAAACTTACATATTTTTGTGCCTCATTTAGTTCATTGGGTTCAAAAAAACTTGAACAAAAAACCTTTTTCACTAAATTTGAGGATAAGTTTATATGAAGAATTTGATTTTAAGTTTTAATTTTTTCCATTTTTGAAAACCATTTATTACTACCAAGTTGTCACTAGTAGGAAATTAATGGTTATTTTTATATTTTAAATCTTTCTCGCTACAAACCACTGCTATAATTTGAAAAATGGCTTCGAATTCAGTCGAATTGCCGAGTGCGGTAGCATTAAAATTTTTTATAATAGAATTTCAAAATGATCTTCAAACTTTTTGCAATTCTCGGAAGCGAAAAAAAGAAAATTCCTTTTTTAATCCTTCTTTTTTCATTCTCCTCCTTGTTAGACCTGATTGGTATATCCTTAATTGGTTCATTAGTAACATTTATGGTTGAACCTAAATTGATCGGTTCTTCTTTTCTTTCACCCGTTAAACTTTTTAGGGGTCCTGCAGATTCTGTGACTTCTACAATCTTGTTTGGAGCTATAATATTTACTGCATTCTTAGTCAAAACTATCGTCAGTCTTTGGATAGTGAAGTGTATTTACAAGTATTCTAATGATCAACAAACTCGGATTCGGAAATCGCTTATGGATAAATACCAAAACCAAAGCTACGAATCTTTTTTAAAGCAGAATAGTTCTGTCTACATAAACAATATTTATAACCTTACCAATCAGTTAATAACCTACATTTTATTACCTGGATTGCTTTCACTGAGTTATTTGATTTTGACGATCTTTTTATTCATTTTTCTTTTATGGAATAATCCAGTTGCTCTTTTAACCCTTGCATTCCTTTTAATCGTAACGGTCTTGGCTTATGATTTTATTTTAAAAAATAAATCCAAAAGATTCGGACAGGAAGCAAATGAATCTGCAAAAAATGCCTTTCAAGCAATTCAAGAAGGTTTATGTGGGTTCAAGGAGGTAAGAGTGTTGGGTGTTAATAAATTTTTTTATGATAAATTAAAAAAAAGTGCTCTCCAATATGCTACCAACATGACTAAACATCAGTTAGTTACGACTATGCCACGATATCTATTGGAATTAGTTCTAGTTTCTTTTATCGTATTTCTTGTTGTATGGATGATGATATCGAACACCGATCCAGTAGAGTTAATACCAACTATTGGAATTTTTGGTTTCGCATCTTTAAAAATGCTTCCTGCAGCAAGTTGTATTTCAAGTGCAATATCCACATTCAGACTCGGAGAAGATGCTCTTAATACAATCTACCAAGATTTGTTTATTGATTCTGAAAAAAAAATTGTAAACCTTAACGAAGCCAGAAATGAAAATTCCTTCAAGAAGTTAGAACTTGATAATGTATCTTTTGCCTATTCAGACAGCCTGAAATTAGCATTGGAAAATGTTTCTATCGAACTGAACTCGGGAGAATCGATCGGATTGATCGGCCCTTCAGGGAGTGGCAAGACAACACTCGTAGATTTATTACTTGGGTTGTTGATTCCTACAGATGGAAAAATTACTTACAACGGAAGTACTCTCGAAAAAAATACCGAGGATTTGCAATCAAATGTTGCATACCTTCCACAAGATGCATTTTTGATCGATGATTCTTTGAAAAACAACATTGCCTTGGGTGTTAAAGAAAACCAAATCATTCATAATAAATTAAGGAGTTCGGTTGAAAGGGCTCGTTTGTGTGATCTCGTTGAAAAGCTTCCTCAAGGTTTAGACACTAAACTTGGTGAAAAAGGGATGCGTATTTCGGGTGGTCAAAAACAGCGAGTTGCTCTAGCTAGAGCTTTTTATCATAATCGGAGCGTTTTGGTTTTAGACGAAGCAACTAGTGCACTTGATACGGAGACTGAAAGAGAAATTATTGCCGAAATCAAGCACTTGAAAGGTAAAGTATCCTTGATAGTCATTGCCCATCGACTATCAACCGTCAAGAATTGTCATCGAATTTATCGATTGCAAAAAGGAAGAATTGTCGAAAGCGGAACACCTCAAAAAGTCTTGGGTAAGGAGGATTAATGTTTAGCTAAGATTTTTGTATGTCAACTTGTGCAATAATAGTTCAGGCACGGATGAGTTCCACAAGATTGCCCGGTAAGGTGCTTATGGAAATTGGAGGAAAACCTTTATTGGAACATGTGATAGAAAGAATAGCACAGGCAGAATTGGATCTTCCATTAATTGTGTGCACATCCACTAATCAAGAAGACAAAAAAATAAAAGATCTATGTGACGCCCTTAATATTAATTGCTTTCAGGGTAGTCTTTTAGATGTAGCCTCAAGGTTCGTAGAAATATCGAAAATTTATCAGCTGAGTTCTTTTATAAGGATCAGTGGCGATAGTCCTTTGATTGATTCAAATATTATAAATAATTTCTTTACTAAATGGGACTTGAAATACGATATTCTCACCAATGTTTTTCCTAGGTCATACCCCACTGGTCAATCTGTGGAAATTGTAAATGCCAATACTTTCAAATTAAATGTATGTAATTTTAATTCCTCAGAGGAATGTGAACATGTAACACATTACTTTTATCAAAGGAGTAAAGAATTTAAAATTAAAAATTTAAAATGTGAAGAAAATTTATCTAATTACTGTTTAGCTGTGGACTCAAAAGCAGATTTTCAAAAAGTCTCTAAATTAATAAAAAAAACTGGTTCAAATTGGAAGTATTTAGGTTTTAAGGAGCTTCTATCCATCTACAACAGTCTTAATTAAACACTTTTGGTTTGAACAAAATAAAAGCTGCAATTATTGGTTTAGGAGTGGGTGAAAAGCACTTGCTTGCTCTCAAGGAAAATCCACAAGTTGATGTTGTTTCGATTTGCGATCATAATGTTGAAAAACTTTTGGAAGTATCTCTAAGACACCCAGATGTCAAAGCATTTAAAAATCCCAGAGAGGTAATTAACGATCCGTCTGTCAACTTAGTTTGTATTGCATCCAATGATAATTTTCATTGCGAACAAATTCTTCATTGTATTCAAGAAAATAAACATATTTTTGTCGAGAAGCCTTTGTGTTTAACTCTTGAAGAAGCAATTGAAATTCAAAAAAGCTTGGTTCAACACTCAAGTATTAAATTATCGTCGAATTTAATCCTTAGAAAATCAGCGAGATTTATTGACTTAAAAAAGAGAATACAGAGTGGTGAATTTGGCGATTTATATGCCATAGATGCCGATTATCAGTATGGAAGAATTAAAAAGCTTACTGAAGGATGGCGCGGTTCTATTTCCAACTATTCTGTATTCCTTGGCGGTGGAGTTCATATGGTAGATTTAGTGAGGTGGTTAACGGAGGAAAAAGTAAAAAATGTTTACGCTACAGGAAATAAAATTGTGACCAATAATTCAAAATTTGATTTTGACGATTATATTAATGCAACCCTTTCATTTGAAAACGGGTTACAGGCACGAGTGAGTGCAAATTTTGGATGTGTCCACCCTCATTTTCACTCGGTCAGAGTATTCGGTACTAGTGCCACTTTTATAAACGAAGAAGGTAAAGCTCGCATATATCATTCAAGCTCTAAATGTACTCAACCTGAACTTGTAGACACTCTGTATCCAGGTTGCGGCAAAGGAGATCTTTTGAATACTTTTGTCGAAGATTTATTATTAGAAAGGGAATCTGAAATCTCTCAGGCAGACGTTTTTGAAACGGTTTCTGTTTGTTTTGCAGTTGAGCAGTCATTACAAACGAACAGTCCTGTCGATGTAGATGAAATTCGAACAAAACTACTTTTATGAAGAGAAATATTCCATTCGCTAGACCTTATCTCGGAAAAGAAGAAAGAGAGGCTGCCTTAGAAGTCCTCAATGGCCATGTGCTTGTACACGGGCCCAAAATAGAAGAATTTGAGAAAACTTTCGCTAATTGGACTAATGCAGATAATTCAATAGCTGTTTCTTCTTGTACGGCAGGGCTTCATCTTGCCTATTTTTTCTTGAATATTGGCAAAGGAGATGAAGTTATCGTTCCTGCTATGACACATGTTGCGACTGCACATGCAGTTGAATTTACTGGAGCAACTCCTATTTTCGTAGATGCTGAGAGAAAGACTGGAAATATTGATTTAGAAAAGTTAGAATCGTGTATTTCACCCAATACTAAAGCAATATCTTTAGTACATTACCTTGGTATGCCAGTTGATATGGATAAAATTAATTCTTTGGCAAAAAAGTATGATCTCTTTGTTGTAGAAGATGCTGCCCTTGCTTTTGGAACAAAATTTAAAGGAGTTCATGCTGGGCTATTGGGAGATATAGGACTTTTTTCAATGTATCCAGTTAAGCATATTACAACATTAGAAGGAGGATTAATTCTTTCAAAACATCCTGAAGTCTTGAAGGAAATATCCTTTCAAAGAGCCTTTGGAGTTGATCGTACTCATTCACAAAGAAAGATTCCAGGTCAATATGATGTTAACATGTTGGGATTTAATTATCGCATGAACGAATTGCAGGCAGCTATTGGCAAAATTCAAATTGGTCGACTTGATCACTTTTTGAGGAAGCGAAAAGAAAACTACGAAATTATTTCCGAAATTCTTCACGATTCGGAACAAATCCGCCACTTTCAAAGCTCTTTTGGAGATTTTGAAAGTAGTTACTATTGCAAAAGTATAATATTGAATAAGGAGATTGGAGATCAAAGAACTACAATTATCAATGCACTTGCTGAAAAAGGAATTGGTACTAGTATTTATTATCCAAAACCCGTTCCGGACCTTACTTTTTATCGCGAGAAATATGGTTTTATCCAAAACCAGTTCCCCGTTGCATCTGAAATAGCCTATCAATCAATAGCCCTGCCAACAGGCCCTCACTTGAAAAATGGAGATGCAGATTACATCGGGAAAATATTTAAAGAAATTATTAATCAAATAAAATGAGTATCCAGTCATTAAAAAATAAAAAAATCATGCTCATTGGTGGAGCAGGCTTTATTGGACATAACTTGGCTTTGCACCTCAAAACGCTTGGTTGTGAAGTTTCAGTAGTTGACGGGCTTGAAGTAAATAATGTTATGGCATTTAGTTCCACCGAAGTTGAATCCAAAAACCGCGACTTGTACCTTGAAATTTTAAATGAGAGACAAAAATTACTTCGAATGGCTAAAATTCCACTTTTTGTTCAGGATGCAAGAGATTATCACGGATTAAGTGGCGTTTTCGCAAAAATTAAACCACAGATTGTCATTCAACTTGCCGCTGTTTCTCACGCAAATAAATCCAATAAAGATCCATACCATACATTCGATCATAGCATGAGAACTCTTGAGAATGCTCTAGATGCATCTCGTGGAAAGATTGAGCATTTCATTTTCTTTTCTTCAAGCATGGTGTATGGACATTTTGAAGATACCTCTGTAAGCGAGGAAACAAGTTGTGAGCCTCTGGGTATTTATGGAGCATTGAAATATGGTGGTGAGAAACTTGTAATTGCGTATCAACAAGTTTTTGGTCTTCCATACACAATCATTCGACCATCTGCATTGTATGGTGAACGCTGTGTAAGTCGAAGAGTTGGTCAAATTTTCATTGAAAATGCCTTAACGACTGGGGAAATAATTTTAAGCGGAGATGGTTCCGATAGTCTTGATTTTACCTACATTGGTGACCTTGTTCAGGGTGTTGAAAAAATTATTTTGAATAAGAATTCTCACAATCAAATCATGAACCTTACTTATGGTGAAGGAAGAACACTAGCTGAGATGGCAGATATTATTTCTGCTCATTTTCCTGCGATCAAAATTAGTTACCAACCAAAGGATAAGTTCACCCCTGATCGTGGCACATTATCGGTTGAAAAAGCGAAGTCATTAATCGATTATGATCCACAGTTTCCATTGGAAAAAGGATACTTATCCTACATAAATTGGTACAAGGATTTTTATTCGAATATTTCTCTTAATTAATTTGATCCTAAAAGAAGATATTTTCATTAGCAATGTACTTGGAGTGCCGACTTGGGAAGTCGTTTTACCAAAGAAGGTTTGTTCGAAAATGCTTACTAATGAAAGAGATTCCTTCTTCTTTGTGAAATCAAAAACCGAAGACATTGAATCGTTGAGTCGTCTTCAATGTCTTGGTTTTCAATTAATCGATACAAATTTGCTTTTTGAATGGATTCCTTTGAATCAAATGAATCCTCTTGAGATCGGGTTTGAATATGAAACTAGGTTTGCAAAAAGCTCTGATCGTTCTGAAGTTGAAAGAATTGCATCTAAGAGCTTTTTTTATTCGCGATTTCATCTAGACCCTAAAATACCGAACAGATTTGCAAATGAGATCAAAAAGCAATGGGTTTCCAATTTTTTTCGAGGTATCAGGGGTGACTCTATGGTAGTTTCAGTTTTTCAAGATAAAGCGGTTGGATTCTGTCAAATATTTTATCAAGAAGAAAAAATCTACATTGATTTAATCGCGGTTGATAGTGATCACCAAGGGAAGGGTCTCGCGGCATCCATGATTGAATTCATAGCTAAGGAAAATGTTGGTAGTATTTTCCGTGTTGGTACTCAAGTATCTAACCTACCCTCGATAAGAACCTATCAAAAGATTGGTTTTAGGATTTTAGATTCACATTACACTCTCCACTTTCATGGAATGCAAGATTCACTAAATGAAAATTCACAAATTTGATACTCAACAAAAAGTACTAATAGTTGCCGAAATTGGAAACAACCATGAAGGTAGTTTCGATGTTGCTCGAACCCTGATTGAAAAGGCTTCGAATTCGAATGCGGATGCTGTTAAGTTTCAAATATTCAACAGTGAATATTATGTGGGAAAGTCGAATTTAGAAAGATTCAACCGATTGAAAAGTTTCGAATTACCTGCTAATGATTTTGAAAAACTTGCCGTCCATGCTCATGAGTGTGGTCTCGCGTTTATTGCAACTCCTTTTGACTTAGAGAGTGTTGATGTAACTAAAAGCATTTGTGACGCTATTAAAATCTCTTCTGGTGACAATACCTTCTATCCTCTTATTGATGCGGTTGCTGATGTTGGAAAACCAACAATTTTATCGACTGGTTTAATTGATTTGAAGGAACTAGAAAAGTCCTTCTCTATTCTGAATGAGAAATTAGGTCATGAAAAATTAGGTCTTCTGCATTGCGTCACCAATTATCCTGTTGAACCCATTAATGCTAATGTTGGAGCAGTGAGACATTTAGCATCTTCTTTTCCTTGCGAAATAGGGTATTCAGACCATGTTGTAGGCGAAGATGCATGCATTGCTGCGGTTGCTGCAGGTGCTAGAATAATTGAAAAACATTTTACTCTTGACCACAATTACTCCGATTTTAGGGATCATCAATTGTCTGCAAATCCCGATGAAATGCTCCATCTCTGCAAACGCATTCGTGAATTTGAAACTCTTGTTGGGATTGGATTAAAAAATCCTTCTAAATCTGAATTAAATATACTTCCAGAGGTGCGTCGATCTATAGTTGTTAAAAAAGCTCTTCCTCAGGAGCATATTTTGGTTTTTGAAGACCTTGCTTGGGTCCGTCCAGGAGGCGGATTTGAGCCAGGTCGTGAGTTTGAACTAGTTGGAAAACGACTTAGTCGTGCGGTAGGTGCTGGACAAGTACTTTGCCCGGCAGATTTTCAATAAAATATTTCTTGAATGAAAGTTGTCATTTTAACAACCGATACACTTCATCATACCTATTATGTTAAACAACTTCTTCATCAATTAGATATAGTAGGTTGTGTAATTGAACAAACTTCGGTGAAGCCCAAATTTGAGACTCATCATTCGTATGTTCATAAGCGGGATGAGTTTGAAAAGGAGCGTTTTTTTCAAGGGAAAAGTTACAGGATTTCCGAGCTATGCTCTGTTTTAGAAACCTCAAATATTAATGATTCAATCTTATTGAAAAAAATAAACGAATGGAAACCGGATGTAACATTTGCATTTGGTGTTACCAGGTTGAACCATAATACTATAAATTCATTCCCCGGTTTATTACTTAATTTACATGGTGGTAATCCCCAAAAATACAGAGGCTTGGATTCTCATTTGTGGACTATTTATCACAAGGATTTTAAGTCACTGAACACATCACTTCACTTTCTCTCTCCCCGGCTTGATACCGGAGACATTGTACAGTCTGAATCAATTCCCCTTTTTCGAAACATGAAACTACACGAACTTCGCTATGCGAATACCAAAGTTTGTGTAGAAATATCGATGAATGCTATGATTGCTTTGAATAAAGGAAATGATCTGACTCGTACTGCTCAAAAAAAACTTGGGAGGTACTATTCATATATGCCAGCGGTTTTAATTGATTCTGTAATTGAGAATTTTGAAAGGTATACAGTTAGACTTTGAAAAAGTATTCTCAATATTTAGGACCAAATCAATTTGTAGTTTTTCTACTGCACGGCGTAGTCCAAAAGTCAGGTTATCGTATTCGAAATTACAATAGGAAGCACATTGAAGAATCTTATTTTGAGGAAGTCATAGATGATTTAGTTTCCAATGGGACGGCTGTTTCTCTTGATGACTATATCGAAAGTCTTTCTGGAGTCGTAAGCCTTCCTCGTAAGCCTTTTTCAATTACCTTTGACGATGGTTTTGAGAATAATTTTAGCATAGCTGCACCAATTCTCAGAAATTATCGAGTTCCAACTACTTTTTATCTAACATCAGATTTTATAGACTTCAATACAATGTCATGGATCGATAAAATTGAACTTTGCTTAGAAAACTTCAGGCCTAAAGAGATTAATTTGCCATGGACTCAGAAAACTTCTCTTTTAAGTAATTTGTCATCCGAAAAAAACCATTGCTCTTTTCCATTAGATAATTGCAAGACA
>MDTG01308732.1_pt1 | contig 11385 bp, 11 predicted proteins | sample 811421 | NCBI WGS metagenome assembly MDTG01 (sample SAMN05326645, study PRJNA326480) | marine metagenome | isolation source: seawater | place: Pacific Ocean: South East | collected 2011
TCCAATATCTCCTGGAAAATATGGTTGTGATACATTTGAAATCATTCCTTTGAGCCATTTTTTTGTTTCATTTTCACCTCTATTCACTATTTGATTGGCAACTAAAGATTGGTTATATGGGCTATTTCTTTTTCTTAAACAAACAAGTCCTTTTAATGATGGATCAGATAAATCTGAGTAGTTTTTTATTTTTGTAATGTCTACCTTTTTGGGATTAGCTACCATAACTCTTACTCTTCTAGTTAAGGCATACCATCTTGCCTGGGGATCTCTGTAGTTTTCTGGTACAGAGTTATCTAATTTTTCAGATCTATAACTTTGAAGTAAACCAGATTTTGCGGCATTGCTAATCCTAGCTGCATCTACAAGTAAAATTACATCTGCTTTCGAATTAGAACCCTCTCTTTTAAGTCTTTCAACAAGTGATATTCCTGTTGCTTCAATTAATCTAACCTTTATCCCTGTTTGTTTTGCAAACTCTTTATATATCTGACGATCAGTATTGTAATGCCTTCCAGAGTAAACTCTTACTTCACTAGACTTTGCTTTATTTGGAGTTAAGGAGTTCGTTATTCCAAAAATAAATGAAGATGCTAGTAGTGTCGTTGATAATCTTTTTACATTAAGCATTTTGTTTATGCAAATTCATTACTAAGGTTATACATACAAATAAATCAGGTAAGATTTTTTTTGAATTGATACTTATTTGAGTAGCATTTGTTTCTTGTAAATATATATTAGTGAAATTATTTTTTGAAACTCTAAAATTTAAATATGGAATACCTAACTCATGAACTTATATCAAAAAAAATAAGTGAAAGTATTTGCTCTAAACTTTTATTTGACAAAGAGAATTGGGAAGATGGGAAAAAGACTGCTGGATCTCAGGCAATAAAAATAAAAAATAATCTTCAATTAAATAGAAATTCATCTATATCCAAGGAACTTACTTCTTTTGTTCAAAACGCTTTATTAACTGATCAATTAATTAAGAGTTTTACAATTCCTAAGAAAATTCATGGATTAATGTTCACAAGGACTTCCTCTGGAAAAGGATATGGGATGCACATTGATAATCCTTATATGAGTTCAGGGAGGAGCGATCTATCTTTCACATTATTTTTAAATGAAATGGATCAATATTCAGGAGGAGAACTTGCTATTCAAGACTTGCAAAATAGTAGAAAAATTAAATTACCCGCTGGGAGTGTAATTGTATATCCAAGTACTAGTCTGCACTCAGTTGAGAAAGTAATTAGTGGAGAAAGAATTGTTTGTGTTGGATGGATAGAAAGTTATGTAAGTAGTAATGAAGAGAGAAATACTCTGTTTGGACTAGATGCAGGATCAAAGGCTTTATTAGCAAAATATGGAAGATCTGATGAATTGGATTTAATATTTCAAGCTTATGCAAATTTATTGCGAATTTTAGGAGATTGATTTAGTTCAATTTATACATAAGAGAGTAGAAAAAGTCTTGTTTAAATTTCGTATTTTATGCAAAATTGATTTATAACTAATTTTTATTTGAAATGAGTAAAAAATCACCTGTAGCAATATTTATGGCTGCAACGGCTATTTTAGCTGTGGGTTCAATAGGTGGGGGGAATTCTGCTATCGCAGATGAAAAGATGAAAGATCTTGGAGGATTAAAAGAATGGACCACTGATCAAGGTCTTGATGAAGATAGTAAGCTTGATGCTGCTGCAAAAAAAGCTGCTGAGAAAGCAAAGAAAAGCAGTGTATGTATTCCTATCGGTGAAGGTGAAAACTGCTGGTGATAATAACCCTTCATTAATTAGACAAAAAAAAAGCGCCTTATGAAAGGCGCTTTTTTTTTTGTTCAAGGTCTGAATTTAGAACTTGAAAGTTGTTTGGATCAATGCACCAAAGATATCATCTTCGTTGCTTGAGTCACCATCATATGTATCAGTACCACCAAATACGGCTGGAGTAACTGTCATATAATCGTTAACTTTGAAGTCGTAGTAAGCTTCCCAAACTAGGTTGTCATCAGCATTGTCTGTACCAGATGTATTGAATTCAGTTGCATACTGACGAGCACCGAAAGCAATACCAGCTCTGTTACCATCAACTAATACGTCCTTCCACATTAGACCAATCATCCATTGAGCAGTTTCCTTAACTTCTCCAGATGCTGTTCCGTCTATAGAACGAACGTCATAACCAACCTGTACTGAAGGAACGAATCCATTCTCTTCAGGCTGCCAGTAACCTCTTAAAGCCCAAGCAGTTTCTGAATTACCACCAGCTTGTTTACCTTTTTCTGTTGAGTAGTAATCAGTCCAAACTTTACATGAAACGCTTGCAGCTGAGTTAGCAGATTCTGTACATCCATGAGATGCGTATCCTAGAGATACCTGCCATCTTGGAGAACCGTACTCAACTTTTGATAGCCATTTTGTTTGACCATCACCAAGGATTCCGTTTGTAGAGTTTGAAGAACTCTTAGATGCAAAGTTTGTACTTACAGCAAATCTTGGTGCACTTGGATCATCTTTTGGTTGAGTCCATGCAACACCAAAACCACCATCTGTACTAGAACCATAAGTAGCGCCGTTACCACCAAGAGCAAACTGTTTTAGAACAGGCTTATAGATGGATGGAGCACTGGCTAGCATGTAGTAGTTTTCAACTTTAGGTCCAACCCATACACGGAAGTTACCGATAGGAGCTGTATACCAAAGCTTGTCTACAGTCAATGCAGAGTCATCGTTAGCGGCAGCAAGATATGTACCGTTTGTCTTACTTCCCCAAGGAGTTGAAGTAGTCATGTTACCGTCTCTAATTCTTGTATAGAGAAGGTCACTACCAGTTAGACTTGTATTCAAGTCAAACTTTGTGCTGTAAGTCATAGAAACAGCGTCATCGTCACCAGTACGGTTACGGCTAACACCACCAACAACGAATGTTGTTGTTCCTCTTAATACAGTTGTCTTAGAGAATTGACCAGCTTCGAATTCGCCAACGCGTGACTCTAGGCCATCAATACGTCCTTTAATAATTGCTATCTCAGGAGCAAATTCGTTGATTAAACGACGCTCTTCTTCAGATACTTGTGCAACGTTGCCAAGACACTTGTTTAAAAGTGTTGCAGCTTCGAAGCGAGTAATACTTCCTGAAGGAGTAGCTACTGCACAACCACTACGCTCAGCTAGTGATGTTAATGCTTTAAAAGCCCAATCATTTGGGTGGATGTCAGCGAAATTCTGAACTTCAGTACTTGAAGCGTAATCAGAAATTCCCTTCACATCAAGATCAGCGGCGTTAGCTGCTAAAGGAGCCAAAAGGCCCAATGCAGCAGGAGCCACCAGCAATTGCTGGAAAAGTTTCATTAAATTCCTCACACAGAAATACTTGCCTTATGGGCAAGCATTCCGATTATAAGGGTTTGTCATACAAAACGCCAGCTTTCTCTTTAATATTGCTTTATTAATGGTCTTAAAATTTATATTTTTATTACTTATTTAAAAGAGGATGTTCAATTTTCTCTCTAAAATTAAGCCATGTTTTTGCACAATCTCTAGCTAGGTTTCTTATTCTTGCAATTATTCTTGTCCTTTCAGTTACTGAAATAACGCCTCTTGCATCAAGCAGATTGAATGTATGACTGCATTTTAAAATATATTCAAGAGCAGGAAAAGGTAGATTATTTACTATTAATGAATTTGCCTCGCTTTCATATATTTCAAAAAGACTCTTAAGTCTTTTTGGATCTGAATTATCAAAATTGTAACTACAATGATCTTTCTCAAAAGAAAGCCATATATCTCCATACTTGTATTTTTTATTCCATTTTAAATCCCAAATAGAGTCTATGTTTTGAAGATACATTGCAAGTCTTTCTAATCCATATGTGATTTCAACTGATACAGGTTGACAATCAAATCCACCGCATTGTTGAAAATATGTAAATTGTGAAACTTCCATTCCATCAAGCCAAACTTCCCACCCAACTCCCCAAGCACCTAATGTTGGAGATTCCCAATTATCTTCAACAAATCTAATGTCATGATTTGATTTTTTTATACCTAAAGTTTCTAAAGAGTCTAAATATATTTCTTGAATCCCATCGGGTGATGGCTTTGATAGTACCTGGTATTGATAATAATGTTGAGCTCTATTGGGGTTGTCTCCATACCTTCCATCAGTTGGTCTTCTGCAAGGTTCAACATAAGCAGCTTTCCAAGGCTCTGGACCTAGAGCTCTTAAAAAAGAATGAGGACTCATAGTTCCAGCACCCTTCTCAGTATCAAATGGTTGTAAGACTAAACAACCTTGATCACTCCAAAATGAATTAAGTTTCGAGATAATATTTTGAAAATACATTTCTAGTGATTTAGTGCTTTTATGCAAAAATTACGATTTATTTATTCTATAAATATATCCTTAATCTTACAAATATAAATATTTTTATATTTTGCTTAGAAAATTTTGCGATCAAATACAAATAAATTAACTATATCTTCTAATTAATACTTCACTACAAGAGAATGAAATTATTAAGGGAGTCCAAGCTGATATTATAGGATTCAATAATCCTGAAACACCCATAGAACTAAAAATAAATGCAAGAAAATAATAAAAAATAATAATCAATATAGATAATCCAAAAGATTGAGATTGAGTAGTACTGAGTTTCTTTGAAGCTCCAATTATTGCACCCATTAAGGAGAAGATAAGACAGACAATTGGGAAAGTAAATTTTTCATTTATTCTTACATTTATTCTTCTTAATTCTTTTATATTCCCAGAATTCTTATATAATTTTCTTGCCTTAAGTGCATAAAAAAGTGACATATTATTAGAATCTTTGGGTATATTTGCTATATTTATAGGACCTATTCCTAATATGCCTTTGGGCAAAATATAGGTTGTAAATGATTTTTGATCTACTTCATTTTTCTCAAATTTTGACTGTTCTACTACTTGACCATCAAAAAAATACCATTGATTTTTTTCTTCTTTATAAATCCCTTTTTTTGCACTTATTATCTTGATTAAATCTGAATTTGAATAGTCAATTAGTGTAACATTTCTCATCTCATTGTTTTCATATACTCTTGCATGGAAAAGATGTTTTAGTTTGGCATAATTCCCAGTTTTACTGAATTCAGAACTAAAGTCTGAAAATTGTATGTCTGTTGAAAGTTTTATATCATTTGTCACACCTAGTTCCTGTCTTAAAGTTAATTCTGACAATTTGTTAGTAGTTGGAACTAAGATATTATTTAACGAGAAAGTAATTAATGTAGTTATAATTCCAATAATAAATGAGGATAATAAAAACCTTCTTAAATTAAACCCTAATGCTTTTAGTGCTATTAATTCATTATTTTCTCTTAGCCTACTAAATATAGAAAGGTTAGTTAATAAGCAAGACATTGGTAATGAGATAACAAAGAATTTTGGAAGCTTATAAAAAATAATTTTTAAAGATCCTAATATCGTTAATGGTGTTGCAAAAATCTTCTGAATTAAATCAAAAAGTAATCCCAAAGAGATTGAGAAAACTGTAAAACCTAGAGTAAAAAATATTAAGGTTGGTATAAGTGATCCAATAAGCCATCTGTCGATTAATGGTATTTTTTTTAATTGAGAAGATATAGTTTTTTTGATATAAATTTTCATTAATTTAATTCTTAAAAAGTACTGGCTTTAATTCTTCTGATAAACATTCTCCGATTGCTTTATTTGTTTCTACACCATAATGGCCACCATCCATTCTAATATCAAGTTTATTTTTATTAACACCTTGATTTATTAAGTTATCTTTAATGCATCTCGCCATGAAATTACCTGATATTACTTTACTTGTTAAGGATGGATCATTTTCAATTGCATTTGCAATACTATTTACTCTTTCTTTTTCTGGATTAACAAAATCCATACTAAGTCTTAAAATAAGACACTTTTTATTTTCTTGATTACACAGATTAATATATTTTTTTAATATCTCAACCTGTAATTTGATTGATTTACTACTTGATGTTTGGAACCTTTCTCTTGTATCAGTGAATCGATAAAGAAAAGTTTTTTTAATAAAGTTTGTATTTTTATAAGTTGTTAAAACGTTTTTTAAAGAAATTTTAATTAAACTATAAGTATATGAAAATCTTGGTAATTTATAGGCTGTTTTGTAAATTTTGGAATTAGGTACAAATGTTTCATATTTCATTACATCGCTAAAATCAAAATTATTTATTTTTTTCATTTGATTATAATTATTTATTGGTAATTTTTTAAGTTTTAATTTATTATTAATAATCATAAATCTTGGTTTAGTTCTTTCTATATAAATCTTTCCAAATTCTAAATCCCAGAATTGTATAAAATTTCTTCTCAAATTATCATCAATAAATGTCATCAAAATATATTCTGAATTTGGCATTATTTTTCTAAATCTTAAAAATGCTTGATCCGTTCCATAAGCAGGTACAGAGTAATTTTCAACCTTGCAATCAAGTATATTAGATAAAACATTTGACCAAGATTGTTTATCAGTTACTTCAAGTCCATATCCTTGTGAATCTCCAAAGATAGATATGCATGCTTTTTTATCCCTATTTCTATTTGTATTAGGAATATTTCTATAACCATATTTATTAAATAATTTTCCATGTGCTAATTTTGAAGGCCAACCTAAATCATTATCTCGAAATTTCAAATATTCGTTAAATTCTTTTTCTGAAATATTTGTGAAATTTAAAATATTATGAATTTTAATCATACCCTTTCTTATACTTATTTGTAGAATAGTTTCAATTAAAATGAATGTTATTAAGCTTATAATAAAGTATTCTTTAAATTTTATATTTGATATGAATTTCATATATACGAGAGAGTCACTCCCAAATTGTTATATTTGATCTTTTATCAAATATAATATAGCTTTTAATATATCATTTTAAGTTATATTATTTATATTTTATTTAATATTTTGTTTTGTTACCAATATATCTTCTTGTTTATTCATAAAAAAATAACTCAAAATAGATTAGTAAAGATTTTGCAGAAATATCCAAAATAATATTCGAAAATATAGAAATTATGCTGGTTTCAAATTTAGTGCTAATTTTGTTTATGAAAAAATTGGCTTTGAAGATCTTGTCTAATGAGTAAAGTTTTAGTTACTGGAGCAGATGGATTTATTGGATCTCATTTGGTGGAGCTTCTTCTAAGAGAAGGTTATCAGGTTAAAGCTTTCTGCTTTTATAATTCAAATTCAAGTTGGGGTTGGCTTGATAATTTACCAAGTTCTACAAAGTCAGAAATAGAAGTTGTTCTTGGCGATATTCGTGATTCACTCTGTGTAAAAGAAGCAATGAGGGGATGTCAAAAAGTTTTTCATTTGGCAGCACTTATTGGTATCCCATATAGTTATGTTGCTCCTGCTAGTTACGTAGATACTAATATTCATGGAACTTTAAATGTTATTCAATCTGCAAGAGATCTTGATATATCAAGAGTCGTTCATACTTCAACGTCTGAAACTTATGGATCAGCTCAATTCGTTCCCATAACTGAATCACATCCTTTAGTTGCTCAATCACCGTATGCTGCTACAAAAATTGCTGCAGACCAAATCGCATTAAGTTATTCAAAAAGTTTTGGAACCCCTGTTACTGTCCTTCGTCCATTTAATACTTATGGACCTCGTCAGAGCCTTAGGGCAGTTATCCCAACAATCATTTCTCAGTTCTTAGCTGGAGAAAAAAAACTGAAATTAGGATCACTTTCACCAACAAGAGATTTTAATTATGTTTTAGATACTTGTGAGGCTTTTATCGCCGTCTCTGAGACAGATAAAACAATTGGTAAGGTGATAAATGCTGCAAGTAATTTTGAGATTTCAATTGAAGATACAGTTAAAATTATAAGTAATTTAATGAATGCTGAAATTGATGTTATTTCTGATAGTCAAAGAGTGAGGCCAGAAAAATCAGAGGTAAATAGATTATTTGGAGACAATTCATTGATAAAACAATTGTCATCATGGGAACCAAAATATTCAGGAGAAGAAGGATTTAAGAGAGGGCTTGAACTTACTATTAATTGGTTTACAGATAAATCAAATACAATTAACTACAGGAATGGTGGGTACACTGTTTAGAAAATATTCAAGTTTTTACCAATATTCATCTTCTATGAGTTCAATTTTGATTTCAAATGAATTATTTACTCTGAAATAACTTTTACATGCCCTAACAATTTTTCCATCGATTGATATTTCGCAAGTTCCACATCTTCCTGAATTGCAACCAAGTGGAATTTTTATACCTGCCAAATTTGCCGCAGTAATTAAGGAATTCCCCTCTAATTCGTATGTTTTACTGCCATTTGGCCATTGAACTTTAATTTTGTTCATTTAAATCTTTTATAAAATACTATTCGTATCAAAATATTTTTCAAATTCTTTTGAAATAAAGTTAAAACTATCATTTCTTTTCTTTGAAAAATCATCAATCTCATAATCAAGTTTATTTAAATTTTTTTCTGCTCTTAATTCATTTAGCCAATTCCTTCTCCATGGACCATTGTCAAATATTCCATGTAAATATGATCCTGCAATAGTAGATGAGTACTTGTTTTTAGTGACCCATCCCATAGATGAATCGCTCGAAAAGGGCCTAAAGTCTTCCGAGTATTGCAATAAAGGAAGTGATTTCCCTTGATGTAATTCAAATCCTGTTATGTCAAATTTACCTGGCCAAAAACTTTTAATTTTTATTTGTTGTAATTTTTTTTTGGATTCATAAATGGTCTCAATTGGTAACAAGCCCAGTCCTTTCATAGATTTTGGCTGATTATTTTCAACACCTATTGGATCAATTAATTTTTCTCCAAGAATTTGCAATCCTCCACATATCCCAAAGATGTGTCCTCCGTTTTTGGAAAAATTTTTCAGTGCATTAGTTAATAAACTCTTATTTAAATATTCAATATCTTTAAATGTTTGCTTACTTCCTGGAATTATTATTGCATCGGGATTTCCTAGTTCGGAGATTCTATCAACCCATTTTAAATTTACTGTTTTCTCTGATTCAAGAGAATCAAAATCAGAAAAATTACTAATAGAGGGAAGTTTCATAATAACAATTTTTGTATCTGCATATTTATTTTTATTACCTCTATCAACCAGGTCTAGAGAATCTTCAGCTGGAAAGAGTTCGTTGATCCATGGAATTACTCCTAATACTTTTATGCCAGTATTTTTTTCTATCCACTCTTTGCCGGTGTCAAATAATGATCTGTTGCCTCTAAATCTATTTATCACGATCCCTTTAATTAGAGATCTCTCATCATTTTTTAGTAATGCAAGAGTTCCAATTATTTGAGCAAACACACCACCTCTCTCTATATCAGCAACTAAAATGCAATCTGCATTAAGGTGCTTTGCAATTTTTAAATTTGTTAGATCTTTATATTGTAAATTGACTTCAACTGGACTACCAGCACCTTCTATTATTAATCTCCCTAATGGATATATTTTTTTTAATTTTATGATACTTTCGCAAATAACTTTCCAACCGCTTTCAAAGTATTCATCATAGTAATCAATTGCACGACAAGTTCCCATTGATTCTCCTAGGTGAATCACTTCACTGGTTTCATTCCCTTTAGGCTTCAATAGTATTGGGTTCATTTCAGCTATAGGTTCTCGACCTGAAGCCCAAGATTGAACTGCTTGAGAATATGCCATCTCTCTTCCTTTTTTATCAACCCAAGCATTATTACTCATGTTTTGTCCCTTAAAAGGTATTGGATCAAAGCCCTTACTAGCAAGCAATCGGCAAATAGCTGTTGTTATATAAGATTTGCCAGCACCACTCGAGGTACCTAATATCATTAATGGTTTAGTTGATTGATTGCTGTTCATTTAAGTTTTAATTTTCTATAAATCCAATGAGAAATTCTTTGAAAAATAAAACTTTTCATATTTGCAATTTCTGGAGATTTTTCAATTATTTGGCGTCCTAATGGGGTTAATCTAACTTTGGATGTTAAACCTTGTCCATCAACTTCTCTTCTTAGCAACCCTACCGTTATTAGCCATATAAATTCAGTTTCAATATCATATTCATTTCTTAAATACTTGGTTTTTTTTATAAAGTATTTTTCTTTATTTTCAAATACATGATTTGCACTTAATCCCAAATTTTGTGCTTCTTTATAAAAATCTAAATTGAAAGGCATGCATCTCAAAACTCTTTCTGCTCTCCTAATTGACTTTTTTGTAATAACATCCATTTTTCTTTATAATTGATTATTAAGGTATTTCTTTTTAACTTTAAACTAATTTATAAAACTTGGTTAATACATAATGCTTATACTAGCCTCTTCCTCAAATCCCAGAAGTAAATTACTCTTAAATGGAGGGTTTAGGCATGAAATAATACCAAGTAATATTGTTGAAGAAAAATATTTTGATAGAGATATAAAATTACTGGTTAAATTACTATCAAAAGAAAAAGCTGAAAATGTTTTGAAAAATATAGATTATAAATTAAATTCTGATTGTTTAATTATTTTAGGTTGCGATTCTCTTTTTGAAATTAAAGGTAAGTTTTTTGGAAAGCCTAAATCAGAAATTGAAGCATATGAAAGGCTTAGGTTTATATCTAACAGCTCTGGATTTTTGCATACGGGACATTGTTTGTTAATAAAAGAATATTTAAATAAGAATCAGAATAAAAATAATAAAGTTTTCAATAGTGTTATTAGTACAAAAATTGAATTTAGTAATATTGAAGACTATGAAATTCAAAGTTACATAAAAACTGGCGAGCCTCTCAAATGTGCAGGAGGATTTTCAATAGATGGAGCTGGTGGAAAATTTATAAGAAAAATAGATGGATGTTTTACGAATGTGATTGGATTAAGTATGCCCTGGTTTATAAAGGTTGTAAAAGAGAATAATCTTTATAAATTTCTTGAATAAAAAAAGGCCCTAATTAAAGGGCCTTTTTAGAAGATTAATATTATTTTGAAGATTAATCTAGGTCAGGCATTGATAATGCAGGCTCTGATTTTCTATCAATACCTTTTTCAAATCCGGCTGCAGCAGCACGAGCTCTACCTGCATGCCATAGATGTCCAATAAATGTGAACCAGCCTAAGAAAAATTGTGACGCTGCTAACCATTGACGGAGATTAACAAAGTTAACTGCGTTTGGTTCCGTAATAATTCCACCAACGGAGTTGATAGAAGCATTAGGTGCATGAGTCATATATTCAGCAGCTCTTCTTACTTGCCAAGGCTGAATGTCATTTTGGATTTTCTCAAGGCTTAACCCGTTAGGGCCTCTTAAAGGCTCTAACCATGGACCTCTGAAATCCCAAAATCTCATTGTTTCACCACCA
>MDTG01438236.1_pt1 | contig 11385 bp, 11 predicted proteins | sample 811421 | NCBI WGS metagenome assembly MDTG01 (sample SAMN05326645, study PRJNA326480) | marine metagenome | isolation source: seawater | place: Pacific Ocean: South East | collected 2011
ATAAACATAAAGTAAATATATTTTACACTGCGCCAACAGCGATTAGAGCTTTAATGAGAGAAGGGGATGATTATGTTACAAGAACAAACAGATCATCCCTAAAACTTCTAGGGACAGTTGGTGAGCCTATTAATCCAGAGGCATGGAAGTGGTACTTTGAAGTACCAGGTAGTTCAAAATGTCCTATTGTAGATACTTGGTGGCAAACAGAAACGGGTGGAATATTAATATCTCCTCAAACTGGTGCTATAAAATTAAAGCCAGGTTCAGCGTCTAAACCCTTCTTTGGAATTGAGCCATGTATTGTAGATAAAGAGGGTAATGAATTAGAAGGTGAATGTGAAGGAATGTTGTGCATGAAACGATCTTGGCCTGGTCAAATGCGGACCGTTTACGGAAATCATAAAAGATTCATTGATACTTATTTTTCACAATTTGATGGAAAATATTTTACAGGTGATGGATGTAAAAGAGATAAAGATGGGTATTATTGGATAACAGGCAGAGTAGATGATGTGATTATTGTATCGGGACACAATTTAGGTACTGCAGAAATAGAAAGTGCTTTTGTGTCTCATAAAGATGTTTCTGAAGCAGCAGTAGTGGGTTATCCTCATGATGTAAAAGGTAATGGTTTATACTGTTATGTCTCACTCAGAGTGGGTGTGAATTCATCAGATGAATTAGTTTTGGATCTCAAAAAGACTATTAGAGATAAAATTGGCCCTATTGCTACACCTGATTTTATACATATTACATCTGGATTACCGAAAACTAGATCTGGAAAAATTATGAGAAGAATTTTAAGAAAAATTGCTTCAAATGATTTTGAAAATCTAGGAGATACTTCAACTTTGGCAGACCCTTCTGTGGTAGATAATTTAATTGAAAATAGAAAAAATAAATAAGAACTATCTTGGTTCCCAGTGTTTTAGGCATCTGGGTTCATAAATATTTGCTGCCCCTACTTGTGTTCTTTTACCGCCTTGTGTTTTTCTAAACGTTTTAGTTGCTTCGAGACCACAAACATTGCAAAAACCATAGATTTTTAAAATTTTATCGGATAGACCTAATAACATTGAAGATGTTTCCCAAGGCTTACCTCTAGAATCTTGGTCAAGGCCAGAACAAACAACATCTATTCCATTATTTAATATTTTTTCAACATTATTAATTGTATCTTCTGTATCCATAAATTGAATTTCATCCAAGAAAACCATGTCAACTTTGCTTTTATTAAAAGTAAATTTTTCGAGAGTTGTATTCCAATTGCTCATAGCATAACATTCGTGGCTTAAATCATTATGCGTTATAATTCTTTCATTTGAATATCTATTATCTATGCTTGGTTTTATTACAATTATTTTTTTGTTTTGATGTTTGGCCCAGAGTATTCTTTTAAGTAGCTCACTAGTTTTACCAGCAAACATTGCCCCGACAATTGTTTCAAGATTACCTCGCATAAGTCAATATATTTTATTTTTATTATTTATTATATAATTAAATAAATAAATACTAAATTATTTATAATAATGATTAAAGGTGAAAAAATTAGATTAGATATACATAATATTTTGTATTCCATTTATAAACACAAAAAAACTTTAAATAGTGACTCTATTATAAAAATTATAAGTAAACATGACAAAAAAGATATCTCTTTATTAAATAATGTTGTTTTAAATTCAATGAGATATCATTTTCATGCATCAAATATAATTAGGAAATATATCAAAAAAAAAATAAGAGATCACGAAAGAATTTTATTTATAAGTGCAATAACTCAAATCGTATTCTTAGATTTTAAAGATTATGCTGTGATTAACTGTTCTGTTGAAATTGGAAAAAAATTAAAAATCTATCATGGCTTAATAAATGCATTTTTAAAAAAAATATCAAAAAATAAGAAAGATTTAAAGCAAATCAAAATAAAATTTAGTGATTTACCTTTGTGGTTTATAAAAAAAACAAATTCTTTAACTGTAAATCAAAGAAAGCTTTTTCTTAGAAATTTTAGTCAGGAACCAAGCATTCATATTGTATTTAAAGATACTGAAAAATTAAAAATATTTGAAGAAAAATTAATCAAGACCTCGCCTGTATCTGGTTTCTTGGTAAATAAAAAAGATATAAGAAATATAAAATCATTTGAAAAAGGGAATTGGTGGATTCAAGATTTTTCATCTTTTTTCCCAATTCAAAACTTGAACATATCTAATAAAAATAAAATATTTCTAGATGCTTGTGCCGCACCAGGTGGAAAATCTTTTCAAATATTATCAAGAAAACTAAAACTAACTTTAAATGATATTAGTGCATCTAGAATTAAGACTCTTAAATCAAATTTAGATCGATTAAATTTTAGTCAAAAGGTAATCAACAAAGATTTTACTAAATTTGATCTCAGCATTAAATACGACTATATAGTAATTGATGCTCCGTGTTCATCAGTTGGAACAATAAGAAAAAATCCAGAAATATTCTTCAAAAATGAAAGCCCAAATTTTGGTATACTAAACAAGCTTCAGGAAAATATGCTTAATCAAGCATCACTGTTATTAAATAAGAATGGAATTATTATATATATGGTTTGTTCATTTTTAAAGAATGAAACAGAAGATCAAATTGATAGGTTTCTATCAAGGCAAAAAAACTTTGAAATCTATAATTTCAATATAATTAATAACAAAAGTGAATACTCAAAATTAAAATCAAAAAATTATATGATAACCTTGCCAGACGTTATTAAAAACTTCAAAATAGATGGTTATTTTGCAACATATTTAAAGAAAATAAAATGATAATATATTTAAGAAAAATAATTTTCATATTTTTGATTTATAGATTTAAATCAATGAAGAATTTATTTTTTTCAGATTTAAATTTCAAAAAGATAGATTTTACAAATAATTATCAAACAAAAACATTTATCTTTAAAGAAAAATTTTATAATTTAAAAAATAAAAATATACATAGTTTCGATTTTTTAAACTTTTCTAATAAACTTGGTGGAAAAATTGGTATAAATCTATCCAAGGAATCTGTATTCGGCTGGTTTAATAAAAATAAAAATAAAATAGGATTCCCATGGACTGAAGACTTAACGGCTAAAAGATTTATTAATCTTATTTATAATTATGAGTATATAAATTCTTCATCTAAAATAAAGGAGAAGAAAAAATTAGACCTTATAATTTTCTTTCATATTCAAAGAATTTTATTTGATTTTAAAATTAAGAAAATTAGCGACATTAGTTCTTATGATATTAAAGCATACTTATTAGCTTCATTTGTAACTAATAAGTTTGATAATAAAAAAATTGCTTATATTAAATATATAGTTGAAAATCATATAGATAAACTAGGTATGCATAAAAGCTACAACTTACTAAAACATTCTCAATTCATAAATAACTTAAATGAAATAAAAAATATCTTACTGTTTTTTAAATTTAAAGAAGCAAATATTTTTGACGAATTAAATTTAAAAATGACATCTACTTTAAATCAATATTTTCATAATGACGGTAGCTTACCTCTTTTTAATGGATCAAATAATATTTACACAAAAATGATTTATGAAATGATTAATAAAGATACATACTTAATAAAAAGAAAATTTAATCATATCGAAAATGGTATAGCTTATTATGAAGATAGAGACAAAAAATTATTCTTTGATGTCGTACAACCAACCAAAGATAGAATTAATTCTAATTTAAGTGCTGGAACATTATCAATAGAACTTAGCGGACATGGTGAAAAAATATTTACAAATTGTGGTGCTTCCGAAAGCTTTGGTAGAAATCCAGAATATTTAAAATTTAGTGCTGCTCATTCTACAATCATTTTACAAAATACAAATATAAGTGAAATACACGAAGGAAATCCTCATATTAAATTCCCTCAATCAGTAGTATTTAGGAAAGAAACACTTGATGAAGAGGAAGTTTTTGAAGGATCTCATAATGGGTATATGAAAAAATTTAATAAAATTGTTAAGCGAAAAATATTGATTTGTAAAAATATGAGTAAATTAACAGGAGAAGATACGTTTATTTCATATAAAGATTTTAATGATAGATTAATTTTCCATATTAGATTTCATCTAGCAGCAGATATGACTTATAATTTTACAAATAGTAAAAAAGATATAATTTTGAAAACAAAACTAAATAATATTTGGTTATTCAAAAGCGACACTGAGTTAGTTGTAGAGGATAGTATATTAGTTGATAAAAATCTGACAAAACCAATAAAACAAATTGTTATAAAAGGGATATTAACTGAAAATAAAATAATAAAAAAATGGTCACTAGAAAAAATATAAACAAAAAATATGTACTGATATCGGTATATAATAAAAATAAATTAAAATATTTATGCTCAAATTTATTGAAATATAACTACAGTTTAATATCGAGTGGATCAACTGGCGATAAAATTCGCTCCATGGGATACAAGTGTATTGATATTTCCAAAATTACTGGTTTCAAAGAAATGTTTGATGGTAGGGTAAAAACACTTAATCCCCTCATCTATGCATCTCTTCTTTATGTAAGAGATAATAAAAAACATATTAAACAATTTATATCTCTTAATATTCCAAAAATAGATATTATTGTTGTTAATTTTTATCCTTTTGAAAGATATAAAGACCTGAAGAAAAAAAATACTGCTATAGAAATGATAGATATAGGTGGTCCTAGTCTGTTAAGGGCTGCAAGTAAAAATTATAAATTTATTACACCTGTCATGTTCAAAGAAGATTATCCAAATTTAATAAAAAATTTAAAAAAAAATAATGGGAAGACAGATATTACTTTTCGCAAGAAAATGGCTTATAAAATATTTAAAGAAACTTCAAACTACGACAAAATTATCTCCAAATGGTTAAATGACTATAAAGAATAAAAAGATAAAATTAAGATATGGGGAAAACCCACAACAAATTTCTTTTATTGTAAAAAATGAACTGAAATCTATTTTTGAATTCCAAATAAGTGGAAAAAAATTAAGTTATAATAATATCGTTGATGTTGATAGTGGGCTAAGGTGTTTAAATGAATTTAATGAGCCCACATCAATCATTGTTAAGCATAATAATCCGTGTGGCGTAGCCTCAGCAAAAAATATTAATTTAGCATTTCAAAAATCATATCAGTGTGATCCAAAAAGTGCTTTTGGTGGAATAATTTTATTAAATAGGAAAGTTGATCTATTATTAGCAAAAAAAGTAGTTAAAAATTTTTTTGAAATAATTGTTGCTCCAAGTTTTGAAAAGGTTGCAATTGATAAATTGAAGATAAAAAAAAATTTAATTATATTAGAGACTCCAAATATTAAAAGGGAGAAGTTTGAAGTTAAATCTACATTATTTGGAAATATTTATCAAAGTATCGATATAAGTCCGATAAATAAAAATTTCATTAAACTAGTATCAATTAAAAAAGCTTCTACTATTCAATTAGAGGATTTGTTATTTTCACTTAAGGTTGTTAAACATTTAAAATCAAATGCAGTAGTCTTATCTAATAATAAACAGACACTTGGTTTGGGTCATGGACAAACTAATAGAATTGATGCTCTTAAATTTGCAATAAGAAATAGGAATATTTTTTTTAAGAAAAAACCTTTTGTTTGTGCTTCTGATGGATTTTTTCCATTTATTGATGGTTTAAAACTACTTAAAAAGAATAGCTGCAATACTATTGCTCAGCCTTTTGGTTCAATTAGTGATAAAAAAATTATTTCATTTGCTACTAATAATAAGATATCATTATATTCCATAAAAAATAGATTGTTTAGACATTGAAAAATAATAGTAAACTCCCGAAATACATATCAAGCTTAATCAAAAAATATCCAAAGATAACTTCTGGAAGAAAAAAATTTGAGGGACATCATCTTAGGATTATTAGTACAATAGAAATAATAAAAAAATATTTTAATATTAGATATTGAATAAATAAAATTCTTAATTTTATTAATTATTTTTTGATTTGTTTACTGTCTTTTTATTTTAATGTATGAAGTATATATGACTAAACCTAACCTGCTTTTTCCAACCCCTGTATGGACAACACAGATAAATAATTACAAAAAAATGAATGAGGATATGTATCATTATATAAAAAACATACAGAATAAGGATAATCTTGGTATTAATAAAAGTAATGTTAAAGGTTGGCATTCCAATGACTTTGATCTAAATAAAAGTGAACCTCAAAATTTTATTAAATTTATATTTCCGTACATTGAACAAGTTATGAATGACATGAAATGGGAAAAGAAAAAGCAAATAGCAAAAATTAATAATATGTGGGCTATAATTAATACAGGGGGATCAGCAAATCTAAGGCATCAACATGGTAATAGCACAATTAGTGGGGCTTACTATGTTAGAGCTCCAAAAGATTGTGGTGATATTGTATTTTATGACCCAAGACCGGCTCCTGTTTTTTATCATCCAAATCTTGAAAGTGTAAATTTACTTAATGCACAAATTAATGGGGTGACTCCTAAAGAAGGAGGATTAGTTTTATTCCCTAGTTATTTAGATCATTCGGTAAATGAAAATTTATCTAATGAAGAAAGAATTGTAATTAGTTTCAATATACGAATTAATATCAATTCAAACAATAATTGAGTAATTTTTTATAGAAGTTGATACTTTTGTAATTTTAAAATTTAGTCCAATTATTAAAATTTGGCATTAAATGTTCAAAACCTTGACTATTCTTTAACATTATAGTGATATCGCCAGAAATTGATATTCGTGTATCCCCAGACTTATTAGGTAAAGTAGCATGAGGGGTTTTAGAAGGAAATATAATTATTGAGTCTTGCTCAAGATCAAAAACTGATTTATCCGAATTATATGCGTTAGCTTTATTAACTAAAGATTTTTCAAGCTTACTTGTTGTAAAAATATTTTTGGCAATCTCATTTTGTAATTCATTAGATCTAAAAATTATACCTCCTGAATTTTTTGGTTTAAGTAAATAATAGGCAAAACTTATATTAGATTGAGAATGTGTATGAAAATTAATACTCTGTTCATTTTTTGTAAATGTGGCCCAAGATCTTTGATAATATATATCTAGTAAATTAGAATTAATTTCTAAAAGTTGTAAATATTTTATAACTGATTCAGATATTTTTTTTGCTAAATTCTTGAATAGTTTATTCTCAAATAAAAACTCGTGTCCATTAGTATCCCCAGTCCATGCATAATTAGATTTCTTATTATCTTGTGATTGCATATTTTTAATTTCATCAATTAATATCTGTCTTTCGTTTTCATCAATTTTTATTGTATCTTGTGCAACAGTAAGTGGAAACAAATTTAATGCTTTCATACAATCCTAATATCATCAAGGATAATTATATAAAATAAAAATATTAGTTTATAAGTGAAAACTATTTTTTAAATTTATTTAAAAATTTTATTATGTTTATGTTATTTTCTTGTAGTTTATTTAATATAATTTTACCTTGAATACCTACAAAATGAAAAAAATTGGGGCTGTGTGTTTTTGCAGAATTTTCCAAAAAAGGCATATAGTTCCATTCACAACCTAATTCAGTAAAAGCTCTATTTTTACTTAGTATATATTCATTTAGCAACATATTGTCTGAATTTTTACCTTTTGAAACTATTTTCTTGTTTAATCTGTTAATCATATAATCTGATAAGTTTTTAGCAGCTACATTATCACAAAAAGTAACACCCGAATTAAAATATCCAAAACTACTATCTAAAAAGTTGACTTTTCTAAAAATTTGAGAAGATTTACCTTCAGGTTCTCTAACATTCATCAAGCCTTTGATTGAAGGCAGGCACTGAGCTTCTGGATAAATATAAATGTCATTGTCAAGATAGATTGTATATTCATAATCATTATTAAAATGAAAATACCTCTCAAAAGAAAAATGTTTGGTTTTAGTCTCAAGAAAATCAAAATCCCCATATTGAGATTCATATGTACTATCTTTGATTAGCAAATAATCATAATTAAATTTTTTACAATAATCTTTAACCGAGGGTATAAATATATCTCTAATTGGGTTAATTGTTTTACTATTGCCCCATTGAGTCCCTTGACCTATATCAATTTGTATAAAAAGATATTTAGAATCCATATATAATAATAGACTAATTTAATTATATTTTTTAATAGTATTTTAAATTTAGAAAAAAAAGAACTGTTTTTTTATAGATTATTAGAATAAATTTCGATGAAATAGTTTAGAAGTTTATATAATTTTTTGTTAGTGTTATTAATAAATTTGAATGAATATTTGCGGTTTAAATATTTTTTTAGGAGATAAAGGAGCCAGAGTTCAAAATCAGCTAAATAAAATTAAAGATATACTAGAAACAAATAACACAAACAAATTTATTACGATTAAAAATACTGATAATTTATTTGAAAATAATTTTTTTGATTTTTTTGTAACATGTGGTGATATTAAAATAACCTATACAAAAGACATGATTGTAAATTATGCAAGGATAAACTCTACTAAAAAACCAAGATTAATAAGAGATGTTACATACTTAAGAATAATACCTAAACTTACTAACAAAAATGTTAATTATTATCCACGTTTTACATGGAATAGCATTCTTCCAAATAAATTAAATTTTCCATATGATCCAAGTTATAATCGCTGGCTTGATATCAAGAAAAAATATAATTTAAAAATTGAAGATTATAAAAAACAAGGTGATAATATTCTTTTTCTATTACAAATTCCAACAGATGCTTCGCTAAATAAATTAAATTTTAAAGAAGAAGGATATCTTAAATTTATGACACGGACTATTAATGAAATTTTTGAACATACAGATCGTAAGATAATTCTTAGAAGTCATCCTTTAAACAAAGAATATGATGAGATATCAAGTTTTTTATTAAAACATTTTTATAAAACTAGAAGAGTATTTTTGTCTAATAAAGGTACATTAGAAGATGATCTAAAAAATGTTAAATGTGTTATAAGTTATAATAGTTCTTCTACAGTAGAGGCTTTATTTAAAGGTATTAATGTGATTAATCTCTCAGAATCACAGCCTTGTTTTTCCGCAGCTTCAAATAAATTATCAGATATAGAAAATTTAAATGAACTTGATAGAGATGATTTTCTAAAAAAAATTGCATATTTGCATTGGGAAAATGATGAGTTGGATAGTATTGAAAATAAAAAATACATATGTAAGCTTTTAGAAAAATCTATTCCCATAATATAGAATGCGAATCAAAGAGTTGGATAATGGAAAAGATTGAAATAAGAAAATTCAACTTATACAATAGTTGGTTCTATGAATAGAATTGATATATTAATTTAAAATAAATTATATGGATATAAATTTTTTCAAAAATATAGAAAAATATTTCAATTTCAAAAGTAGTGATAAAGTACTAATACTAAATGATCCATATTTTAGTTACAATCCAACAAAAGAAAATAAGTTAGTAAAAGATATTATACATAATTTAAGAAACAAAAGAGTAAAAGTAATTGAGGATACTGAAGAATTTATAGAACTTAAAGAAAACTATGAAATTATAATTAATATATTTTTTTCATCAATTTTCATTAATCAATTAAAATTTTTTAATAAAATTTTAAAACTTTCTGTATTTGAGACACGTTTTGTAAATATTGTACCTTTTTATGGTTTTATAAATTTTAGCTCATTTAATTTCAATCCAGTTTTTGTAAAAAACTTAAGTGAAAAAGGTAATTTTAAAATTAAAGAAATAGCTTTTTTAGACAGATATGGAAAAAAATTACAAATTAATAGTAGGTACATAGATAAAGTTTTTTTTCAATCAACTGAAAAGGGTAACCAATCCTTTGTTGATCATCTTTATAATGAATTAAATACTAATTATAGAGATATAGCTTTGTTGTTTGATACAACTGTAAGTGATTTATCTAATATAGATATTGATTTTTACAAACCAAAAAGAATCGGACATCATTTGTCAGGACATTCTAGTAAAACTTGGGTTGATGAAGGGGCGTTTAATAAAATATTAGAATTAATAGATGTTAAGACTATGATTGATGTAGGCTGTGGTCCAGGGGATATGATAAATTATGTAAAACAGTTTGGTGTAAAAGGTATTGGTGTAGATGGTGATAATTCTATAATCAGAAATATTGATAAGGAATTTTTTCTTCATGATTTTACTACTGGCCCCTTTTTAACAAATTTATATTTTGATTTATGCTGGTGTGTTGAATTTTTAGAACATGTAGAAGAGAAATATATGAATAATTATTTTGATTCTTTTAAAAAATGTAAGTTTGTTTTCTGCACTTTTGCACCAAAAGGTAAGGGTGGGTATCATCATGTAAATACTCAAAGTGAAAAATATTGGATAGAAAATTTTGAAAAGTACAATTTCGTCCTTGAAAAAAATGCAACAGAAAAAATCCGTTCATCATCAACAATCAATAAAAATTTTGTCAGAGAAAATGGACTTTTGTTTAAAAATACTAGAAAAGTCTAAAATTGATTATTTCTTTTAAATATAAATTTATCTTTATCAAAACCTATAAAACAGCAGGTAGCAGTATTGAAAATTATATTTTCCCTCACTTAAATAATAAAGATATTATAGCTCCAACTGAGGACTATCCGGGTTTTAATTGTTGGGGAGATTTTGAAACTAAAGGTTTAGATCAATATTTCCCTCATAAAGATCTTGAAAAAAAAATTAAATTAAATTTAAAATTTTTTGCTCATATGCCAATCTGGTTAGTTAAGGAAAGATTAGAACCACTAAGTCAAAAAATAAACTTTGATATCTTTAATAATTTTTATAAATTTGGAGTTATAAGAAACCCATATGATGCATTAGTTTCTCACTATTATTGGATAAATTCTAACTTATCTATTCCAATAAGTTTCAATCAAATATTAGATGATTTATCAGCAAATACATTTCCAAATCATGGTTTATTAAATTTTAATAGACTAACTGATAGATGTTTTGAAAATGTTATTTGTGACAAAATAATTAAATTTGAAAATCTAAATGAAGAGTTAGGATTAGTTTTTGATAGATTAAAAATACCATTTAAAGGAAACCTTAATATATTTAAAAAGAAAAGTAACAGAAAGGGTAGGTATCAAGATTTTTATAATTTAGATTCTAAAAAAATAGTCGAGGAAATATTTTGGAAAGAGATGCGGTTGTTTAACTATAAATTCAATTAATATGTCAGAATTGTTTATAATTATACATCTGGAGAGGCTATTAATAATAGAACTCTAATCTTCAACCTTGGCAAGGTTGCCATGTACAATTGAGATCGGCCTTTTCCTAGAGAAACTATATCGTAAATATTGAATTCTTTTTTTTA
>MDTG01188672.1_pt1 | contig 11384 bp, 5 predicted proteins | sample 811421 | NCBI WGS metagenome assembly MDTG01 (sample SAMN05326645, study PRJNA326480) | marine metagenome | isolation source: seawater | place: Pacific Ocean: South East | collected 2011
AAGCAGATTTAGAGCAATTTAAAACAGATGCAGAGGCTCTTTAATGGCATTACCTAGTTCAGGTCAAATATCTATTAAACAGATATATAATGAAGCAGTGGGTACTGGTGGTCAAGGTAATACGCCAAGTAACGTACATATAACAGCAGGTTTAACAAAAGTAAGTAACTTAGTTACCTCTATTCTTACAGGATATGGTGGTATAACTAGTCCAGCTGCAGATACAGAAAATTTAAACAGTTCAACACCACATGCTTTGTCAGAGTTTTATGGTGTAGATTATGATGGAGTATAATTTAAACAGGACAATATTATGGCATATAAATCAAGAAATTTAAATATAACAAGAAACAGAGCAAGTGCTGCAAATACAAGTGCTTTAACAGATTTAAATGATGCATTATCAGGAATGAATGAATTTAAATCAGGTGTACAAGATTTGTTAAAAATAAAAAAACGAACTGATAAAGATAAACAAAGCATACAAAAATTAGTTACATTACAACAGTTTAAAAATTTTTCTGAAGATATGTCAATGAAAGAATATGAACAATATAAAACTAATTTTATGGATATGGTAGAAAAAGATAAGATAGAAGACTATACGTTTCCTGATTTTGAAGATTTTTACAAACAAAGAACTTTAGCTACAATAAAAGGAGATACTTATAGTCCTTCTGATTTAAAAGTAAGTTATGACAATTTAAATATTGAAAAAATGAATAGAATTATGAGGATGAAATAATGCATAGACCAGGACATAAATACGGATTAGATGCTTTTTTAGAACAAGATATGTCAAAATTTGATACTGATTTTGGTATGACTACTGATACTACATCATACTCTATGCCTTCACAGCCAACTATAACTCCTGTTCAATCTATAGGAGGAACTAATCAACCTATGGGTAATGGTATAGATCCAAGAGGAAACGCACAGGCACAAGCAGTTACAAACTTAACTACACCACCACCTGACCCTACATCTGCAATAAACATGAGTGAAATGTATCCAGATGCTCCTAGACCTACAGTAACTGGTGGAATACAAAATACAGAACAAGCATATAATATGACAGTATCTCCAACAGAACAAGCCTATCAGGCTAGTCTTGAAAATCCAGGAATGGCTTCAGCAGATGCAGTGGCTTCAGCAGGTGCAGATGCTTCAGTAAAAGCAGGAGGGAAAATTTCTGCAGGTACAATAGCACAAGGTTTATCTATTGGTCGTGACCTTATAGGTGGTATACAAGAAATAGGGCAAAGAAGACAGAATATTAAATCGTTAGATAAAACAATAAGTTCATTAACATCTATGTTGGGAAGTTTAACAGAAAAAAGAGCTAGTGGAATAGAAGCTATGGATGACCAATATCAAGAAGGCGTAAGGCGTATGGATGCTAGGTCTTCATTGTCTTTAGGTCAAAGACTTGGTAAAGCTAGAAACAGAAGGGGCAATATAATTTCAGGTAGTCAAGATAGAATGATAGGAAAAGAAATTGATCGTGCAACTACAGTTAGAGATATAAACGTTGCAAATTTAACTGATAAAGTAGAAGCACAAAAAAGTGTGTTTAGAGAACAATTGGCAAGTCAAAGAGAAAAAGCTAATGCACAATTAGAAGCTGCAATGGCACAAAAGAAAAAAGAAGAATTAGCAGCTGGACCACTAGGTGTAGCAAATGTTATAGCTGATGTTGGTATAGGTGTACTAACATTAGGTAATCCAATTTTAGGAACTGCTCTTAAAATGGGCAAAGATGCCTTAACAGATCCATATTTATCATAAGGAAGAACTATGTCGGAATTAAATATATTAATAAATCAAATGAAGCTAGACAATCAAAGAAGGCGTCTAGACCAACAGCAAGAACAATTTGAAACTGTGCAATCAAATAAAATGCTTAATACGTTAATACAAAGTAATGTAAGAAGTATTAATGAAATATCTACAGGAATTAACGATGAAAATGATATTGAAGTATTAAATAATGCAATTAACACTATGGAGCAAACTAAAACTGGCATAGACATAAATGATGAATTTGTTGATGCTAATATATTGAATGTACAAAATAGAATTAACGACATAGAAACTAAAGGAAAAATTTTAACTCAATTAAATGATTTAAAAGGTAGGATAGGAAATGAGTCAACTACAGGTGCAAACAAAATTTTAGATGATTTAGGAATGACGTATAGTAGAATCTCTGATAGTTTAAATGAAGAAAATAAAACTTTAGTTAGAAATCAAATAAATAACACAAGAAATCAATTAGAGGTTCAAGGTTATTTAAATGTAATTGACCAAGACACAGAAAAAGAAGGTATGCAATTTAAGGACAAAACTACGCAAAAACTTTATAATGAAGTAGTAGATCCATATGTAAAAGTAGCTAGTGTAACAGATGATTATGTTACAGCTTTAGCTAGTTTAAGGTCTTTCTTCCCAGCATTAGCACAACAAAAAGAAGATATGTTAAAAGCATATGCAGAGGGGAAAGAAGATGCGTTAGAAGCACAAAAAGCAAAAGCAATAGAAGCTAGAAAGAAAACATTAATGGATTACAAAGCTCAAATGAATGAAATAGATAGCGTTCTTAGAGGTAATATGAACCCTATATTTAGTGGAACAAGTGGCATGGGCAAAATTACATATAATGAATTAGCAGCAAATATGCCTCAGTTTAAAGACTTTGCTTTTGGAACTGATGATAGTGATTTAAATGTAGTAGCATACGCTCCTACTTTAAATAGAATTGCTTATAGTTTAGCTCTTATTTCTGAAGGTGAAGAAGCTGAAAAAATAAGAGATATGGGTCAAGACAGAGCTAACGTTGACCCATTAGTAATGGAAGATCGTGTAAAAACAATGATTGTTCGAAACACTAAAGAAACTAATGGCAAACAACGTTACGGAAAATATAATCGTTCAGGGAATAGAACTGACAACACACCATTTGTTATGATAAAATTATATAACGATATATTTAATGAATATCAAAATGTTGTTAACGAAACACAAAACGAAGGAACACAACCTGTATCTAAAAAAGGAAGATTGACAGGAGGGTTTAAATAATAATGTCAGACAGAATACCTAAAAATTATATAGATCCAATTAGTGGCGTACCTCTTGGTCAAATTATGGATGATAGCGAAGGTTTCGCTCAAGTAATATTTGACCCTAATAGATTAAATGGAGATGTAAAAATATACGAAGGCATCCTTAATCAATTTGACAAAGATTATAAAGAGGTTATGAAGATGGATATACAGCGTACAGATAAACCTGTGCGTAAAACATATAATTTAGATACAGATGATAGGTTTAATAATAATTATAATCATATAAAAAAAGTAACAGGACAAGTAGCACGAGAAAAAAACTTTGGTGTCAATACTCCTAAAAATCAAATGGAAAGATTTACATCAGAATGGGCAAGTGAAATAGGTGGTTTAATGAATTACCTAGAAGGTTATTTGCCAGATAAAAAAACAATAGAAGGTAAAGAATTACATAAAAGATATAACGCATTATTAGATGATGTTTTTGAAAATTTTTATGTACCAGCTATAGAAAAACAAGCTGAGATACTTGAAACAAAACATTCTATTGATTCTAAAGGTGATTGGTGGAATAAAACTATAGGCTCTGCAACACAAACACTTGGTACTGGTTTACAGGTTAAATCAAGTGATATTGCAAAAGTTGCAACAGGAGCTATGAACATGCTTGACCCTACATCTCCAGTAAGGATGGGTAGTGGTAAATGGAGTCGTTATGCAGAAGACTTAGCTCAAGAAATATATGATGCAGGAGATAGTATAGCTGGTTGGGGTGGAAGAAAAATGGAAGGGGCTAAAGAACCTACTGGTGTTTATGCAGAATCTTTTGTAGATAGAATAGGTAAAGATGGTGTAAAGACTTTTTTAGATGCTAGTTACGTTGGATATAAAGTAGGAGAAAATTTAGGTAGTCAAATGTTTACTACAGCTCCAACATTAGCTTTACAAACTGCAGCACAATTAAATCCATATGTTAGAGGTATGGGTCTGTTTGCAAGAACAGGAATGGGGCTGTTAGCATCAACACCAGCACTTGCAGTTGGTAACGTTATGGAAACAGGCGATGCTTATCAATCAGCAAGATCACATTTATTAAATTTAAGACGACGAGCTAAAGGTGAGTTGTCATCTATTAGTTCTAAAGATGCTGATGCTATGCAAGAATTTAATGATATGTATTCTGTTTATTTAAATGAAGCTGTAACTAAAACAGTAGATAAGTTAGATGACGATGATATACATATGATTTCTAAAGAAATAGCAGATGCTTATGGTTATCTTAGTACAGGTATAGAAGCATTAGGCAATTTGCCACAAGCTGGTATATTGGCAAGAGGAGTAGCAAATAATCTTGGTATAGAATTAGGGAAGAAAGAAACTAAAAAAGAATTAACTAAATACGTTACTGATAGTTTATACAAACGTATTATGAAAAACAAAGTAAGCAATGTAGCAGCTAGTGGTGTAAGCGCATATGTCCAAGAAGGCTTAACTGAAGGATTGCAACAATTTACACAAGAAAATATTCTATCTAGAAGATTGCCAATGAAAGATGTAGAGATAGACCAAGTGTGGAATGCTGCAATAGCTGGAGGATTTAGTGGAGCTTCTATAAGCACAGGAGTGCAATCAACATTTGCTCTTGGTGCTAAAATAGGAGAATATAGAGATAATAGAGCTTACGAACAACTTGATGAAGAATATCAATTTATAAAACAAGAAGCAAGAGATAAGACTAGTTATGACGATACTATAAGATTGTATGGAGCTATGGGTGTAGGATATAAAGACATTGGTGAATTTATATCTAGTAGATACAATGAGGATGAACAAAAAAGCATTAGGTTAAAAGTTAAAGAACGTTATTTAAATATGCGTTCTGATATAGAAAACCTTAGAAACAATCCTCAAGGTTTAATAAGTCTTATAAAAAATAACAAAGAAGAAATTGGTAGTGTTGTTGATTTAAACGAACCTTTTTTACAGGCTTTAGGTTTGCAACCATCACAAATAGCTGATGTACTTGGTGTAAAAATATCTGACCTTAATCAACAAAAAGGTTTTAATTACGAAAATGTACAAAAAGAAAGACAGCAGTCTTTAGATGAAAGCTCTACAGATTTTACACAACCACCTCAAAGAGTAGATGGTTCTCAAGCAGATGACCCTACAGTTGGTGGACCCGACCCAACAATAATGGGAGATCCAACGGTAGATTTTGACCCAACAGTGTTTCAAGAAAAACAAGTTGAAAGATTGCAATCTGAAATAGAATCTTTAAAACGAGGCTCACAAAATACACATTTATCTCCAGAAGAACGAACAGTTCAAATAGAGGCTTTAGAAAATGAGATAGATAAATTGCAAATAGGAATCATTCCTACTAACGCTCTAACTAAATCTCCATCAGAAATGACTGTAGCTGAATTAAAAGACCTTGCTAAAGAACAAGGCAAAACTGGTTATTCAAGATTTAGTAAGAAACAACTTGTAGAGCTGGTAAGTGAAGAAACACAAGATGAGCCAGTAGTTAAACAAAGTACATCGCAAAACGCTATTAATACAGCTGCTAATTTTGCAGCTATGATGGGTTCAGAAGGCATGGGTGCATTTAATATATCAGATAGTTATGATGCGTTAGAGTTACAAGATTTAGAAGAATTAAATCCAGGTTTTGTTAAACAGCATGCTGAGAAAAAAGGTTTAATAACTGAAAATAAATCAACAAGTGAATTAATTGAAGAAATAGTTGAAAAGTTTCCTAAACAAATGAATATGGGAATGCCATTAACAGTTAGTCAAAAAGCTAAATGGAATAGAGAATTTAACAAAGCTTGGATAACAGCATTAGATAATGTAGAAAATGTAGAAAGAATGGAAGGATTCTTTAGAATGTGGGTAGAAACTAAAGTAGGTCCATTGCTACCTGAACCATTACAAAAACATTTTTTAGAATGGGCATCTAATAAAAATCCAGCACAAATAGCTATGGGTGAAACATACTATAAAGTAGCTGATACTTTTATGGGTCTTATATCTTCTGATAATAAATTTAGTAAATTTGCTGAAAGCGAAATAAAAGAAGTAGAAAATGCTTTTGTTCGTGGTGAAGAATATTTAATGGAAGCTATATATCAAGCTGATATAGAAAATGCAGATATACAAATAGAAAACTTTACGCATTTAAATTCAAGATTTTTTGAAGCTATGAATGTTACGTTAGACAATGATATGATAAGATCTATTGAAAAAGCAGCTGAAGACAACGATACGTTTGAAGGTTTTGTTACAGAAATAAGTAAAAAAGATTACAGTTTGTTAAGTCCAGATGGTGAAACACCAAGTGATATTGTAAATAAAAACTCACCTTTAAAAAGAAGATTAAGACAATACTATGTATCTAACAGATCTGAAAATAATGTTATGATTAATATGGGTGAGCGTGAAAATGGACAAACTCCTAAACAAAAAGCTGTTTATTTAAATATAAATAACGGTTCTAAAGGCTTTACTTATTTTATTAAAGATGCAAGTAAAGGCAAAAAACGTTTACCAACAAACGCCAGAGCAACAATGGCAGATAAATTTGTTGAAACTCCAATAGTTTGGTTAAATGGTAGTGACTTAACTGCGTACAATCATATGAATAAAAAGTTTGAATCAATCTATGGGTTTTTATCTAAAGATTTAATGGATGGTATGATACAAGATGTATTATCACAAGATGGTGTTCATTATGTTCCTTTATTTGTTCGTGGTGATTCAGATCGTATGGCAATGATACAAATTACTGACGCTGTAAGAAACATGAATCCAGAAGAATATTGGGCTAAAGAATTAAAAGATAATAAAAAATACGAAAACATTAAAGAAATATACATGAAACCATCTAAGGCTTTTGGTGATGAAATGCTTACTAAGTTAGCTAACATACAAAGACATATAGCATACAAAGAAATACTTGGGGAAGACTATCATACATTATCTGCACATAAGGTTATGCAACGTATAAAAATATTATATACACCAGCTTTAACATTTACTGGTGGTAAACCAAGTTTAGTAAAAATATTAAATACTAAAAAAGCTTTAGAGGGTAAACAAAATTTTATAACTGAAACAACTTATGAAGATGGAACTGTTACAACTAAAAATTTAGTAAAGTTAATGAATGGGGTTATGCAGTATACTGGCGATGGATTAACTTTAACATCGGAAAAAGTTTTTAGAGAAAAATATCCTAATGAAATAGGTGCAAATCCAGAAGCATTTAGAGCAAAGACTGTAAAAGCTTATAGAGGTGAATTAGGTACAGCTTTAATGAAACATCAAGAAATGACATTTGATTTGCCAGAAAATGCTGTAAAGTCAGATGTAATACTTGGTGGCAAAAAAGTTGCAGAAGTTAGACGAGATAAAGGTCAAGTAAATATATTTGTAGCTGATGATGATGGTGGTTTTACAAAATATGTAGACCATTTAAATACAGATGATGAATCTAAGGTGTTGTTAGGAGATCTATCTAATTACGACAAAGTACATGAATTGCCATCTGAAGCTACTGGTCATATTATGTTAACAGAAGGAGAAAAAGTTAGGGCACCTTTTCCAATGCAGTTAACAAACTACATGGATAATAAAGATTTTTTAAATGCTTTAAATGATTTAATGGAAGACTCAGACAATTCGCAATCTACTATATCTAAATTAAGAAGAATGATGCAATTAGCACAGAATCCAGATAGATTAAATGAGTTTTTATTAGAAACAAAATCTAAATATCCTGATAGTGTACCTAGAATGATTATGGAAATGGCTGCATTGGGAGCTGGTCATCATGAATCTGTGTTTGATATAGCAAGAACTATAGTAAAGAATAGATTATTTTCTGAAGCTATGGATAACAAACAAGATGGTGGTGTTTTAGATTTTAGAGCTAGTTATACAAGAGATGTAGAAAAAGGTAAAATTATATTACCATACGATTCTCAAAATATGCGTGATACAGTTGCTAGGCAATTAGCTGAACAAACAGATGGTGATATGTTAAAAATTTCTAATTTACCTGTAGAAGAAATTAATAAGTTGCTCAAGAAAAACCCAGTTAAGATAAACTTAGTTAGACATCCTATACCATCTAGGGCTGGTTATCGTGTATTACAAGTAGAATCTTTAGATACTGGTATTGGTGATAGTTTTATTATCAACGATGAAGATGTTAAAGAAGTTTTTGAAGGCGACTTTGACCATGACACAGGACATATATTTACATTACCTTTTGCTATGCAAAGACAAATGGACAAACAACAAGATTTTGACAGTAAACCTACTAACCTTTCTCAATATGAAGGAATGGTTAAAGAAGCTAACTTAGGTTCATTAGATGAAACATTAGAATTAATGGTAGAAATGAGTGCTGGGCAAACAGCTATTGGTGAAATAGCAAATATGCAACGAGCAATAGGTATAGGACAACAAATCTTTGGCAGTATGGAAATAAATGGGAAAACAGTTAAGATGCGTTCTCTTGACGCAGAAATAACCGACCCGAAGGTAGGAACTATGTTGTTAGAAGATTTAATGAAACATTATGCACAAGCAGCATTTGATAATGTTAATCTTCGTTTATTAAAAGCCTGGGATTATTCTCAAGACAATATGATTAAAAAAATATTTTATAACTCAGATAATAGCCCAATAGATGATATACAAGTTCAAGTTTTAAAGGCAACATTTTTAAATACAATTAGAACTACTCAAGCAATTAAAAATAATCAAGAGTTTGGTAGCAAACTTGATTTAGATAAAATGTTAGCAAGATCAATTGATTATAAAAACTTTACTGAAAACAGAGAAACGTATTTAAGAAATAAAGGAAAAGACAAAAATATTGAGTTAGAAGATGGAGAAAAAGTTCCAGCTTCAGATTATATTGGTAAGATTAATATGAAAGATGGTCTGCATCCACATGAAAAATTAATTATCATGGTAACAGAAAGAGCAGATGCAATTCATAGGTTAGATTATAAAAATAAAAAATTACTTTATGATGAAGATGGTAATCCTATTACTGGTATAGACGTAGACGAGTTATTTAGATATAGTCCAGCTAAAATAAAAATGGCTCATGATTTAGCTACAAGAGAAGTAACTACAGATACAGAAAGATTGTCTATGGTAGAAGATGCTTATGGTGATATTATGGATAATTTAAATCAGGACCAGTTAAGAACTGTTTTAAAAGATATAGAAACTGGAGAACAATGGGGAGCTACTATGAGGCAAAATCTTATGGAGGTTTATGCTAAAATGGAAGAAAGCAAATCAGATGAAGCTCCAGCAAAAATAGCAAACAGTCTTACATGGGATTATAATAAAGATTTTGTAGACTTTACACAAAAGTGGCTTAATGGTTTTACTTATGATAATGGAACAGAACAAGCTGGATATAATCAATTAACTCCTGTAGCACAAGTATCTGCTACCTATCAATTTTTAGAAGGCATTATAGATGCTAGAGATGGACAAGGTAAAAATACAGTAAGAAAATTACCACCTATTTCTAGAAATACTGGAGAAACATTATTAAATCCAGATATTATGAGTAAATATTTTGATAAATATAATGATGTAATTACTGATGTTTTTGAAGATGGTAAAGAATATGGTATGAGACAACCAAACAAAACATTTAATAGATTATTCAAGGAGTTTTATAACTGTGAGTAGATGTACAACGTTAAATCAATCATTAGAAGACCAAAGATTACAAGAGTGGGCTGATAGGCATGCACGAAGAAATCAAATTGAGGGTATGTTGGGTGAGCAAAAAGCTAGTAAAACTGCTCGTTTAGTAAAATGGTTGTCAGAAAAACAACAAGATGTTCTTACTGAAAAAGAATTAAACAGTGCAATTAAAACATATGTAAAACCACAAGATAGAGAGCAAGCTAAATTAGCTCTTGAAATAATTTCTAGAATGGAAGCTAATCCGTTGATAGAAGATCAAATGTATTTTTCTATTCTTGAAAATTCTAGGTATTTATCTGAGAACGACATAGACCAAGTAGAATATACTGAAAATAAAAATGGTGATAGAGTTCCAGTATTAGATACATTACCAGTTACTATTCTTAGAAACATACAAGGCGATTTAAATGGAGCATTAAATGGTGGTAAAATGTTTCAAAATCGTAGAGGTGTATTAGGTAATATGCAATATGAATGGGGTTCTCCAAGACGCACCATGATGAAAGATCCATCTGGAACAATGTTTAAAGTAAACGAAGTTACTGAACAGTTTACTTATAATGCTCAAAGTTTTGCTAATCAATATTTATATGCTCCTAAAAGTAGAACTGGTACAAAAGTTCGTGATTATGGATTTACTACTATAGCTGGAGATGTTGATTTTTTTGCTGATTATACAATGAATATACCAGCTGAAGATACCTGGAAGTTGTTTTCAGAAGTTATGGAAGGAAGAACTATTTACGACCAAAGAACTGGTTTTATTATGAGGCATCAAGAAGAAGTAAAAATGCCTAATGGTCAATTTGAATGGAGAAATCTTAAACCATTTACATACAAAGAAAATGGTAAAGAAAAAATATTAAAAGGTTTTACACCAGCTCAATTACAAACATTTCAGCAAATAGAATCAGAAGCTAGGGAAATGTTTAAATTAATTGGTAAAGACATGGAGAATGAAATTTCTTATATATCGCAATCTGAAGGTGCATTAAAAAGAAGAGCAAAAGAAGCTGGATTAGAAGATTGGCTAGAATCTATGATAGGTGGAATGATTGATGATGAATTATTAATTGCAGGATTAAATGCTGGAGAAATGAAATCTGGCAAGTATTACCCTAGAATGTTTTTGCGTGGTAAAATTACTTTAAATCTACAAGAAGCTTTAATTAGTCAAGAAGACGCATTAAAGAAAAAGAAACAAACTTTAAATAATCCTGACTCTGGTATGGATACACCAACAAAAAAACAATTAGCTGATGAAATATTTGACCATGAATTTTCTATATTAGCTATACAAAGACAGTTAGATATGGCTTTTGATCAAAATCAATCTTACAGCCCAGCTACTGGAGATTATAATAGAACACAAAGTTGGTATAAAAATTTTAAAAATGTTACTAGAGTAATGAATCCTAATGATATGCGTTATGATGAAAATGTTATGGAGGATTATGTTAACAATGTTTCTAATGCAGTAATTAGAAATGATGCTATAATAAAAGTAGGCAATGCTTTATTAGATGCAAAGATAAATGGTTTTAATGACAATGTTATTGGCGC
>MDTG01204365.1_pt1 | contig 11384 bp, 11 predicted proteins | sample 811421 | NCBI WGS metagenome assembly MDTG01 (sample SAMN05326645, study PRJNA326480) | marine metagenome | isolation source: seawater | place: Pacific Ocean: South East | collected 2011
GAATTAAGCATGTTGAATTATCAAAAGCATTTGTGTATCTGATAAACATCCCAAATGGTGTTGTAGCATCGACAAGACGATCAAATAAAATGCCTGTCCCTGTACTGAGTATTGTATTCACTTCTATGTCTTCTTCAGGTTTTGGTACTAATCCAAATTCACCTACTTTGTTACCACTCTTACATAATATATTAATAGGCCCACAATTTGCCTGATAAGTTATTTTTTGTGGGGTTGTAAAGCTGATTCTTGTATCAGCTGAGTATAAATTACAATCAGCGAGAATTTCCTCTTCATTTGAATCATATGTATTGATAGTCATTGGAAAATTGAATTGCCCAGACATTCTTGTGCTACACGCAGATATAAATATCAAAATAAAAATTAAATAATATTTCATATGTAATTAGACAATATTTTTTCACTATAATCCCATAATAACTTACTAGATTTTTCATCACTAGAAGCAGGCGATGTTTCTTGAGGGATACATTTATTAAAATATAGTCCTGATACATTTCTAGCATCATTATTGTTTACTAGGTAGAGAATAGTTGATGCACCCTCCTGGGGAGTTATACCAAAATACTTAATCATACTTGCCATTATTTTGAAAGGAAGTGAGTTATCATTGGCAAAATTAGTATTAACTACTCCTGGATGAAGACAATTGACAGTAGATTTTGTCTTTATGATTTTTTTATGAAGCTCATATGTAAGATAAATATTAGAAAGCTTGCTTTGTTTATATGCATACCAACCATTATAGTTTTTTTTGTTTTGTAGATCTTCAAAGTCTAAATTTGTATTCCTATGAGCTTGTGAACTTACATTAATAATTTTTAGAGATTTTTCCTGTTGTAAAAATAATTTTGATAAAACAAAATAGCTCATATGGTTCAAGCTAAATGTTTTCTCTAAACCTTCAGCAGTTTCATGTCGTTTCATAAATATAGCTCCTACGTTATTTATTAAATAATCAATATTTTTATATTTATTATAGACATGTTTATAAAATTTAATATTTTCAGATATGAGGGATAAGTCATGTTCATATACATCACATTTAGCATTATTAATATTCTCAAGAAGTTGTTTTGTATTTTTCAGTTTAGTAAGGTCTCGAGATACTAAAATCAAATTGTGCTTCTTTTTTGCTAGTTCTTTTGCAACCTCTAGACCTATGCCAGAAGTTGAACCAGTGACAATAGTAGTTGGCATATTATTTTTTTCTATTAATTATAAAACTCAAAATATCTCGCATTTTATTATTTTCATTAGGAAAAATTTTTTTACGATAAGACTCAGCTTTTAACTCATAATTATGGCATTTATTTATGGCATCATCTTTTGTCATTACATTTAAAATATTTATAAACTCATTACTCTTGTGCTCATAGTCATGAATGTCATCAATTATTTGGAATATCTTACCTATTATTTTACCATATTGCCTAGATACATTAATTTGTTTTTTATTTTGATTACTTATTATAAAAGGTGCTGAAGTACAAAATTCAAACAACTTAGCAGTCTTAAGCTCATGTATTTCCTCAATCATTTTATTACTTATATTCTTTTTAGTTATGTGAATATCTAATGATTGGCCTCCTGCCAGACCCTCAAATCCAGATAGCTGTGATAATAAATTAATAAGCAGTGGATTTGAATCTTGAGAAAGCAGATTAAATGCCATGGTAAGTAAACTATTTCCAGCTAAAATTGCTTGAGCTTCATTAAATTTTTTATGAGTACTTAATCTTCCTCTTCTGTAATCATCATCATCCATGCATGGTAGGTCATCGTGTATAAGAGAATAGGAGTGGACTAATTCTATAGCAATCATAGAATTTATATACTGACTTTTTTTAAGATCTAGTGATTTTGAAACTTCTTTAATTATTATAGGCCTCAAACGCTTCCCACCGTTTTTTAGGCTATAACACATGACTTTGAATAATTTATTACTATTTTTGTACTTATTTAAAAAAATATCTAAATCATTGTTAAAAGAAATAATTTCGTTATTAATATATTGATTAATTTTCATAAGACACAATTATAATTATGACAGAAAGTTAAATGCTTATAAAATTTTAAACATTAGCTTTTTATCATTTTTAGAAGATAATCACTATAAGAGCTGTTGCTCAAGTCTTTAGCTATACTTTCTATACTAACTTTATCGATCCATTTATTTTTATAGGCAATTTCTTCAGGGCAAGAGACTTTGATACCACGACCTGTTTCAATAGATTTAACAAATAAACTTGCTTGTAAAAAAGATTCTACTGTACCTGCGTCAATCCATGTGTATTCCTGATCTAGAATCTCAGCATATAAGTTATCTTCTTGCATATAATTTTTATTTACATCTGTTATTTCTAGTTCGCCTCTCTGAGATGGAGATAAATTTGAAGCAATTTGTGGAGCAAGATTATTATAAAAATATAAGCCTGTAACACAAAGATTTGATTTTGGCTTCAAGGGCTTTTCCTCAATGCTAATAACTCTAGAATTTTCATCAAGCTCGCAGATACCAAATCTCTCTGGGTCAGGCACCTCAAAGGTGAAAATTGTATTTTTTTTACTTGCACAGGCGTTCTTTAATTTTTCTTGAAGGCCAGGACCATAAAATATATTATCAGCTAGCATTAAGGCACATGGATTTTTATCGAGAAACTTCTCCGCTATTATTAAAGCGTCTGCTATTCCCCTTGGTTGAACTTGAACTTTATATGTTAGATTAATGCCCCATTTTTCACCATCACCTAGTAGCTCGACTACTCTTTCCTTGTCTAAAGGTGTTGTTATAACCAAAATTTCTTTTATACCTGCAAGCATGAGGGTAGCTACAGAATGGTAAATCATAGGTTTATCATAAATAGGTAAAAGACACTTTGGTACAGCTTTAGTTATCGGATATAGACGGGTTCCTTTGCCGCCCGCTAGAATTATGCCCTTTCTTTTCATAAATCGTGTAATGCATGAAACATGCTGAATTCTTAGGTCAATGTATCATAAATAAAATTTTTTATCACTGACATGCTTGATGGATAAAATAAAATTGATATGCCGGAAAGAGGAATCGAACCCCCGACCTACGCGTTACGAATGCGGTGCTCTACCTACTGAGCTATTCCGGCTAGAATACTATCTATGATAAAGTGATTATATTATCATATATGTTTACTCATGAATATTTTGCTTAACAACAAACCAGAGAAGCTATTTGACGGCTTTACAATTAAAAAACTTTTGGAACAAAAAAAAATCCAAAATAAATATTTTGCTGTCGAAATTAATAGAAAGATCATACCAAAATCAAATCATGATACTCACATTATAAAAGATGGTGATAAGATAGAAATTATTACTGCTATTGGAGGCGGATAGAATTGAGTAAATTGATAATTGATAATAAGGAATATTCATCTCGCCTAATTCTTGGAACCGGAAAATACAAAGATTTTGATGAGACTAAATCTGCTTTAAAAGCTAGTGGATGTCAAATGGTAACTGTTGCAATTCGAAGAATGAATATAGGTCAAGATATAAGCACAAAAAATTTACTAGATTATGTATCACCAGATGAATATACGATCCTGCCGAATACAGCTGGTTGCTATACTGCTGAAGAAGCTGTGAGAACATGCGAGATAGCAGAAGAACTGTTAAATGGTAAAAAGCTAGTAAAGCTTGAGGTATTAAGTAAGAGTGAAACGCTTTATCCGAACACAATAGAGACCATTAAGGCGGCTGAGATGCTAGTAAAAAATAATTTTAAAGTTATGGTCTATACAACTGATGATCCAATAGTTGCTAAGGAGCTTGAAAACATAGGATGTGAATGTGTTATGCCTCTTGGATCAGCAATAGGCTCAGGTATTGGGATAATTAATGAGTACAACATCAGAGAAATAATTGAGAACGCAACAGTTCCAATTATAGTTGATGCTGGAGTTGGAACAGCAAGTGATGCGTGTCTAGCTATGGAATTGGGCTGTGATGGAGTCCTAATGAATACAGCAATAGCCTGTGCTAAAAATCCTATCTTAATGGCAGAAGCAATGAAAAACTCAATAATTGCAGGGAGACAAGCATTAAAAGCAGGCAGAATAAAAAAGAGAAGGCTTGGTTCTCCATCATCACCAAGCACTGGGCTGATTACTGGTGACTAAACCTATTTACTACAAATCATTTAGATCAAGAAATTTCCGACAATTTGATGTGCCTTCAAAGTCATTAATAGATGTTATTGAAGAAAATAATAATATTATCTTAGATATAGGTTTTGGAACAGGAGACTCATCTTTAGCTCTGAAAAATACATTCCCAGATTCTACTATATGCGGGATAGAAGCCTATAAGCCTGGTATAAAAAATCTCTTAGATAATAATATTTTTGTACATTATGGTGATGCATTAGATCTTCTAGAAAAGATTAAACCCAATATTATTAGTAAAATCTTTATGCTCTTCCCAGACCCATGGCAAAAAAAGAAACATAGAAAAAGAAGATTATTTAATAAATTTACTTTTGATATTATTCAGAAAATATTAATACATAATGGATTGTTTCAAATTACGACAGACAATATAAATTATGCGATAGAAGCTAGGAATATTATAAAAGAGGTTATCTCAAAAGATATTTGCTTTTCAAAAACTAGAGGCTATAGACCCATAACTAAATTTGAAAAAAAAGCCAATGAAAAAAACAGATTTATATTTGATATTATATATGTTAATGAGTAGAAGATTTTCTCTCTACAATCAAAGACAATATAAATCCAAATATTATACCAGTCCAAATATGAGTATTAATACCTGAAAAAATTTCTATAGAAAGTATTGGAAATAATATAGTACTAATAAATGTAGCCCAACACACAATACCTTTTTTCTTGTCATTTATCATTAGTAAATACATCTTGTTCACCCTTACTAAGGGGATAACTGCAAATAATATGATGATGCCTAATGTAGATTTGGGTAAGTCAAAAAGTAAGGGAGTGGCATATAATAATGTTGCCATGACAATCATGGTTGTGGTGACCGATGATATAGCGCTATAAGAGCCAACAGACTCATTCACAGCTGACCTTGAAAACGAACCTGATACTGGATATGAACCTGATATACTTGATGCTATATTACCTAAGCCTTGTCCAAATAATTCCTGATTAGAGTTTACTGGTGTAGGATATTTGTAAAGTTCTACACCTTTATCGTTTTTCACTGGCTCTTTTTGTTCCAGCTGTCTAGCAATTGCAATTGCTTCCATAAAACCTACGAAACTTATTATCACAGTGTGTATCATAAACATAATAATTATATTTGAGTCTAGATGGATGCCCTGAAAAGAAAAAGTGGGTAGTCCGTCAGGAATTGTTCCAACTATTGGTCCAGTATATTGATATTTCTTTGAGATAAAGATTGTTACTACTACAGCAGTTAACACAGCAATGTTACCAAAGAATTGATACCTAGATAAGTTATTTTTGAATACATATAAAATAACCAAAGCCACAAGTGACATAAATATAGCATAGGTATTCATCGGTGAAGTTTCTAGAAAACTCGAAATATTTATTAAATCATTTAAAGAGACACTATCCAAGCCAAAAACTTTACTGAGTTGCGAGCTTGCTATGATTAATGCAGCTGCTGATGTGAAACCTAAAATAACATGTTCTTTTAAAACAATATCGATCAATTTTCCAGCTTTTATAAATGATAGTGTGATTTGAAAAATACCAACACTCAACGCTAACATAATAGCAAAAGGGACATATAGTGACTGATCGCCAAAAGATAGAGATGATATAGCTACCGCAGTTAAGAGACTAACTATTGCGACTGGCCCCGTTGCTAAATATCTAGATGATCCAAAAAACGCAGCTACAGCTACAGGTATAAATGATGCATATAGTCCATAAACAGGATCAAGATTAGCCAAAGTGGCATATGCCATTGATTGAGGAATAATTATCATTGCTATCGTAGCTCCAGCAATAACATCTCTTAATAAATAATCTTTTTTAGAAAAGGCATCAGGCAACCAAGTTGTAAAATTGAGAAATAGTGACTGGATATAGACTAAATAATTGATATTTAAAACCTCATAAACTCCTGTTAAGTAGGTATAATATAAATATAACGGATTATTTACAAGAAATCTCAAGGGATTAGAAATATATTTGAAGACATGTGTATTTATGAAATATAAAAAACTAGGTGATACAAATTTAGATGTTAGCCAAATATGTTTGGGGACTATGACTTATGGAGAACAAAATAATGAAAGAGAAGCTCATCAACAATTAGATTATTGTATCTCTGAAGGTATTAACTTCATAGATACTGCTGAAATGTATGCAATACCTCCAAAACAAGAAACACAAGGAAAAACCGAGGAAATCATCGGGAGATGGTTATCGAATAGAAAAGATAGAGATAAAATATATATTGCAACAAAAGTTGCTGGCCCTGGTATGGATTATGTAAGAGGTGGCTCATCTCTAAATAAAAAACAAATTTTTAAAGCCATTGATGATTCTCTGAAGAGGTTGAAGACTGATTATATAGATCTGTATCAAACTCACTGGCCAGAAAGAAAATCAAATTATTTTGGAAGATTAGGATATGAGTATTCAAATGATATGGGAGTACCAATAGAAGAAACATTAGATGCCATGTCACAACTAGTAAAGTCTGGAAAAATTAGATATATAGGAATATCTAATGAGACTCCTTGGGGGACAAGTAAACATTTAGAATTACACAAAGATAAAGGTTTTGAGAAAATTATAAGTATTCAAAACCCATACTCATTACTTAATAGAATTTATGAGGTGGGTCTAGCAGAAATTTCACAACATGAGAATATAGGTCTTTTAGCTTATTCGCCACTCGGATTTGGACAGTTAACTGGCAAATACTTAAAAGAAACTAATGAAAATTCAAGATTAGGTTTGTATGGTGATTGGTTCACCAGATATAGTAATAATGAATGTTTAAATGCTGTGAGGAAATATGCAAGCATCGCAGAAAAGCATAAATTATCACTCACTCATTTAGCCCTAGCATTTGTAAATTCAAGGCCATTTGTAACATCAAATATCATTGGGGCTACAACAATGAGTCAACTAAAAGAAAATATAGATTCAGTAAATATAAGATTGAGTGATGAGATTCTGAATGACATTAATGAGATTCATGAAATGCAACCTAACCCTGCACCGTAATGCATCTTACATATTGAAATAATTTTCAATATTTTTTTTAAGTAAGTCCAAATTATTATCATAATCTAGAGAAAGAGTGCGTACCTTTATGATGCCTGGTTTTATTAGATATGAGTTTTTTTGCCAGTATTTTCCAGCGTTATGATGTAATAGAAGTGAATTTATTTTTAAAGATTCTAAAATTTTAAGTATGCCCTTTTTAATCTGAGTTTTTGTTCCATATGGCAAGCGCGTTCCTTCTGGAAAAATGATTAGTGTTTTATTATTTTCAATATGATTACTACATGAATTCATAATCTTTTTTAATGACGCTGCTCCATCAGATCTATCAATAGAAATATTGTCTAATAAATATAAACACCAGCCAAATATAGGGATCATAAGTAATTCTTTTTTTAGTATAAAAATTGGATTACTAACATGAGCTGCTAAGAATATAGTTTCCCAAGCAGATTGATGTTTGGATATTACTATTTTATGAGAATCAAGAGTCTTTCCCGAAAGCTGATAAGAGAGTGAGCAAACAATTTTTAAAAAATATAAATTATACCTACACCATAATTTACTTATTACCAAACAGATTTTGTAAGAAACTATACCGAATAAAAAAGCAAGTGGTCCAAATATAATTACAGATAGGATCAAATTAATCCAAAATAGAAATGATTTAGATATTAAGAATATACTGCTTATCATAATCAATAACAAATTGTGCTGCATCATATAGGTCATCAAACATTTCTATATTAGGCATTGTCTCTTGAATCTGTTTACCGTTCCCAGTCATTACACCTATTGGCTTACACCCTGAACTTAGAGCAGCTTCAATATCTCTCGGAGAATCGCCAATTGCAAATGTGTTTGAAAGATTAATACTTAATCTCTCAGCCAGTTCTAAATACATACCTGGCTTTGGTTTTCTATAGTTAGATTTAGAATCTGGATGATCAAAACAATAATAAGATGAGAAAATTTCACCTCCATACTGAGCGGTTAATGATATTAACTTGCAATGAATTTGGAGATGATTTTCATAATCTATTAATCCTCTACTCAGCCCTGATTGATTGGATATAAGTAATATTTTATATGAATTTTTTGATAAGAGTGAAATAGCTTCTAGACTTCTAGGTATGGGTTTCCATTCATTTAAATTTTTAATAAAAGATGTTGAGTCAAAATTTATAACACCATCTCTATCTAAAACAATAAATCGATTATCCAGCATCAGAAAAGTAGTTCATAAAATATTCTTTAACGTTATCCAATGGCATAGTCTTTTGCTCCATAGTATCGCGATCTCTAATTGTCACAGTGTTTTTTTCAATAGTATCAAAGTCAATTGTTATACACAGAGGTGTTCCTATTTCATCGTGCTTACGATAGCTTTTGCCAATATTACCAGTATTCTCTACTACAACTCGGCCGATTTGGTATTTTTGTAATGATGACTTAACAGAGTGTGCAATTTTAACAAGATCTTCATTATTTCTCTTTAAGGGAATTACTGCAGCTTTTATAGGAGATAAATGTTTTTTTAATTTTAAAACAGTTCGCTTTTTATTATCGTCTAATTCTTCAACAGTATAAGCCTCATAAATGATAGCTAACACACCCCTTTCAACACCTGCTGATGGTTCAATTACATATGGAACAATCCACTCATTATTATCATTTTGAATGGCTAGTCTCGTATTAGAATGTATGTTGTCTTTAACTTGAGCATTTATATTTAAGTCTTTTTGATTTTTTGTATGTGAACCAAGATCAAAGTCAGTTCTATTAGCTATTCCCTCTAATTCCTCTTCACCATGAGGAAATTGATACATGATATCAATAGTCGATTTAGAATAATGTGCAAGATCATCGCCAGTTACTGTTATAAGATTTAGCTTGTCAGAAGATAAGCCCTGTTCGTTCCACCATTTGACTCTGTATTCAATCCATTTTTCATGCCAAGCTTCATCATCACCAGGTTCAACAAAGAACTCTAGCTCCATCTGTTCAAATTCACGTACTCTAAATATAAAGTTTCTGGGTGTAATTTCATTTCTAAATGATTTTCCAATTTGAGCTATTCCGAAAGGAAGTGACCTTGATGTAGAATCTAGAACGTTTTTAAAGTTTATATATATTTGTTGTGCAGTCTCAGGCCTTAAATACGCAATCGATGAATCATTAGTTACTGGGCCTACATTAGTTTTAAACATTAAGTTAAAATCCCTTGGTTCAGTTAATTCCTCTCCAATACATTCTTTTGGTATTTGATCTTCTCTAAAGCGCAATCCGCAACTCTTACAGTCAACTAATGGATCAGTGAATGTATCCTCATGACCAGAATACTTGAGTACATTCGGATGAGTAAGAATCGATGTATCTAAACCTTCCACATCATCGCGATTATATACAACTGATTTCCACCAGGATGATTTAAGATTATTTTTTAGTTCAACACCAAGGGGACCATAGTCATATAAACCCTGCATCCCTCCATAGATCTCACTCGATTGAAAAATAAAGCCTCTTCTTTTACAAAGAGATACAATTTCTTCCATGCTATGTTGTGTCAATTTATCTCCTAATGAATAAGGAAATTATACTTTGATATTTGTTTATCACATAAGATTTATTTGAAATAATCTCATTGTAAATTATAATATTTATGCAATATTATAGTGCATATGCATTATATTAAAGCATTTAGTGCATTTATATTGTGCATTTAATGATATAATATTTATATATTGTCCATATATGAGCATATTTAAGTGGCATGATTAATGCATGTGTATATGTGCAAAATAAAATACTAGTGAGGATAAAATGAGTGCAGAAGATATAAAAAAACTAGTTGATGAAAAAGAAGCCAAATTTATCGACTATAGATTCACCAATACACAAGGCAAAGAACAACATGTTACTGTTACAGCAACTGATGATGGAATAAAAACAGATTGTGAAGAAGGTAAAATGTTTGATGGTTCATCAATTGCAGGCTGGAAAGATATTAATGAATCAGATATGATTTTAATGCCAGATACTTCGACTGCGTTTGCTGATCCCTTTTTTGATGAACCAACTATAAATGTCACATGTGATGTTATAGAACCAGCTGATGGTTCAACATATGAGAAAGATCCAAGAGGTATTGCAAAAAAAGCTGAAAAATTTCTATCAGATTCAGGTATTGCGGATAAAGCTTATTTTGGACCAGAAAATGAATTCTTTGTATTTGATGACGTGAAATTTGAAGATAAAACAGGTAGTTGTTTTTTCAAAGTTGATTCATCCGAAGCATGTTGGAATAGTGGCAGAGAGTACGAAGATGGAAACATGGGGCATAGACCTGTAGTAAAAGGCGGATACTTTCCTGTTCCTCCAGTTGATGCATTACAGGATTGTCGTTCAGCAATGATTACTACACTTCATGAGGTTGGTGTTCAATGCGAAGTTCATCATCATGAAGTAGCAACAGCTGGGCAATGTGAAATTGGAACTCTTTTTAATACCTTAGTTAAAAAAGCTGATGAAGTTCAAAAGTACAAGTATGTCGTACAGAATGTTGCACATGCATTTGGTAAAACTGCTACATTCATGCCAAAACCAGTTGTAGGTGATAATGGATCCGGTATGCATGTTCATATGTCGCTATCCAAAGATGATAAAAATATCTTTGCTGGTGATTTATATGGAAACATGTCTCAAGAAGCGCTCTGGTATATTGGTGGTATTATTAAACATGCTAGAGCTCTAAATGCATTCACCAATGCTTCTACCAATAGTTACAAACGCTTAATACCTGGTTTTGAAGCGCCAGTGATTCTTACTTATTCTGCTCGTAACAGATCAGCGTCTATCCGTATACCTTATGTTATGTCAGACAAGGCCAGAAGGATTGAAGTTAGATTCCCAGATTCTACTGCTAACCCATATCTTGCATTTTCTGCATTGATGATGGCTGGCATGGATGGTATTAAAAATAAAATTGATCCAGGTCCAGCAATGGATAAAGATTTATTTTCTATCTCCTCTCAGGAAGAAAAAATACTTCCTACTGTAGCCGAAGGCCTCTGGGTTGCATTAGATGCTTTAGATAAAGATAGAGAATTTTTAAATGCAGGAGATGTTTTTTCA
>MDTG01216990.1_pt1 | contig 11384 bp, 10 predicted proteins | sample 811421 | NCBI WGS metagenome assembly MDTG01 (sample SAMN05326645, study PRJNA326480) | marine metagenome | isolation source: seawater | place: Pacific Ocean: South East | collected 2011
GAAGAAGAGGATTCTCCATATTTATAGCTGTTTGAATTGCTACAACTCCACCAACAAAAAAAGATATTAATGAAACAATACCTAAAGAACCAATAATCAAATCATCAATTTCTCTTAAAATTAATTTCCAAAGTACATCAAACTTTGTGAACTTTTCTAACATCTTTTGGAGCATTATAAAATACCTACCAATATGTTCAATGAATTTAATCATCAAAAATAATTTTAGTAAAGTTAAATATTTAAATTTTGTAAACTACTGAATTTACATTCATCCCAGCACCAACACTAGCAAAAACTATAATATCATTTTTATTTAATTTGTGATTTATAATTTGATTCCTCAAAACTTGGTCGAATAGAGTTGGAATTGTTGCCACGGAACTGTTGCCTAAAGATTGAATATTCATTGGTAAAATATTATCTGGAATTTCTTTATTAAATAATTTATAAAGTCTTTTAACTATTGCTTTATCCATTTTCATGTTGGCTTGGTGGATAAAAACCTTTTTTATTTCTTCAATATTTATGTTTGTTTTTTCAATACAATTTTTTATAGCTTCGGGAACTTTTTTTAAAGCAAATTCATAAACTTTTCTCCCCTTCATTTTAATATATTTGTGTTCATCTGTTGAGTTGTATGAACAATCAAAATTTATAAAATCAACTTCGTTGTTTTCAGTGTAAGTAACTGAACTATAAGCAATTAATCCATTTTCAGATTCACTTTTCTCAATGATAACTGCACCTGCACCATCAGAAAAAATCATAGAATCTCTGTCGAAATTATCAACTACTCTTGATAATGTTTCAGCACCAATAACTAAACATTTTTTAGCCGCGCCTGCTTTTATGAAATTATATGCCTGTATTATACCCTCGAGCCACCCTGGACATCCAAAAATTAAATCATATGCCACACAATTAGGATTTTTTATATTTAAATTTGATTTTACTTTTGAAGCAAGACTGGGCATTAAACCTGATTGTTTTGATCCAAAATCTGTGTCACCAAAATTATGAGCAAAAATAATATAATCGATAGATTCCTTGTCCTCTTCGTTACCTTCTAATGTTTTTAAGGCTGCAAAGGTCGCTAAATCAGAAGTATTATGATTTTTATTTGCATATCTTCTCTCTTTAATACCTGTGATAGAAGAAAATTTCTCAATAATTTCTTTATTTTTTTTTAAAAATGGAATACCTTTTTCATCCAAAAAAGAATTTTTTAAAAATTTGTCATTTGTTATGGCACAACTCGGAACATAACATCCAGTTTTTGAAATAATAACTCCCATCTAATTATAAATCACAAATTTAGAATTCTTATTACAAATCACTTTCGTTTTTATGAAATTTTGAACGATTTTCAAATAAAAAAATATTTAAAAAAAAAATATATTATTTACTGTTTTCTATTGATTTATATGATTTTGTGTATTCACTTACACCAGGACAGCTACACACTAAATTACGATCTCCAAATGCTTCATCAACCCTTCTCACAGTGGGCCAAAATTTGTTCTTTATAACATATTTTAACGGATATAAGGCCTTTTTCCTACTATATTTAAAAGGCCATTTATCTGCCGTCGCTATCAATTCAGTATGAGGAGCATTCTTTAATACACTATTTTCATCGTGGTAATCTGCTTCCGAGATTTCTGCGGCGATTGAAATCATAGCATCGCAAAATCTGTCTATTTCTTCTAAATTTTCACTTTCGGTAGGTTCAATCATCATTGTACCAGGTACGGGAAAAGAAACGGTTGGCGCGTGAAAACCATAGTCCATTAATCTTTTAGCTATATCAACTACCTCTACATTATTTTCTTTAAATCCACGTAAGTCAATAATAAGTTCGTGGGCTGAACGCCCTTTATCACCCACATAAAGTATTGGAAAAGCACCGTCTAATCTTTCTTTAATATAGTTAGCACTTAAAATTGCTACTTCAGTCGACCTTTTTAAACCGTTGGATCCTAACAGTTTTATGTAACCGTAAGAAATTATACATGCCATAGCTGATCCCCAGGGAGCAGATGAAATTGACTCAATTGGTTTACTTCCCCCAGTATTTATAATTGGGTTTGATGGTAAAAAATCTTCAAGATGTTTAGCCACAGAAATCGGTCCTACGCCTGGGCCACCACCTCCATGTGGTATAGCAAAAGTTTTGTGTAAATTCAAATGACAGACATCTGCCCCAATTTCTTTTGGACTAGTTAATCCAACCTGGGCATTCATGTTAGCTCCATCCATATAAACTTGGCCTCCATTTTCATGAATTAGTCTGGTAATACTTTTTATGTTAGACTCAAAAACACCATAAGTGGATGGATAGGTTATCATTAAAGCGGCTAAATTATCAGCATGCTCAATAACATGCTTTTTGAGTTCTTCAAAATCAATATTTCCATTACTATCAGTTCCAGTAACAACTACTTTCATGCCCGCCATAACTGCTGAAGCAGGGTTGGTTCCATGAGCAGAGGAAGGAATTATACAAATATTTCTATGATTATCACCATTGTAAATATGGTAAGCTCTTATCACCATTAAACCAGAAAATTCTCCCTGCGCCCCAGAATTTGGTTGTAAGGAAGTAGAAGAAAAACCAGTGATTTCATTGAGCATTTTTGTTAAAGAACTCAAAACCTCTTGATATCCTTTAGCTTGATTAATCGGGCAGAAGGGGTGAATATTTCCCCATTCTGGAAAACTTAAGGGTATCATTAGATTTGCACTATTTAACTTCATGGTACAGGACCCAAGAGAAATCATTGACTGGTTTAGTGCCAAGTCTTTCCTTTCTAAGGACTTAATATATCTCATCATTGAAGTTTCTGACTGATATGAGTTAAAAATCTTATTTGTCAAAAAACTACTCTTTCTCTTAATTTCTGGTGGAATTACATCTTTTGCAATATATTGATTTGATTTAATTTTAATCCCAGTATATATTTCAAATATGGTGACAATTTCTTTTAAATCCTTCTCGCTTGTAGATTCATTTATTGAAATAGAAACGTGATTGGTGCCAATATAGTTGAAGTTAATTCTATTTTTCTCAGCAATTTTTTTAAGTTTTTTTGAATTTACGTTAAGATGAATAGTGTCAAAATAATATTTGTTTAACTGTTTTATATTTAGAAATTTAAGAAGTTGTTCAAGTTTTTTTGCTTTGTTGTGAATATCAAGAGCAATTTTTGTTAATCCTTTTGGACCGTGATAAACAGCATACATACCTGCCATCACTGCTAATAAGACTTGTGCTGTGCAAATATTTGACGTTGCTTTTCCTCTTTTAATGTGTTGCTCACGTGTTTGTAAGGCCATTCTAAGAGCTGGATTGCCGTCTATATCAACAGTTTGTCCAATTATTCTGCCTGGAATATTTCTTTTGTAAATTTCTTTTGTTGCAAAAAATGCAGCATGCGGACCGCCATAACCTAATGGAATTCCAAATCTTTGAGAGGTCCCAACAACAACATCTACACCAAATTTTCCTGGGGCCTCTAGTAAAGTTAGGGACAACAAGTCTGATCCAATCACTATTGGAATTTCTGATCTGTGTAAGACTTTTGAAATTTCAGAAACATTTAAAATATTCCCTGTCTTTCCTTGGTATTGAAAAAAAGCTCCAAAAAAAGATTGTTCTCCTTTAAAATCATTAGGATCACCCACATTTATTTTAATCCCCAAAGGTTTAGCTCTTGTTTTCATTACCGAAATTGTTTGTGGGAAAGTATTTTTATCAACAAAAAAGTCAGTACAGTTTCGTTTAATTTTGTCAGAATTTCGGGTTGAAAAAAGCATTCCCATTGCTTCAGCTGCAGCTGTACCTTCATCGAGTAGTGATGCATTCGAAATTTTCATTCCCGTGAGGTCACATATGAGTGACTGATAGTTAAATAAAGCTTCAAGACGCCCTTGAGCAATTTCTGCTTGGTAAGGTGTGTATGCAGTGTACCATCCTGGATTTTCTAAAATATTTCTTTGAATAACGGATGGCATTACTGACGGGTGGTATCCTAAACCAATATAATTCTTGAAAAGTTTATTTTTTTTTGATAATGTTCTTATTAAAATATTAAATTCATATTCTGATATTGCATCATCAAGTTTTAATTCATTTTTTAACAAGATGTCGTTGGGAATAGTTTCATAAATTAGCTCTTTTACCGAGCTAATGCCCAATGCATTAAGCATTTTTTTTATTTCTTCTTTGTTTGGTCCAATATGTCTATTTGAAAACATGATATGCTAAATTAAATTAAATGTTAACTTTTTTAAAACGTATTTGGAAAAATAGAAAAGAAGTTTTCAACCTAAACCAATTTTTTATGAACATTATTAAAATTAAAATCGTTTGAAAAGTATCCGAAAACTAATTTCGGTATATGTGAATGAAAATTTTCATGTTTCATTAATGTTAGTTTTCTATTTTGAGTTGACTAATATTCGCTCTGAAGCACAAAAAAATTTTAATGAATACATCTTATTGTTTTTTTTAACTTTTTTAGTGTACAATTATTTGAGAAAAAATGATTTCAGAACAAACAAACGATTAAATCTGTTTTTAATTCCTATATATTTTATTGGAATTCTATATACTGTTATATACTTTTTTTATCTTGATTCATTAAATAAGAGTTTAATTATCTTTTTAACTGGCTTGAGTTTTTTTTATAAAAACACGTTCATCTTTAATGATTCGTTAAGGAAACATCCAATAATTAAAATTTTAACTATATCTTTTAGCTGGGCACTGCTAACATCTATTTTCTTAAATCCTAATATCCCAAAAATATCAAAGTTTGAGATTTTTCACTTTTTTGAAAGATTATTTTTTTTCATTTCAGTTTGCTTAGTATTTGAAATAAAAGATTTTAACGAAGATTCATTGTTCGACTTGTCTTTTGCAAATAAGTATGGAATTAGAGCTACAAGAATAGTAGCTATTTTTTTCATATACGTTACTCTAATATTTCTTTTTCAAGGTTTCAAAAGCTTTTCACTTTATATAATTTCAATTTTAAGTATGTTACTGTTGACACAGATTTTAATTTTAAAAGTAAAACCAAAATCACATTTTTATTTCACAAGATTTTGGACAGAAGGGATACCTGTAGTGGGCTTTATAATTTTAAAAATTGATCTATTAATTAATTCTCTTTAGATTTATGGATTATTATTTTCTGTGTTTTTCTGAAGATCTAATCACTTTTTTTTCATTTAATTTTTTGTATTTGACAACTTTTAATTGGATATTCTCATCAAAGGAACCAATAATTTGAGCTGCCAGTATAGCAGCATTCTTTGCCCCATTCAAAGCCACAGTAGCAACAGGAACTCCACCAGGCATTTGCAAAATAGACAAAACCGAGTCCCAACCATCAATTGAGTTTTTTGATTTAATAGGTACTCCAATCACTGGAATAGGTGTAAGAGATGCTACCATGCCTGGTAAATGAGCTGCACCACCTGCACCAGCAATTATAACATTTATTCCGTTTTTAACTGCATTTTCCGCGTAAGCGAACATTTTTTTTGGGGTTCTATGTGCTGACACAATGTCGATATCATAACTCAAACTCATTTCATCTAAAAATTTAGATGCTTCATTCATCACTGGTAAGTCAGATTCGCTGCCCATAATTATTCCAATTTTTTTCATTATAAAGAGATTATTTTTATTGTATTTTTTAAAAATTTTGCTTTTGATATAGCTTTTTCTAATTTTTCATCTATAATAGTTATGTGTCCCATTTTCCTATTAGGTTTTGTTGTTTTTTTCCCATAAAGGTGAGGATAAACTCTACTTAGGTCAAAAGCTTTGTCAATGTTGTGATAGCAGACTTTACCATTATGGTTATTTTCTCCAACTAGATTAACCATTACACCGGGCAAAATTTGATTTACGTCTCCTAAAGGCAGATTATAAATTGCTCTTATATGTTGTTCGAATTGACTTGTAATACAAGATTCAATTGTTAAATGTCCACTATTGTGAACCCTTGGCGCAATTTCATTAACCAAAATTTCATCATTATGTGTGCAAAATAACTCAACTGCAATTAACCCCACGTGATTTAGTGACTTAGACACTAAATCTGCAATTTTCAAAGACCTAACTTTTATTTTTTCGGAAATTCTCGATGGAAGAATAACGTATTCTACTTGATTTGATTTCTGATTAAATTCCATTTCTAAAACAGGAAAGGATTTGCTTTTACCAAAACTATTTCTGGCAACTAAAACTGCCAACTCATGCTTTATGTCAACAACTTCTTCGATTATACAGCTATTTTGATTAATATCATCTAAATCAGATAACGATTGAACTAATTTAACACCTTTGCCGTCATAACCCATCGTCTCAGATTTCCATATAAACGGGTATATAGATTTAACTTTAGAAATATATGTAGACAAGATTTTTTTATTATCAAATCGTTTATAATTAGAAGTAGGAATCTTATTTTTTTTAAAAAAATCTTTTTGTACACCTTTATTTTGGATTAATTCTATATTTGATGGACTTGGGTAAACACTAATACCCTCTTTTTCTAGTCTGTAAAGTGCTGCAACGTTAACGTGTTCAATTTCAATTGTAATAATGTCCACTTTCTTACCAAAAGTATAGACATCTTTATAGTTGTTAAAGTCTCCTTTGACAAATAGATCACAACATTTCGAAGCCGGGCAGTCAGGATTGGGATCTAAAATATATGTTTCTATGCTCCACTTTCTAGTAACATTTATCAACATTTTCCCAAGTTGACCTCCTCCAAGTATACCGATTTTTTTTGTTAGAGAACTAGTTTTCATTTTCATTTACAAAAATAGGCATATAGACTTATCATTTAACAAAAACTAAGTTCAATTTTGGGTATATTTATATTAGTAAATAATTGAAAATGTTAAATATTGTTATTTTTGGCAAACCTGGGGCCGGTAAAGGGACTCAAGCTGAATTTTTAAAGTCTAAATATAATTTAATTCATATTTCTACTGGAGATTTATTTAGGCATAACATAAAAAATAAAACTCCCTTAGGATTAAAAGTGACTTCAATTTTAGAAAATGGGGACTTAGTTCCAGACAAATTAACAATAGAAATTTTAGAAAATGAGGTCAAAAAACATAAAAAAGCAAGTGGATTTATTTTTGATGGTTTTCCTAGAACAACTAATCAGGCATTTAAATTAGATCAATTTTTAAAATCATTATCGATGCAAATAACTTTCACAATTGCACTTGAGGCAGAAGATGAAATTTTACTTGAACGACTTTTAAAAAGAGGAAAAACTAGCGGAAGGAGTGATGACACAAATAAAGAGAAAATTTTGAACAGATTTAAAGAGTACAACGATAAAACGTTACCCTTAAAGGAATTTTATTCAAAACAAAATAAATTTTTTTCAATTAACGGAGTTGGTGGAATTAAGGTTATTTCTGAAAGACTTATTTCAATGATTGAAAATAGTTAAAATGACAGAAGATAATTTTGTTGATTATGTGAGTTTAAATATAATTTCGGGTAATGGCGGAAGAGGTTCTTCTCATTTAAGAAGAGAAAAATTTATAGCTAAAGGTGGACCAGACGGTGGGGACGGAGGAAAGGGTGGAGACATCATATTTATTGGAGATACAAATATTTGGACACTGTATGCATTTAAATTTAAAAAGCATTTCAAAGCAGGACACGGAGGGGATGGGGGAAGAAATAAAAGAACAGGTAAAAAAGGGGAAGACATCATAATAAAAGTTCCATTAGGAACCACAATCATCGAAAAAGAGTCGAATAAAATTTTAGCTGAAATTACAGATAGCAACAAAAAAATTATTTTACTTACGGGAGGATTGGGAGGAAGAGGTAATTGTTATTTTAAGTCATCAACTAATAGAACTCCACGATATTCTCAGAAAGGAGTGTCAGGAAAGGAATTAATAATAACTTTAGAATTAAAGATTTTAGCTGATGTTGGTTTAGTGGGTTTTCCAAATGCTGGGAAATCAACCCTGCTAGCTTCAATTACATCTGCAAAACCAAAGATTGGTGACTATGAGTTTACTACCTTAAAACCAAACTTGGGCATTGTTGAATACAAAGATTTTAGAACATTCGTTGTTGCGGATATTCCGGGAATAATTGAAGGAGCATCCTCAGGAAAAGGTTTAGGACACCATTTTTTAAGGCATGTAGAAAGAAACTCAATTCTCCTTTTTTTGATTTCCGCAGAGCATGATGTTCATAACAGGTTTTTAATTCTGAGAGAGGAAATGTTAAAGTTTAATCCAGAATTATTAGATAAAAAATTTATAGTTGTGATATCAAAAATTGATCTAATTCAGGCTTCAAAAAGAGATTTTTTTTTAGATAAAGTAAGTAAAGACTTTAAGACAACTTCTGTTTTAGCTTTGTCTTCAGTAACCAACGTGGGATTAAACAATCTTAAAGATGAATTATGGAAAGTTTTAAATTCTAATCAAATTGAATAAATATATTTTCTTCTTTCTAATTTTTTTAAATTTACACAGTCAAAAAGAGTCCCCTTTTGAAAATTTAAATTTCATAAAGATTATATCAGATAACAAAAATGAGACCTATAAACAAGAGTTAGATAAATTAAAAACTGATGAGGTTTCTGAATTAGATATTATTAAAAAAGAAATTTTGGTAGCTAGAAAATTTGGAGACTTTAAAAAAATAATTCTATTATTAAATAGACAAATTGAGATAAAGGGAGAAAGTCCAGATTTACTTTATCAACTAGGTGGAACAAATGGTATACTTGCTTCCCAAAAAAAAAATTTTTTTTCTATTATTTACCTAAATGAAATGCTTAATAGCTTTTCGAAAGCACTGGATCTAGATCCAAATCATGTCCCAACTTTAGAAGCTTACATAGATGCACTTTGTAAGGTGCCTAAAATTTTTGGTGGTGACAAAAAGAAAGCTATAAAACTTGCTTTAAGGTTATGTAAAATAAGTAAAATTCAGGGTTATTTATCCATGGCAATGATTTATTTTGAAAATGAAAACAATAAAATGTTAAACTTTTATCTAACTAAATTCTTTAAAAAATTATCAAACTTATCGATTTGTGAAAAGCAGAATTTAAAAAACTTATTTTCAAATAAATCAAACAATTTCCCAATTAAAATTTCGCAGATAACTTCTTTTTTCGAAGAGGAAGTTGACTCAGGTTTGTGCGCCTTGAACTTTTATATGGAAAGCCCTAACTTTCAAAAAAATGTTTACTCGTTAGAATGGATTTATTATTTAAAGTCTAAATTAACTTTTTTGAGTGGTAATCGCGAGGATTCAATTAGGCTAATAAAATTGTCACTTGACTTAAATCCTGATTTTGAATTAAGTAAAGCTTTTGTGAGAAAAAACTTTTAACCTAGAAAATGATTTTAATTTACTGTAATAAAATTACTCCAAGAATAGAATACACTTTTAATCATATTTTTAAGTTAATTCTAAATAAACAGTTTTCAATAACAAATTCAAAGCCAGAATTTAACGATTTTAAAGGATTCAAGTTTATTTATGCGAATGCTCCAATTTCTGGCGAATTATTTTTCCAATCATATGGATTGCTTCAAGAAAAGGGGTTAGAAGATCATGAGGTGACAATATTTGAATGGGATAATTTAAAATGCTTTTTTAAAGTTGGCGAAAAATCTGCAATGCCTTTTGATATTTTCTCAGCTATTTTCTTTTTGTTATCTAGATATGAAGAATACATGCCACACTCTAGCGACATCCATAGTCAATTTAGTTACCTTGAAAGTATTGCATATAAGGAAGATTTTTTAGAGTTACCATTGATTGATATTTGGATTGACAAACTTAAATCCGTATTAGAGACTAAATTAAAGTTAAAATGTGAAATAGTTTCAAGTAATCAAGCCACGTCGATTGTAATTAGCTCATTATATCCTTTCAAGTATATAAACAAGTATCCTTTTGAATCTTTTATTATTTGGCTTAAAAACATAATAAATTTAAATTTATGGGAAGTAATTGAACATATTCTTGTTTTATTGAAGATCAGAGACGACCCTTGGCAGATTGATGATCACACAAAGAGTTTGTTATTAGCTTCAAAGGCTCAAGTTTTCTTTTTCTTTTCATTTTCTTCGGAATCATTTTTTAAAAATGAGACCCCAAAAACGAATGAGTTTTTCAAAAAGTATATAAAAGAAATTTATGATAATTTCGAAATAGGGCTTTTACCTTCCAAAAGTGCACAGAAAAGACTTAAAATTTTTGAATTAGAAAATTTTAATATTTCTAATTTAATTCACAATAAAGTTCATAAAGTTTTCCTTCAAAGAGGTTTAAAAAAAATAAGTGAAGATTATAAAAATGCAATTTCAGTAGATCACGCAAATGACTTTTCTATGGGATATAGAGATGCATTTGGATACAGGGCTAGTACAGGTCTATCATTCTTCTTTTATGATCTTTCAAATGAAACTAAAACTAACCTACTTGTAACCCCATTTGTAGCTCATTATAAATTAATAGATAAAACTGGCATAGCTGAAGTGAAAGATAAAATTGAAAACTTTAGAGAAATAGCGAAAAAGTACAGCGGGGGATTTTCTATTATTCTTAACAATCAAATTTTTGAAAACTCAGTAAAAAACAGTAAAAGTAGATTTCATTTTACATCATTCATAAAAAAAATGAACACAAATTAGTATACAAATTGGTTTCCAATTAATAAATAAGTTTATAAAAAGAAATATCTTTAAATCAAAAAATGAATATTAAAAATACTCAAAAAAAAGTTGATGATTGGATTAAAAAATATGGGATTAGATATTTTGATATTATGACTAATATGGCAATTTTAACTGAGGAGGTTGGTGAAGTTGCAAGAGTAATAAGTCGAGAATATGGAGAGCAAAGTAAAAGAAAAAAGGACGAATCTCTTAATTTGTCGGAGGAGTTATCAGATGTATTATTTGTTGTTTTTTGTATTGCTAATCAAACTAATATTGATTTACAGTCTGAATTCAATAAAAAACTAGACAAAAAAACAGCCAGGGATTCCTTAAGACATATTGAAAATAAAAAATTGTATTAAAATCTATGATTTCAGTCTCACATCTTAATAGAATTATAAAAGTAGAACTGTCTTTATCGGGTTCAAAAAGTATTTCTAATAGACTTCTTATTTTAAAGAGTATTTTTCCATCGTTAAAAATTAAAAATAAGTCTGAATCGCAAGATACAGTCATATTGGAAAGAGCATTGAAATCCTCTACGAATTTTAAAGATGTGGGTCATGCAGGAACTGCAATGCGTTTTCTTACCGCTTATTATTCGATATTAGAAGACAAAGAAATTATTTTAA
>MDTG01251544.1_pt1 | contig 11383 bp, 8 predicted proteins | sample 811421 | NCBI WGS metagenome assembly MDTG01 (sample SAMN05326645, study PRJNA326480) | marine metagenome | isolation source: seawater | place: Pacific Ocean: South East | collected 2011
GTAATTACCCACCTCTTTCCTTTTGTGAATAGTATTGGGAACCTTATAAAAGCTAGTTGAATCAAACGTTTTCATCTATCTACTTCCCTTAGGCTGGAGACTACTAAGGAGCTGCACTAGTGCTGGGGATAAAGTTTATTAACCACGCTTGTGACGTACTAAAACTCTTCAACTCACCAATGCGCCGGGAGTGTTATCTAAGGTTTTGAATAATGACTTATCTGGTGAAGTAGAATTCTTATGTTGCTTGAGATTGATAGAAATAACAGTTCTATCAATAATTTGGGGCCAAAGCTCAGCTACTAGATCACTTGTATGACATTAAAAAAATAGTATTTCCAAAAGTCGTTGCAAATACTATGTTTTCTTCTTAAATAACAAACAATATAACCAATTTATAAATAATACTAAAAGTTTTTGTTTCAATTGTTCGGAACTTAGAATAAGTTGCCTTTAGTGGTGTACGAATGCAAACGAAACTAATAATCAATTTTACGAGTGGAGATTGAAATTAGTAATCTAAATAAAAAATATTTTTGGAGTTAAGCTAATAATTCCCATATGTTAAGTAGATTCATTTTTATAAGATTCCAGGGCTTTCTAATATCTTTTAATTAAGCAAGATCATCAGTCGAGAACCAATGCAGTGAAATTCAAAACTAATCTTAAATTAATTAGTCTGAAGAATCTATTTTTTTATAAGAAAAGTTTATTGTCTTTATTTGCCAACTAAATGATCAGTACTTGTTTATTATTGCAGATCTTTTCGAGAATAATTGACTGCTTTGATCTTAGTAATAAATTATAGAAGAAATATAATAGATTTCTTTATGCTAGATTTAGGAAATAAGGTATAGTCTTTAAATTCTTAAGATTGAATCCCAAATAGAAATCTATGGAGAATGATTTTACTAATATAAATTCATGTGAGGTTTGTGGGAACAAAGATCTTGTAGATGTTTTAAATTTAGGAAGCCATCCTTTATGCGATGATTTGATTCAAGTTGGTGATCGGTCAGTATGTGATGAATATCCAATTGAAATAGTTTTTTGTAATAAGTGTAAAACAGCTCATCAGAAAACTCAAATTTCAAAGCATATACTTTTTAAAAAAGATTATCATTATAGATCAAAAGTTACTCAAGTTGTATTAGATGGATTAAAGGATTTAGTTGAAAGCTATCTTAAGAAGAAGGGTAAACTTAAAGGATTAAAAGTATTAGATATAGGATGTAATGATGGCGGTTTATTAGATTTTTTTAAAGAAAAGGGTTCGAAAACATATGGGATTGAACCAAGTACTGCAGCATTAGAAGCTGGGCTTAACCATAATGTCATAATGGGCTATTTTGATAATCAAAATGCAAAAACATTACTTAATAATTATGGCCCCTTTGATTTGATTACCTTTACAAATGTTTTTGCTCATATAGAAGATCTACCTTCTCTCTTGAAGAATATCAATTCTATTATGTCAGATAAAACAACATTAATTATTGAGAATCACTATTTAGTAAATATTTTACAAAAAAATCATTTTGATACTTTTTATCATGAACATCCTAGAACTTATTCATTTTCTTCTTTCAAATATATAGCTAAGAAATTAAATAGAAATATCTCTGGATTCGAATTTACAGGAAGAGATGGTGGTGACATTAGAGTTTTCATTTCTAACGAGAAGAGTTGCAAAGACTTGATTGAAGACGTCGATTTTTTTGAGCTATTTAAAAAAATGAACAGGAATTTGATAGATTGGAAAATATCTAAATTATGTGAGTTAGGTTTATATTTTAAAACCTATGGAACTCTTCCTGCAAAGGCATTTCCTGGGAGAGCAACTATTTTAGTTAAATTGTTGGGCCTTACAGAACATAATATTTCGGCTGTATATGAAATTAAGGGATCAATTAAAACCGGATATTATTTACCTGGTACACGAATTCCTATTTTGCCACAGTCAGAGCTTTTTAAGGAAGTTAACCAGAAACCGATTATCAATTTTGCTTGGCATATCCCATTAGCAGTAAGAAAGAACCTAATTAAAAATAAATATTTTGCACCTGTTATAGATATTAAATAATTATATGAAAGTACCTTTCCTTGACATTTCTTCTATTAATAAAGAGTTCGAAAAAGAACTGCAAAAAGATTTTAATAGAGTATTTAGATCTGGTAATTTAATTCTTTCTTCTGAAGTTCGAAAATTTGAAGAAAGTTTTGCTCAATATTCTGGAGTTAAATATTGCGTTGGCGTTGCTAACGGACTTCAGGGCCTTGAGATGGTATTGAGGAGCTGGGATATAAAGCAAGGTGATGAAGTGATTGTTCCTTCAAATACTTTTATTGCTACGTGGTTAGCTATTTCAAGTGTTGGTGCAATTCCAGTTCCTGTAGAACCAGATCTAGAAAGTTATAATATCAATCCTTCTCTAATAGAAGAAAAAATAACTTCTAAAACCAAAGCGATAATTGTAGTTCATTTATATGGATTACCATGCGAGATAAATAAAATTAAAAAGATTGCAGAAGTTTATTCTTTAAAAATTTTAGAAGATGCTGCTCAATCTCATGGAGCGAAATATTTCGAGAAAAGGGTAGGTGGTCTTGGAGATGCTGCTGCCTTTAGCTTTTACCCTGCCAAGAATTTAGGCTCATTAGGCGATGGAGGTGCTATCACAACAAATGATGAGCAATTGTACGAGAACTTGAAGTTATTAAGGAATTATGGATCAAGTGAAAAGTATTCTCATCAAATTATAGGTTTTAATTCTCGATTAGATGAAATACAGGCGGCATTTTTATGCACAAAACTTGGAAGATTAGACTCTTGTAATGAAAGAAGAAGAAATATCGCTATTAGATATATTAAAGAATTTTCATCAATTGAATCAATAATAACTCCAAAAAATTATCAACATTTATTTCATGTATTTCACTTATTTGTCATAAGGCATCCACAAAGAGAGAGGTTTTGTAATATTTTGTCTGACTTTTCTGTGGAGACATTATTACATTACCCAGTGCCTCCTCATTTGCAAAAAGCGTATTCATTTTTAGATATCAAGAAAGGAGAACTTCCAATATCTGAGAAAATACATAAAGAATGTATTAGTCTTCCTATTTATCCATCGATGAGTGATGATCAGATTGATTATGTGATTTCTACCGTAAAGATTGCAGCAGACAAAATATAAAAATTTTTAATTGTAAAAATCGATTCTGATTTTTAGCTTATTTGCTTAGGTTCATATTTCTAGTTGATCTAAATTGTATAATATTTTCAAGTAGACGTTTTATAAAGGTTTTGAAAAGATCATTAAGAAAAGGAATAATACTAGCAGGAGGTACTGGTTCCAGGTTGGCTCCACTTACTTCAACGATTAATAAGCAATTATTTCTTGTTTATGATAAGCCTATGATTTACTATCCATTAAGTACATTAATGCTTTGTGGTATTAAAGATATTTTAATTATAACTAACCCTAACTCTTTAGGTTTGTATAAAAAATTATTAGGAAACGGTAATAATTGGGGAATTAATATAAAATATGAGATCCAAAAACAGCCTCAAGGAATAGCTCAGTCTGTTTTAATAGGAGAAAAATTTATAGGAAAAAGCCCTGTCGTTATTGTACTAGGTGATAATTTATTTTATGGTAATGATTTGATTGATATTTTAAAACGAGCAGATTCAAGAATGAAAGGAGGTTCAATCTTTGCTTATTCAGTTAGAGAACCCGAAAGATATGGAGTGGTTCAATTTGATAAATCTGGAGCTGTAATAAGTATTGAGGAAAAGCCTTCTAATCCTAAAAGCGAATATGCGGTAACAGGACTATATTTTTATGATAATTCAGTTGTTCAATATGCTAAGGACTTAGAGATGTCTTCTAGAGGTGAATTTGAGATAACCTCTATTAATAAAAAATATTTCAAGGAAAAACTTTTGAAAGTGGAAATAATGGGAAGAGGTATTACTTGGTTTGATACAGGAACATTCGAATCTCTTTATGATGCTGCTTCTTATATTAGGACATTGGAAAATAGGCAAGGCTTAAAAATTGGTTGCCCAGAAGAAGTCGCTTTTAGAAATGGTTGGATTAGTAATGAAAAATTAAAGAAATTAGCTGACTCTTTAATTAATAGCAATTATGGAAAGTACCTTTTGGACTTATCAGAAAAATATGAGATACTGTTAAAATCATAAAATTAATAATAAATATTTTTATGATTGATTTTCCCAAATCTATAAAAAGTATTTTAGTAACAGGTGGTTCTGGATTTATAGGAGGTACATTAATAAGAAGATTACTAACTAAAACTAAATTTAAAATATTTAATTTAGATAAATTAAGTTATTCAAGTAGTTTTAATCATTTTCAAAAAAAATATCTCGAATCTAATCGATATGAACTTTTAAAAGTAGATCTTTATAATTTAGAGGAAACTAAAGAAGCTATTAAATTAAGTAACCCAGATTTAGTTTTTCATTTAGCAGCAGAGAGTCATGTAGATAGGTCAATTAATGATCCAAAAGTATTTTTAGAGAGTAATATAATAGGAACTTTTAATTTGTTGGAAGCATTAATAATTCATTGGGAGAATTTATCAGAAATTAGAAAAGATTCTTTTAGGTTACTTCATGTAAGTACGGATGAGGTTTTTGGTATGACGGAAGGAGATAAATGTTTTTCTGAGAAAAGCCCTTACAATCCAAGAAGTCCCTACTCTGCCTCTAAGGCTGGAAGTGACCATCTTGTAAGAGCTTGGAATAAAACTTATGGACTGCCTACTTTAATAACAAACTCAAGTAATAATTTTGGACCTATGCAATTTCCAGAGAAACTAATCCCTGTCATAATTACAAATGGTTTTCAGAATAAATGTATTCCAATTTATGGAGATGGCCAAAATGTACGAGATTGGATATATGTAGAAGATCACATCGATGCATTAATTAAAGTTATGTTATGTGGATCTATTGGAGATTCATATTGTATTGGAGCAGGAGAGGAAAAGACTAATAATGAGATTGTAGAAATTGTATGTAAGTTTTTGGATATATATAATAGTAAAAATTCTCCACATATAAGATTGAAAAAGTTTGTAGAAGATAGAAAAGGACATGATCAAAGATATTGTATTGATAGTAATAAAATAATGAACGACCTAAAATGGAGACCTAAATATGAGTTTAATCAAGCTTTGAGTATGACAGTAAAATGGTATATTGATAATATTGATTGGTTTAATTTGAAATCAAGATAAGCTTATTTCTTTTTTAAGTATTAAATTAATTCTTTATATAATAGATTTAAATATTATTTATTTTCTCTGCATGTTTAAGTCCTTGTATGAAATTATCTGCAAAAGATCTTGTAGAGATTCCTGATGATTCGCCAAATAAATTAATTTCAGGTAAGAAGTCTTTTATTGATAAAATATTCATATTTGTTATTTGATCATAAGTATCTGAAGGGATAGGAAGTAGATTCGGAAAATATTTCACTACTGAAGAAATTATAGCAGTTTCAGAATTAATAATTCCTATTTTTTCTAAGTAGATTTTTGTATTATTCTTTAATTGTTCTTCATTGATGATTCCAAAATCCTGAAGAACATTATTATTATATTCAACAACTATCTTTGAAAAATTATCATGATAACTAGCGCATGAAGATTGATTCGTAATCCTATAACAAGGTATATTCTCATCAATGATAAAAAGTATAGAGAAATCTTTTGTTATATTTTTATTATTTATTTTTAAAAAATTTAGCGTTAATCCAGATCTAAGAATACTATTATCAGAATATAAATTTAAGTTCATAATCTGTTGACATTTTTTTATTGATGAGGACCAAGCTATACTTTTGTATTTAAGTCTTCTACCAGAATTTATAGTTATTTCTTTTTTATTTTTATTTATACTTGAAACCTCATCATCTATAACTTCTATAGAATCTAAATCATTAATTCTTTTAACTAAACTATTTGAAAAGGAATTAAATTGACCATTTAGAGGGTAATGAATAAATGTATTTCCAATGTTTTTCAAGTTACAATCTATAGCACTCTTTATGGTTTCTGGATAATACAAAGGTGACCAAAAACGTCTATGAAAGATAGATGATATTTTTTCCGAACTAACACCTGAAATTTTTCTAATATATGGCTCAATAATATTAGAATGGATGAAATTACCGTGATTATATATAGATGTATCTTTATAGCTTACTTTTGTATGAGTACTTTGATACTTAATTTTTTGTGAGGCGTGGTAAATATGACTTTTATTTCTGTCTTTTAATTCATTCTTAATTAGTTTTTTTTCTTCTTGACTCAAGCTATTAAAGATATCAAATGAATTACAAAGAAGAAAGTCTTCAAACCATAAACCTCTAAAATAGCAGCTTGGTATTTTTATTTTATTTAATGGATGAATATTATTAATATAAGGTTTAAGTATATGAAAAAAACGTCCTACATCATTTCTTAATAAAGGATTATAGCTACTTATATTAGGATTAATTTCTATATTTCCTGATGTTAACTCTACAACTGACATGCCTGTATCATATTGCTGATTATTAATATTAATTCCAGCGAAGTGCCCACCCCATTTGCCCCCATTCTTTATTAATTTAACGGGATTTCCTTTCTTAGCAATTTCAAATGCTGCTGTAAGGGCTGCAAGACCATTCCCTACGATTAGATGATTTTTCAATTTTTAGCCCTCTTTGAGGCAATAGCTAATATTTCCGAACCAAAGTCTGGGGCAATATTCACCATTTGACTTAGTGTATATATATGCTCTTTAGTAAGAATATTGTGATCAAGAATATTTTGCATTTGAAAATGTGTAAAAGGTTTTAAAATAATTGTTTCAATAGTTTCAACTTTAAAATCATTATTTTCTAGTTCTTTTTTTAAAGATATAGGTGAATATACAATATTTTGCTCTAGTAGAATTTGTTGCTTTGATAATTGATTTAGCTCATCTATAATTCCCATTTTATGAGCAATTTGTCTATGCATTGAATTTGCATTTGGGACAATAAATATGTATTTGGTGTTAGAGTCACCCAATTTAAATACTTTCTTAAGGAATAGTTTGGTATTCGGGATTTCATGCAATAAGCTTGATATTATTATCAAATCTTGCAATTGAATAGCATTAGAATCATTTATTAAATCTTCAAGTCTAGAATTTATAAGCTGAGTATTAAGTTGAGTAAAGTCATTTTTTAATTGAGTAAGTTTTTTGAAAAATTTATCCGCCGGTTCAACAACTGTAATTAATTTGCCATATGGATAGTCTATAAACAGTGGATTCATTCCACAGCCAACTTCCAACCAATTATCAGGCTTGTATTTTTTTAAAACTTTTAAAATTTCTAAGCGCCTTAAACTAGCTTGATGAAATTCAAAAGGGAGTTCTATGTAGTTTTTCTGATAGTTATTAAAACTTTTAATCATCTAATTGTTTTTCATAATGATCAAGAATGGTAGTTACAGCTCCGAAACTTTCTTTGTACTTATTTAATCCTTCATTTAAGTATAATCCATTTTTTTCAGTCGATGAGCCAAAATCAAAAATCTTCAAATTCATTCTCTTACAAAGGTCCAAGCAATGCTTAATTACTAGATCACCAGCACCAGAATTAGGCTTATTATAATTAGTTGAGAAATATTGTAGATGCATTACATGACCAACAATATAAACTATACCACCAGCTAAAATCTCTGAATTTTTTTTGGCGATTATTAATTTAATATTTTCTTTGAATTCTCTAGCTAAAAGAGATATTTCTTCATCTGAATGAACTGCTTTAATACCATATTTTTCTCTTAGATTCTTATTAACCAATTCTATAAAACTCTTATAATCATTGCTCTCTTTTACATAGATTCCTTCTCTTAATGCTCGATTTATTGAAGATATTCTACCTTTATATGTTTTATGCTGTTCATCTAAAAAAATAGTTGAAGAAGCATCACGTCTTATTAAATTAAATCCTAATTTAAATAAGGCGTAAGTAAAAGCTTGTTGATTATAGCGATAATAAATATCTGGAATTAATTTTATTTTTACTTTTGATATACCATTCTTTTTTAGATAAAGTATCACCTCTGATAATATATTTAAAATTTTTCTTTGACTCAGCAATCCCGAAACTAGTCCACCATAACTAAGTCCAGAATGCGAAGACCATTCATTCTCGTAAACATTTCCAGGAAATACGGATAACCATTCATCTTTATCTTTAATAATTATTGAATGATCTTCAAAACGATCTTTATGGTAATCCATATATTTTCTATTAAAAAGAAATGAACCATTAAATGATTTCATAATGAAATCATTCCACTCTTTATGTTGTTCACTATTATACCGTGTTATTATCATTAGTTATTATTTAGGTCTCTTTTATTCTTGTTCATTATATTATCTAAATGTCTCCCAATGATTCGGTAAAACTTTATTTTCCTTTGCAGCTTCAATTGCTGATTTGAAAAATATTATATATTCTTTATAAATATCCTTGTCATTAAATAAACATTCTTTCGATTTCTTTAATATTTGAGACTCTAGATTTTCTCTGTATTTTTTATCTACAGATAATTTCTTACAAATAGATATATATTCTTGAGGGGAATAAGCTATTGGGGGGTCATCTATACCCATTTGTTTATATCCAACATAAGCATGCCTTGTCCTAAAGATATCTTGTGTATAGCTGACTACTGGTGTTCCTACATACATTGACTGATAATATGTATTACCCATTCCAAAATAAAAAGGCGAGAGTACGATATCTACATCTTTTAAGATACTAAAGAATTTTTGAGGTTTTACTCTTTCATGAAATACTGTTCTGTTTAGTATATTTTTTGTTCTCGCAGCCCATCTTTCTTTTAGTTTCTCTGTTTCAAATTGTTTATCACTCTCTGCACAAAAGTACATTGAATTTGGTATTTCTTCTAATATTTTATCCAGTATGAAGTCAAAATCAGGATGATACTTAAATGGAGTATGAGGTAATCCAATTAGAAACGTTTCTTCTGATATTCCATACTCTGATCTATTGAAGGTGACTTCTTCAAATTCTGTAAGGACATAATTGGAAGGTATTCTACTAAGTCTAATAATCTTTTCGGAAAAGTGTTTCTCTGAACCTTTTATATCATAGTCTTTATATGAAATAGCATAATCTATATTTGGAGATCCACTTGTATTTGAATGTCCTAAAGCATTAACTTGAACTAATGCAAGCCTTGACAATGATAGTAAATAAGTATAATTTGACATTCCTAAATCTAGATATAAGAGGATATCAATTGATTCATCTAGTATTTTTTCACACCCTTTTTGTATGGAAAATGGTAGATTAATAACTTTAGATATATTCAAATCATATAACTTACTTTGTTCATCCTTTTTGCTATTTGGACCTCTGAAAACTACTACTTCAATTTCAGATAAGGCTAAGTCTGTTACTATATTCCCAAAAAAGTTGGTTACTGAGTGGGAATATAGGAAATCCGAACAAACACCTAATCTTATTTTATTTCTTATATTCAAATTATTTAATTGTGCTTTCTTATCAAAATTTTTATTTTTAATCCCTTCGACCTTTGATAGGCTTTTCGCTAACTTATTTAGTATGGATTTATCATTTTCATTATTATGAAAAGCAAGATAAAAACAAGAAGTAGAAAAATTAAACTCTTTATTATAAATTAGATCATTTCTTTCCATTACCTTTAATATTTGTCTCTCATATTCTTCTCTCTCTAAATCAATTTCTTTTTGACTAAATGGAATAGATGATAAAAAAAGTTTCGCATTAATTAAACAAGCTAAATCATTAGGATTTAATAAATAGGCTTTTTCAAAGCTTTCTCTAGCTTCTTTCATCTTTCCAATCTTTTGAAGTAAGCTGCCTAGATTTAAAAGGGCTTTTGTATAGTCAGGCTTTAACTTAATTGTTTTTCTAAAACTTAATTCAGCTTCCTTAAATCTTCCTAGATCTTTCATTAATACTCCAAGATTATTATGAGCTTCTGCTAATTCTGGTTCAAGTTCAATAGCTTTTCTACTGGCATTTTCAGCTTCATTAGACCTTTCAAGCTGTTTCAAAATTGTGCCCAGATTGGAATAAGCATTAGCAAAATCTGGTTTAAATTCAATGGCTTTTTTAGTTGCTATCTCAGCTTTTTTGAAATTATTAAGCTTTTTATAAAGGCTACCAAGGTTATTATGAGCTTCTGCTAAATCAGGTTTAAGACTAATAGCTCTTAATAGTATATTTTCTGCGTCTTTTAATCTATCAAGATCTGTCAAAACACTTCCTAAATTGGAATGGGCTATTGCTAAATCAGGTTTCAATTCAATTGCTTTTTTAAAAGACAGTTCAGCTTCTTGTAAGTTACCAATATCTAATAGGATGATCCCAAGATTATTATGAGCTAAAGCATTAGATGGTTTTAGCTCTATTGATTTACGTATATTTATTTCTGATTCTTTTAATTTCCCTAGATTTTTTATTATAGTTCCTAGATTATAATAAGCATCTGCAAAATCATGTTTAAATTCAATGGCTTTTCGTGCTGATAACTCAGCTTCTTTAAGTTCTCCCTGAGTTTTAAATATAGTACAAAGATTGTTATGAGCTTCTGCTAAATCAGGTTTAATTTTAATTGCTTTTTTTATATATTTCTTAGCTTCATTTAATTTTCCTTGATTTATAAGAATTGTTCCATAATTTGAAAAAACTCTTGCATCATTATAATTATTATTAATACAATATTGATAACATTTTACTGCTTCTGATATTTTTCCTGTTGAGTGAAATTTAAAAGCTTGTTTAATTAATTGTTCTTTAGAATACTTTGAATACGTAGAATCTTTAGAAGGATTATTAATTCTGACAGAAATATTCTCTTTGGTTTTTCCTAAAGCATATGGAATTGGGAAAGTCTTTATTTCAGTTTTTCTTGGATCCTTTTCCACGAATTTCTTCCCTGCTTTTAGAGTGAAAGTTATTGATGATAATTATACCCGCAATCATTTTACCTTAATAATTAAACTATACAAATTGTGTATATGTGACTAGATTTGTTTACAAATCCACTTTTAATCTGGTTCCTGTAATTCTATAGGGGCATTATTCTAATAAATTAAATCAACAATCTTTAGTGGTTTCTTAACTTTCATTTTTTATAATGTTGAATTAAATAATTAACTACTTTTTTCGATCTATCACTTTAGGCGTTTAATTTTTGCCGATTTCATAGAAGAAGCATTTGTTTTAAATATTTATTGTCGTATATTCGTAAATATTAAGATTTACTTCCAGTTTGCAAATTCTAGAAA
>MDTG01056623.1_pt1 | contig 11382 bp, 5 predicted proteins | sample 811421 | NCBI WGS metagenome assembly MDTG01 (sample SAMN05326645, study PRJNA326480) | marine metagenome | isolation source: seawater | place: Pacific Ocean: South East | collected 2011
GCTTCAGTAACTGCAAGATTTCCAGCATGTAGAATCTGTGCTTGTGTAATAAACCAATCATCTTGATGTTCTCCATTTTCATGCATCCATGAATCATATGCACCTAAACCTGTTCCTGCATATGTAGGATTAGCTGTGATATTTGAAGTATTTCCAACTGACCACCAATAGTCCTCGTCCCAATACGTATTATTGCTTGCACCTATATGCCCAACTGCACCTTTATCTTCTGCCCTAAGCAAAGCTTCACCAAAGCAAACAGGTTCATCAAATTTATTTGGAAGACAACAATTACTTATAACTAGCCCATACTCATTAAAATTTTGAAGTGTAGATACATCACTAGTATTAAAACTAGGATCTCCCCAACCATTTGAACCACAGTGTGCAGTATAATTTGAAAGACCTGTTCCTTCACTAATATTACTAATTATACTTGCTGAAGCTTGTGGCATATCAGATGTTATTGGTGTTCCAGAACCATACAGATAATTATTAATAGTTAAATTATGAGCTATATTAAAATAATTATCAGTTGCATAATTTATTTGACCATTGCCATATGTTGGTGCATACGCAGCATCAACTCCAGCTACTAAAACAATATCATCTAAAAAATTTGGATCAGTAAATAGATATTTTTCATGTGTTAAAGATTTTTCTATTTGATTTTCGATTTCATCAATAGTATTTCCTGAAAATCTTCCATAATACATTTCGGGATAAAAATCTCCACCCCCATCAAATTCACAATAATATAAATCTGAAACATGTGAACCAGAATTTCCACTAAAAGAAGGAATTTGAGCAATATCTCCGACTAACAACAAATAAGTAGGTGCTGGATCATTTACAGTTGCGTTATTATAAAGACCTTGTACAAATGATTTTATAGATGTAGTTGTTGTTCCGACATTGGGATCATTAGTATACGCCTCTACAATATGAAAACCCTTTTTGGATTTCCACTCTATAAATGGTTGTAATGCATTTTGAAATAATGGATCAGAGACAATAACATATTTTACAGGATAAGTAGTAATTAAATCTTTAGGCGATGGCGGCAAGTAATTAATACATTTTTTATATAAATGTTCAAATTCTTTCGAGTAATATGTCTGATTTGTAGTCGGATTATTATTTGCAGTGAAATTTATTTCTATCTCAACATTAGTTATAACCTCGATTTCTTGCTTAATAGGGTTATATGAAAAGGGAGATATTATAATTCTTGCTAATTGAACTCCTCTCATTTTACCTAAAAATTCAGTACTTACTAATTTCTCATTTAAAAAATCATCTCTATTGTATAAATAATCTTTTATGTGAAAAACAATTTCATCTTTGTTTGCACTTTTTGAAATAGATGGTTGCTTTGGCAAAATCTTATCACTAATACCAAAATCTGATAATTTTATTTTTTTTGAAACTTTATTAATAATCTTAATGTTAATTTCTGAACCATTTGGAACAGATATTAATTTCATAATTGAAGGAAGTTCAGGAGTTCCTAATTCAGAGTTTGTGGAATAATATGGAATAGTTAACTTAATAAAATCTCCATTTTCTGTTTTAATTTTGTTTGAATTTATTTGGTTTAGTTGATTAACAATTTTGAAACTATTTTTGGTTTTATCTAAAACTTTAAATCTATTATTATCATCAGATAAGTGTATGTCTTTAGAATTTACAGTTGATGCAAAAAGAAAGAAAAATAAAAAAATAAAATGTAAATATTTCATTGTAATGATTTATTACAAATATAAGATTTTATAGAGTAAAAAATTAAAATTTTATAATCAACTGAGAATTTTTAAATAAGTAGAATATTCCATTAATCTATCATTTTCATTTTGAGAAAAATCATTTTCAATTATTCTATTAAAAAGTCTTTTCAATTGTTTTTCAAAGTCAATAATAAAATCATCATTAAAAATTAGCCCTTCTTTTTTTTGTAATGGAATAAAACCACTTCTAATATTTCTTAAAAAATATATTCCTACTTGAATATCTTTATTCAAATATTCTGGATGTTTTTTTAGAAATAAATAAGTATACATTAAAAGCTGAAAAATCTTATCGTTTCCAGGGTCATCAATAATTTCATTCCAATCAGAAAATATCATCTCTTTTTTATGAGAAATATTTCCTGATTTATAATCAATAATTCTTAATGAATTATTAAACAAATCTACTCTATCAATATTTCCGATTAATTTAAAATTATACTCTTTAACTTTAAAATTAAATTCTAACTTCACTTCTTTAAATAAGATCTGAATTTTATTTCCTTTTTCAATCAAATTTTGTTCATATTTCAAACAATCAGATATTAATCTTTCAGCAACCCTTAATGAAAGATAATTTTTTCCTGTTTTATAATTTTGAGTCGATAATTTTTTTTGATAGTATTCTAAAACTAATATCTTGATTTTTTTCTCAAAATTTACGTATATATCTGATAAAATTCTTTCATTATGATAAAAGTGCTCCAAAGCATAATGTATTGTACTTCCAATTAGACCATTATCTGCAAATTCATCAATTTCTTTAGACTCTCTGATTTTAATTAAATAATGAAAGTAAAATTCAAGACTACAATTTATATAGGTGTTTAAAGCAGTTGGAGAAACACCATGATTTCCCCAACTTATTATTTGATTCTTAATATCTTTATTCTTTATTAACACATCATTGTTTTGCTCAATTATTTTAGGTCGCTCATAAAAAACAAGCTCATCAATTTTGCTAGATTTATATTCAGAAAGTAATTGGGTTATAAATCGACTTTTTTCACCAACACCAAAATCTTTCATACTTGAATTGTATGTTAATGTAACATTCTCTGCTCTTTGTAATATTCTGTAAAAATGATATGAAAAAATTGCATCTCTTTCAGAATATGTTGGAATCTTAAAATACTTTTTTAATTCGTAAGGGATTAAAGAATTTACAACCTTCCCTTTTGGAAGTATTCCTTCGTTTACTCCAAGAATTATCAAGTTTTTGAAATCAAGTGCTCTACTTTCTAAAATACCCATTAGCTGAACACCCTCTAGAGGCTCACCTTTAAAAGGAATTACTTCCTTTGAAATAACTCTATCAATTAAAGTAATTAGTGTTCTAACATCTAATTCAAATGAGAATTTTTTAATTAATCTAACAACAATTTCAACTGATTTATTAAAAACATAAATTATTTCAGCATCTAATTTGTTGTTAGTTTTAATACTTTCTCTTAAAAGCAAAGAAACTAAAGATTTTAACTGTTCTAAAACAGTTGAAGCATTATCACTAATATTAAAAATATTTTTAAAATTTTTATTACCAAAGTGTTTTGACAAGTGAGATGTATTGATGAAGATAATGTTGTTTTCAATAATCTCTTTTTTAATATTATTTAAATTTATTGAGCTTGATAGTTTTTTAAAAAATGGGTTCTCAATTAAATTGATAAAATCTTTATAATAAAATCCTTCTTCTTTATTTTTTAAACTATTATTTATCACATCCAAATAATGTTTAACAAATGTATAAAACGGAGTATTTTGAAAAGGGTTTCCCATTGTCACATTTATTTTTTTTACATTTTTTGGAATATTATTTAGTACTGGAAATAACAAACCTTCATCAGCAAGAATAATAGCTGTTTTACTATCTATTAAATCACTCTCATCAGTATCCGACAATAACATAGAAGCCACTTGGGCTTGAGCAATATCCTGAGGACAAGAAATAACTTGAAATTTTTCTTTTGCATGTGACAAGTAATCTCCAATTCCCTCAAAATCTATTTCACTCCATTTATTTTTTTGTTGTTTGAGAAAAAAAGATGCTTCATGGTAATTACTATTCATGTAATATTTATCAGCATCCCAAAAAACTCTAGCAATATTTCTTTGTTTTAAATTATCTATAATTAAATGTTGTGATTTTGTCAAAGCATTTAACCCAACGAACCAAACTCTGTCCCAATTAACATTTAAACTATTAATTTTTTGTGCTGCAATTAAATTTGCTAAACCTTGATATGAATATTTTTTCTTTAATAATAATTTTTTGAAATTTTCATAAACTGAAAATAATGAAGTAAAAAAATCAATATATTCTCTTTGTTTATGTGTTAAATTATTATTAGAAAAACTCCAGTTTTCCAGCTCCCAATTTTCTAATTCCTTTATATTTTTAATGTTAGTAAATAGTGATTTTGCATCAACCATATTAGTATCTATATCATTAAAATCTTGAAGTAGTGTATTTCCCCAGTTTAAAAATTCATTAAATGTTTCTTTTTTAGAGCTTGTTATACTTGTATAACTACTATATAGAAAAAATTGTAATGAAACATTATCGATAACCTTTAAATCTGAGATACTCTCTATAAACTCTTCAATCGAAAAGAATTGAGGAAGAAAAATAGGTCTTGAGATTTTTTTAGACAAATAATTTTTAAGAAAAACTACAGCTCTTTTACTTGGTAAAACAACTGCAATCTTATCCATACCTTTTGGAAATTTTTTAATTAATCTATCAGCTATTTCTTCTAAGAATGGCTTCATACTTTACACACTTTTTTTGTTTGAGAAGTATATATTAAATATAAACTGATATTAGCATAACCCATATCTTTTAAAACTGTAGAATATTTTACAATCTGCTCTTTATGGTGATCTTCCTTTTTGCCAGTTTTGTAATCAATGATAACAACTTGATTATCTCTAAATTGAATTCTATCTGGGATATAAGTTTTTCCACTTGACAAAAGAATTTCTTTTTCAGTTTTGACTTTCCAATCCTTTGAAAAGAAATATACTATGTTAGGGTCTGTAAAAAGATCAGTAATAACTTTTTCTAATTTATTTTTTTCGGAAAGATCACAAAGTCCTTTTTGATACACGTCATTTATTATCTCAAACACCTGATCTTTAAAATAAATTTTTGATAAAGTGTAGTGAAGTAACTTACCCCAATCTTTTTTCTTTTGAGGATTTTCAATATCCCAAAAATCTGAAGATGAATTATTGATTATCAGCTTGTTTCTCCAATTTTGATTTTCAATATCTTTCTTTAAAAAAATATTTTCTTTTTTTTGATTCAAATTAGAATTCACATCTTTTTCTCCAATAATGTAAGGATATGATTCTGAATAACTAGAAAAAAAAGAATTCATATTAAAATTATTTATTGAAGATCTTTTTGAAGAAATAGAATAAATATAAAGTGATTCCTTAGCGCGTGTGCATGCAACATAGAGTTTGTTTAAATTATCTAAAGTGATCAAAGAGAGTTCCTTTTCATACTGTTTTGAAAAATCTGAAATTAATAAGTTTTTATTTTGACTAATTAATGAATATTTTAACTTATTTGATATACTCGTTGGATTCTTAACCCACATTTCCTTTTTTGGAGATGATTTCCAATTAAATGGAAGCAAAACAATAGAAAAAGCTAATCCCTTAGATTTGTGTATGGTCATTAATCTAACAGCATTAATTTCCTCAGAAATTTCAATGGACTTTTTACTCTTTATTTCAAACCAATTTTCTAAAAAAGTTGAAATATTATTTGTCTTATTGAGTGAAAAATTGTGCGCAAAATCCAAGAAAAAATCAACAAAAACATCTCTTTTAATTTTAAAACTATCTATGACCTTATTCACCATTTCAAACAAAGACAATTCATCTAAATCAGCAATTGTTAGTTTATAACCTAAATCTTCAAGTAAGTTAACAAATTGCTTTTCCTCTTTTATTTTTAGATAAAGTTCATTTAATGTAAAGTCCAAACTTTTAACTTTATATAAGTTAGTTAGTATCGAAGCTTTAATAATATCATCATTATGGTTTTGCAAGTATTTTAAAGTAGAAACTATGAGTTTTACATTTTGAGAATTTGATATAAGTAAGCCTTCATCAGAAACCATTGGAATACTGTTTTTTGATAATTTGTCTGCAATAATTTCAATTTCTTTGTGAGTATTACAAAGGATTGCAATATCATTATAGTTAAATTTTCTTTCTGATATTATTTCTTTTATTTCCTCAACAATTTTATGCAACATATTTTCTTGATAAATATCATCATCAAATAACTCAATGGAAACATATCCTCCGTCTTTTGCAAAAGAAGATTGTTGAACAGAATTATCATAAATCAATTTCAAATCTTCTGATAAAATATTTTTAGCGTGTGAAAAGAAATTATTGTTAAAATCAATAATATTCTTTTTACTTCTAAAATTTTCTAGTAGATTTTCCTGCTTATAATGATTACTTAACTTTGCATACCACTCAGAATGGAAATCAAGATGACTCCCTTTAAATATTTCAGGTAATTTTAAGAACTGCTCAACCTCACCTGAGCGCCATCTATAAATAGATTGTTTACCATCACCAACTACTATAGATTTACCAATATCTAGAGTATCTGAGATTAAAGGAAGTAAATTTTGCCATTGTAAAATCGATGTATCTTGGAATTCATCAATTAAAAAATGATTATACCTTTCACCCAATCTTTCAAAGATAAAAGATGAAACCTGAGATGTAACAATATTATGTATTTTCCTGTTAAATGATGAAATGTGCTCTATGTTATTTTCTCTTTTATAGGTTTTTATATGATTAAAAAGCTCACTAATAATGATTGTTGGATAAATTTTATTTAAAACTGCATTACATGTAATGTATTCTTTTAAAAGCTTCATTAATTCATCAATAAAGTTGATTAAATGATCTTTTAAATTTTCAATGCTATTTTTTAAATCTTCATCTATGTTTTTCTTGTACCAAATATCATTTTCTATATTTTTTAATAAAGAGTTAGAAGGAATCCAATCTTTGTAATTACGACTATTTAGTTTTATTGAAAATAAATTATAATAAGTACCTCTAAGAAAATGATCGGGAGTTAGATTGTTATCTAAAAAGAACTTTAAAACATCTTTTTGAAGAAGATTAATTGATTCTTTAATAACATTTTGCTTTTCAAATAACTCATCTTTAATCTTTTTACTTTCATTTATCGAAAAGTTATTTTTTATTAGTTTACCTTCTGACCCTTCGATAAAAAAATGTCTGCAAAAATCTTCTAAATCAGCCTCAATATTGTAACTATTTCCATCATCAATTTTTTTAAGTGTAAAGTCAACCATAACTTCTGAGAAAAATTTATTTTGATCAGAAATTTTGTTTAAAAGATTGGCAACTACAGGTTGTATAATTTTTTGACTGTCAAGTACTAATTCAAATTCATTACTAACACCTAAATCTCTTGAAAAAGATTTAACTATTTTATATGTAAACTTATCAATTGTTTGAATGCCTAAATCTGAATAATTATGAATAATATAAGAATATAATTCCTTTGAAAATTTAAAAATAAGTTTTTCAGAAAGCTGAGTTTTTAATTTTATTTCATATAAAACATTATCTATGTCTTGTTGCTGAGACAAGCTGTATAAATAATGAAGAATCCTTTCCTTCATTTCTTTTGCAGCCTTATTTGTAAAAGTTATTGCTAATATTTTTTTAAAATAATCTCTTTTAAAAAAACCATTTCCTATAGATAAAGAAATATAATTGACTGCTAAATTGTATGTTTTCCCAGAGCCTGCAGATGATTTATAAACAATAAAATTTTTCACTTGCAGAATTTAGATTAAAGAAGCTTATTTATTAGTCATTATGAATTTTAGAACCACAATATTTACAATACAAAGCATCTTCATCGTGCCCTTCTTGAGAACAATTAATACATACTTGAGTACTTATATTTTTCCTGGTTTTAATTATTCCTGCAGTCACAATACCAGTAGGCACTGCAATAATTCCATAACCAAGAAGCATAATAATTGAAGCAATGATTTTACCGATCACAGTTACAGGAACAACAGTACCATATCCTACAGTGGTTAAAGTTACTATTGACCAATAAATAGAATTAGGAATATCCTGGAATCCAGGATTTTTACCTCCTAAACCTTCAAAAATATACATTATAGTTCCAAGAATAACAATCAATAACATAACTGAAAGAAGAAAAACAATAATTTTTGGAACCGCATTTCTTAAAGCTATCTGCATGGTATAGGCTCCCCTTATATATCTTTTTAATTTAAAAACTCTAAATATTCTTATTATTCTTATTGATCTAATAACTGTAAGTGTATGTAAATTTGGAAAAGTGAAAATAAGGTATGTAGGTAAAATTGCTAGCAGATCAATTATACCCATTGATGAAAAAATATATTTCAAAGGTTTATTTATTGAATATATCCTTAAAAAGTACTCAATTGTAAAGAGAATAGTAAAAATCCACTCTAGAGTAAGTAATAAAGTACCGTGTTTTTCTTGAATAGAATCTACACTTTCAAGCATAACAACTAAAACAGATAAAAGAATTGCAAAAAGTAAAGCAATATCAAAGGCTTTTCCTTTGGGCGTATCAGCTTCAAAAATTATTTGATGTAGTCTATCTCTTGTCATGATAATAGCAAATGTATACTTTTTTTAACTCAAATAGAATAATTAAAAAAAAATTGGTAAATGTTTTATAAACAAATATTTAACTACATTCTTTTAGGAACATTAATTCCCAAAAGGGACATTCCAGACTTTATATTATTTGAGATTCTTTTAGAAAGTAGAACTCTAAAAGCAATAAGATTTTCAGTCTTAGCCTTTAAAATAGAAGTAGACTGATAATAACTATTGTATTCTTTAACTAGTTCATAAATATAGTTAGCAATTAATGAGGGATTAAATGTTTTTGCAGCTTCTTGAATAACTTTTGGAAACTCTAAAATACTTTTAATTAAGTCTTTTTCTTTTTTGGAAATATTAATATCACTACTAATATTTAATTTCAACTTATTTTTATTTAAAATTGAATTTATTCTTGCATATGTATATTGAATAAATGGCCCTGTATTTCCATTAAAATCTATACTCTCTTCAGGATTAAATAGCATTCTTTTTTTTGCATCAACTTTTAAAATAAAATATTTTAATGCTCCAAGTGCTATGGTTTGATGTAATTTCTTAGATTCAACAATTTCATTTTCATGATTTTTTCCAAGCTCATTAGAAATTTTTCTAGCGTTGTCAATCATATCATCAACCAAAAGGTCTGCATCAACAACTGTACCTTCTCTTGATTTCATTTTTCCAGATGGAAGATCAACCATACCGTATGACAGATGATAACAATTTTTTGCCCAAGAATATCCCAACTTTTCTAATATCAAAAACAATACTTTAAAATGATATTCTTGTTCATTACCTACAGTATAAGTCATGTTAGAAAAACCAAAATCCTCATGACGTTGAATTGCGGTACCAATATCTTGTGTTATATATACAGCTGTACCATCAGATCTTAACAATATTTTTTCATCTAGACCCTCAGAAGTTAAATCAATCCAAACAGATCCATCATTTTTTTTGAAAAAAACCTTTTTTTCTAGTCCAATTTCAATTACTTTTTTTCCTAATAAATAAGTATCACTTTCATAATAATTTCTGTCAAAGTCTACTCCTATTTTTTTATATGTTTCATCAAATCCTTGATATACCCAAGAATTCATTTTTTTCCATAAATTATAAACAAATTCATCTCTAGCTTCCCACTTTAACAACATCTCTTGTGCCTTTAAAAAAATAGGAGCTTTTTTCTCAGCTTCATCCTTTTGCATGCCTTTTTTTATGAGTTCAGAAATTTCTTCTTTGTATTGTTTATCAAACTTTACATAATATTTTCCAACAAAATGATCTCCTTTTATACCAGTACTCTTAGGAGTATCTCCATTACCATAATCAATCCAAGCGACCATTGATTTACATATATGTATACCTCTATCATTTATAATTTGAACTTTTTTGACTTTTTTACCACTTGCTTTTAAAATTTGAGAAATTGAATAACCTAAAAAATTATTTCTTAAGTGACCTAAATGAATAGGTTTATTGGTATTGGGTGATGAATATTCAACTAAGTGAATTGGTGTTGTTTCTGATTGATTTACAAAACCAAAATTTTCATCATATATAATTTTGGAAAATTGTAAAAACCAAAAACTATCTTCAATTTCAAGATTTAAAAAACCTTTGATGACATTAAAACTTTTTATTTCTGTTAAATTAATTAATCTTTCACCAATTTCATTTGCTGTAATTTCAGGACTTTTCTTTGAAAACCTTGTAATAGAAAATACAACTAAAGTGATATCCCCATCAAACTCCTTTCTTGTTTTTTGAAATTGAATTTCGTATGCATTATCACCATACAGTTCAATCAATACCTTATTTATATTTTTGGTTAAAATGTTTTCAATCATTTTTCAAAGGTAAAAATATTTCAGCCATCATACATCTAGCGCTACCACCACCATAATTTTCAATAGTACTTAAGTCAGAATATAAAATTTCACAATATTCTTCAATTTTTTTTATTTGAATTTTAGAAAGACAAGAATAAGCTGAATATGACATCACTAAATATTTTTTGTCCCCTTCAACTTCAAGCATATTTCCAGCAAACTTATTAGTTTGATCTTCGGAGATGGAAATGATCTCCTTATTTGTATTATTTAAAGTATTTATAACTCTAGATTTTTCATCATTGTTATCAATTGAATCTATACATACGATAGCAAAATTGCTTGCTACACACATCATTACATTAGTATGATATATTGGCAGTCTTTTGTTGTCTACATCTTGTTTAGCGGTAAAAAGAATAGGCTTAAAGTTAAATTGATTACAAAAATCGTTTACTACATTTTTATTAGTTCGATCTGAAATAGCGGCATAGCATATTTTATTTTCTCTATCTAAAATCATACTTCCTGTTCCTTCTAAATAAACTTCTTGGCATTCATAATTAGATAGATCATTAATACTAGTTACTTTAAAATCATGTCTTAATTTTTGTATAATATCTTTTCTCCTTTCTAATCTTCTATTTTTTGCATACATGGGATATAAAACAATTTCTCCATCATTATGGAAAGAAATCCAATTGTTAGGAAAAATAGAATCTGGGGTACTTGGATTTTCTGTATCCTTAAATAAAATAACATTTATATTCTTTGATCTTAACAGAGACACAAAACCTTTAAATTCTGCTAAAGCCTTTTCCTGAATTTTTTCTTTTGATAGAGCAGTATTATTTATTTGATAATGGTTATTAAGGGCTGTTTCAGCATTATAATTGAATGAAACAGGTTCAATCATCATTATATTATTTGTTATTTGTCTCATTCTCTATATAGTGGTAATGTTGCACATCTTAAAAGACCTTCCATCTTTGCGATCTCACTAAATTTAATTTCTTCTACAATAAAGCCCTTTTCTCTTAAAATATTGTTTAATCTATTAAACC
>MDTG01151715.1_pt1 | contig 11382 bp, 11 predicted proteins | sample 811421 | NCBI WGS metagenome assembly MDTG01 (sample SAMN05326645, study PRJNA326480) | marine metagenome | isolation source: seawater | place: Pacific Ocean: South East | collected 2011
ATCATACTTGTAATTACAGGAATTGTTCCAAAAATAAGAACTTCTGCAAAAGCAATTCTATGTTTAAATGTGAGCAAGTAAGGTTTCAAAGTAAAGTAAAATAAAAATATTGGAATCCAATTCAGTAAATTTAGCCAAATAATTAATTTGTCATAATTATCTAAAATTTCTGGTCTATTAAAAAAAGTAACATTTAAAGTAGCAATAATTATTATCCCTAAGCTAATTAATAAAGGATAATTTAAGTTGCCTTTAATAATGTGAATTCCATTTAATAAATTAGAAATTATAATTGCAAAAAGATAAAAAAATAAACTTATTGGCAATGCAGAGGGTAAGAAAAATGTACCTAATAGAAAGAATTTATGGCCCAATTCAAAATTAAGAAAAAAATATTTATACAATTTATAAAGCATTCTTCATAAAAAATTAACCATAATATAATTATAAATTTGTTAGATAATAATTTCTAAAAAAGAAATATTTTTAAATTACATATTAAATAAATTATTAAAATAAAAAATCAAAAAATTTTTTAAAGGAATTGCAAATTTATTTTTTCTATTTTTAAAAGCAATTTTTTAATTTAATAATATATAATAATCAATCAACTGCAAAATATAATTTTATAGAATTTAATTAAATAATAAATTTTTTTATTAGATAATTGATATTTTAATTATAAAATTCAATACTGGACTTTAACCCATTTTTTGTATTCGCTACCTGCACTTTTGGTAACCCAATCCCAATTAGTTAAGTACCACTCTACGGTATTTTTAATACCATCCTTAAATGAAGTTTCAGCTTCCCATCCTATTTGATTTTTAATTTTACTTGTATTAATGGCATATCTATTGTCATGTCCAGGTCTATCTTTTATAAAAGTTATTAGTTCTTTATAAGCCTTTATATTGCTATCTTTATTTAATGGAGAAAAAGTATCTAAAAGATTGCATACAATATTAACAAGATCTATATTCTTTATTTCATTAGAAGAGCCTATATTATAAACCTCTCCAGGTTCTCCTTTAAAAAGTATGGAAGCAATAGCTTTACAATGGTCGGTAACAAATAACCAATCTCTTATTTGTTTCCCATCACCATAAATTGGTATAACTTTTTTATTCAAAGCATTATAAATAATTAGTGGAATAAATTTTTCAATTGATTGATAAGGCCCATAGTTATTTGAGCAATTAGATATTATTGTAGGTAATTTATATGTTTTAAAAAAAGATCTAACTATATGATCCGATGATGCTTTTGAGGCGCTATAAGGACTATTAGGATAATATTTACTTTCTTCAGTAAAGGGAGCTTGATCTTTTAATAAGGAACCATATACCTCATCAGTGGAAATATGTAGAAATCGGAAGTTTCTTTTTTCCTGATTATCCTTTTTTGAATAATATTTATTTAAAGCGGTTAGAAATCTGAAAGTGCCTAAGATATTTGTATTAATAAATTCCTCTGGATAAACGATCGATCGATCGACATGTGTTTCTGCAGCAAAATTAATTACAAAAGTTGGATTATATTTTGTTAAAATAGTATCTAATAAAACAATATCCAGAATATCCCCGTGAATAAATTGATAATTTTTATTTTTATCAAATTCTAATAAATTATTTTTATTACCAGCGTATGTCAATTTATCTAGATTTACTATTAAATCATCCTGAAAAGTAGAAAGCCAATATCTTATAAAATTTGCCCCTATAAAACCAGAACCACCAGTAACAAGAATATTCATTTTAGATCCTATTTAAGACTACAAGTAAAAAGAAAATAAAGTTACCTGAAATATTTTGTCTATATACTCCTGATTTGAGATAAAAAAATATTCTTTTAAATATATTTGATCTTCTAGCTCTGCAAAAATAATTCAGGACTAATAAATGCTCCTCCTTTAGTAAGTCTCTATTTGCATCTAAAGAATCTAAATTGCTATCAATATAATTTTTAAAAGAATTATCAAATAATTTAAATAATCTTCTTATTTTTCCCAAAAAAGTATTATTGCTTCCCATTATATTTTTATTGTGCTGCCTATATAGCAAAGAAGGTTTTTTATCATACACCACAATACCTCCATTACCTTCAACCAATAAATAAATCCACCAATCATGGGAAACTGGATTAATATCTCTCATAGATGAGATCATTAATTCTTTAGCTGCAAAATTAAATATCATTGTGTTCCCACCAGCAAAGTTCTGAAGCAATGCATTTTTAAAGCTTAGTTTTCTTTTTATACTTATTGATTTGCCAATAATATTTTCTCCTGATTCATTAATATGTAAAGTTTTTGTACCATACAATGAGGGTATATCTTTAGGAAAGCTTTTAAGCGCTGTAATTCCACGTTCAAGTTTATCTTTCTCCCAAATATCATCTTGATCACAAAACGAAAAAAAACTGTAATTAGAATCTATCATTGATAGACCGTCCAAAAAATTCTTTGAAAACCCTAAATTTTTTATCCTATTATGAATTGTTATTTTTGATTTTTCATATTTAGTTAGTTGAAGTTTATCTTTTGTAAGTGGAATTGGAGAGTTGTCATCGAAAATAAAGATCTTAAAATCATCGTAAGTTTGATTAAATATTGATTCTAAAAGCAAATCTAAGTATTTTGCCCCATCATAATAAGCCAATATAATTGCAATTTTTCCCATATTTCTTTTAATTATTAGAAAATTTATTTACCATTTCAGTAACATAATAATAATCTTCTTCAGGCATGTTTGGATATAGAGGGAGGCTAAGTATTTCTGAACAAATTCTCTCAGTAATTTTGAAATTTTTCAAGTTTAAATATTCATAACATTTCTGAAGATGTGGGGGAATTGGGTAATGTATTATAGTCTGAATACCTACTTCTAAAAGTCTTTGCATAAGTTTATCCCTATTTCTTGATCTAATAACATACAAATGCCATACATGATCTACAAAATTAAGTTTATTTGGTTTAACCAAATTACTATTTAATAAGTTTGTATTATAAAAGTCTGCAATCTCTGACCTTTTACGATTCATTTCCTTTAGATGCTTTAACTTTACATTTAAAATTGATGCTTGCAACTCATCCAATCTTGAATTTAATCCTAAGACTAAATGTTCATATTTTTTTTCAGACCCATAATTCCTTATTCTTCTAGCCTCAGAGGCCAATAAATTATTATTTGTTAAGATTGCTCCCCCATCACCCATACAACCTAAATTCTTTCCTGGATAAAAGCTAGTTGCAACTGCATCAGAAATTGAACTAGTGTGAATATCTTTATATTTTGCACCATGGGACTGGGCTCCATCTTCTACTAAAAATAAATTGTGATTATCACATATTTTTCTTATAGGTTCTAAATCAGCTACTTGACCATATAAGTTGACCACAATAATTGCTTTGGTTTTTGATGTTACAGCTGATTCAATTAAATTGACATCAATGTTAAAAGTATTTGCATCAGGCTCAATTGGAATAGGGATTGCTCCAATATTAGATACTGCTAGCCAAGTAGCAATAAAAGTATGGGCAGGAACAATAATCTCATCACCCTTGTTAATTTTTAATGATAACAATATAATTTTTAGAGCATCCAAACCTGAACCAACCCCAATAACTTCATTTACATTTTCATAATCAGCATATGAATCCTCAAACTTAAAAAGTTCTTTATTTAATAAATAATTTCCTGAATTAACTACATCACTTACAGATTTATTTATATCCTCTTGAAATTCAGAGTGAATTTTCTTTATATCCAAAAATGGGACTTTATGCATAGATTTCGGTCTCATCAAATTCTTTTGCATTTTTATCTTTATCTGAAAGTATTATATTAATTTTATTAGGCCAAGGAATATCTAATTTAGGACTATTCCATTTAATTGATCTACTATGTTCAAGGCTATAGTATTCGGTAAGTTTATAAGAAACAATTGATTTCTCAGAAATAGTCAAAAAACCATGGGCAAATCCTGGTGGAACCCATAATGACTTTTGATTATCGGATGAAAGAGTAAAGCAATAACTCCTTGAAAAGTTTCTTGAATTTGATCTAATATCAACAATTACATCAAATATTTCTCCCATAATTACAGATATAAATTTTCCCTGCATTTTAGGGGAACTCTGATAATGCAACCCTCTTAGCGAATTTTGCTTGGAGATGACTAAGTTTTCTTGAACAAAAGTTAAGTTCTTTTCATTAAATTCTCCAAATTCTGAAATTTTAAAAACTTCAGAAATTAATCCTCTTTCATCTTCAAATTTATTTCTTTGAAATAACTTAAATTTATTAATATCCATATTCATCTAATATTTCCTTTAATTAGTGATTTTAAATATTTTCCATATTCATTTTTATATCTTTTACTCAAAATATTTATATTTTCATGTTTAATCCAATTTTTATAGAGACTTATTTCTTCAATACATGCTATTTTAAATCCCTGCTTATTTTGTAATATCGATACAAAAGATTGAGCTTCTATTAAAGAATCAAAAGTACCCATATCCAACCATGTAAAACCTCTACCAAAAAATTCAAAATTTAATTGATTTTTTTCAAGATAAATCTTATTTAAATCAGTAATCTCTAATTCTCCTCTTGCTGAAAAACTTAGTTTTTTTGCATATTCTGAAGCTTTGTTATCAAAAAAATAAAGTCCCACTACTGCAAAATCAGAAATAGGGTTTTTTGGTTTTTCAACTAAATCAATTAATTTATTATTTTCATTAAATATCCCTACGCAAAACCTTTCAGGATTTCTTACTTTTTGAAAAAATATTGTCGCTCCTTCTTTTATTTCATTTGCTTTTCTCAAAGTTTCTTCTAATGCATTCCCATAAATTAAATTATCACCAAGAATAACTATTGATGGGGAATTATTTAAAAATTCCTCTCCAATAATTAAAGCATCAGCTATTCCATTTGCTTTATCCTGACAAATATATTCAATTTTTATACCTAAGTGACTACCATCACCAAAAAGATTTTTATATTGCTCCAAATGATTATAATTAGTAATAAATAAAAATTCTTTAACACCCGCCAACATCAAAACAGAAAGAGGATAATAAACCATAGGCTTATCATAAACTTGCAATAAATGCTTAGATGATGAAATAGTTATTGGTTTTAATCTTGAACCATTTCCAGCACACAATACAATACCCTTTCTAATCATAATAAGAAATTCTGACTTATTTTTTTATATAATATTTTAAGACATATGTTGATTTTATATTTATTAATAAATTTTTTTATTATCATTAACATATTTATAAATAACCTCATAAGCAAAATCTTCAAACTGAATTTCCCAATCTGGGTATTCTAAACTGATTTCTTTGAAAAACTTACTACTATCTAATAAACAATTTTTAGGTCTATCGGCTTTAGTTTTATAATCAACCAATGAAACAGGCGTAATAATTGAAGTATTTAAATAATTTTTATTTAAAATTGAATTAAATAATTTAAATATCTTTTTTGTCAAATCATAAGGAGATATTTTACCCTTAGGTGTCAAATGATATATTGAATTAAAACTAAACTTACTATTAAATTTATCTGATAATAATATGTCAATATGTTTTACTATAAATTCTGTTGTGCTTGGTGTAAATAATTGATCTTCTACCATTTCAATTGATTTTAGAGAGCAAGATTTATCTAAAATTTTATATACTAAATTTTCTTCATAACCTCCTAATAGTGTTGATATTCTAAATATTAAATAATTACAACCAGATTTAATAATCATTTCTTCGCTAATTTTCTTAGATAAGCCATAAAAATTAATAGGATTTACCTGATCACTCTCAATATATGGTTCTTTTTTTGTTCCATCAAATACATAATCAGTTGAAAAATGAACAAGGAGCGCATCCAAGCCTTTAGCTACTTTAGAGATATAATTTAAGGAATTAGAATTTACTTTGAGTACATATTGTCTATTATCCTCAGCTTTATCTACATCAGTGTAAGCTGCAGCATTAATAATTATTTCTGGGGAGTATATACTTAATTTTTCTTCAAATTTATCAATTTCAACTAAATCTAATTCAGATTTGTTAAGTCCAAAAACTTTGTGGGAAATTGAAAGACAAGAAACTAATTTAGATCCTAATTTACCTTCTTTACCAATAACTACAATTTTCATTTAGATGTTCCAAAAGAATAATTAACTAAAATACATACTAATTATCGATTTAATACCTCTAAAATACATCCAAAGAAAGATTCTTAATTTCGAAATAAAGTTTTTTCTATATGAATAATTTTCATGAGATTCTCTTAAATAAACTCTATTTAAAGTAGGCATGTATTTTTCTTCAAGACCTAAATACTTTTTAAACTTTTTCTTATTATGAATTTCTTCGTAATGCTCTCTGCTCAATCTAGAATGAAGTTTAATTTTGAATTTGTCTAAACTTGATAATATGTTTAATAATTCATCCGCAAAAGTCCATTGAAAAACTTCTTTGTAGCCCAAATCAACACCTCCCATATTCCTTTCTAAACAACTTCTATGTAAAACTAATGTTATTCCTGCTCCCATAGCTTCAACAAAGGTTCTTCCAGCTCCATGTGGAAATGATCCTATAAGAACATTTACTTTATATTTAATAAGCATTTTCCATATATTACTAGAATAAGGGACATAAATAAATCTATCTTGATTTATTTTGTTAAAAAATAAACTGATTCTTATATTTATTAAATTGAATAGACTAATTTTACCAATATGAAGATGTTTCCCATTTGAAGAGAGTATGATTTTATGTAAAAGATTCTTGTAATTAACATAGTAAGGTACTTCAAGTTTATTAAAAGACGCAACTGTGCAAGAAATTATCCCATCCTTTCTTGAAATTTTTTCCGAAAAGGGGCTTTTACCGTAATCATTACAAGTAAGTGGTAGATATATATTTTCCTTATATTTTAATACTTTTCTACAATGATAAAAGCAATTTGGATTTGTATCATAATGTATAAAATATTTAATACTACTTCCTAAACATAATTTATCATCAGCATGATGAATGAATCTAACTTTATAATTTTGATTTGGTTGAACTGATCCAACTGCCACAGAATCTTCATGTGCATTTAATAGCCAGACATTGGAAGGGTTTATTTTTATAATTTCCTGTTGAATCCAATTTAATTTTGATAAAAAATTTCCATTGATTGATTTATAAATCTGTATATTTTGCAGTTCTTTAAAATGTAATTTTATTGACCTAATATCAGTTTTTCCTCCTATTCCTGTTATTAAAATAATAAAATTATTTTTTGAAGAAGAAACTATATCCTGTATTAAAAATGAATGTCCCCCCGATAAAGAAATTTTTGAACAAATAATTATATCTATTTTTGAAAAACATTGTAAGTTATACCTTTTGTTAAATTTATTCAGTTTTTTAAGATTTACCTTTCCAATTTTTTGACAAAAGTCGTCTAATCTTTTTGTACTACTTGGTAGTCCCATTTTTTCGTTAATACATACATTTTTATTTACAAATTGGTTTATTTTTCTCAATCCTATATTGGGTTGTGATTTATAATCATCTAAAAAACGCATTTAAAATAATCAATTTATCTTTAAAAAATTTTTGAATGATTCATATTCTCTTATGTAATCATTCTCATCATAATATTGATCGGCTACCACCATACATAATGAGGATTTTTTGCAAAACTTTATATCTCTCCAAATTCCAGGGTGCATAAAAAGTCCTTCCGATGGATTATCTAAAATAATAGTTTTCTTATTACTTCCATCATCAAGTACTATCTCCAAAGTTCCAGATAAACAAAATATAATTTGATTTAATTCTTTATGAGCATGGGCTGCTCGTTCTTGATTTTCAGGAACTTCATAAATATAGTAAATTCTTTTTATTTCAAATGGTATGTTCTTGTTTGATTCTATAAAAGAAAGATTTCCACGTGAATCTTTAATCTCGGGCACTTTTATTAAATTACAATCAAATACTGACAAATTTTTCTACAGATTTAGATGATAAGTATAGTACACTGTAGAACCCGCACCAAACTCAGATTTAAATTTATAAAGACTATTATTAAGATTCAGACCTTTATTTTCGGTTGAAATTCCAAAATTAAACCAATCAAGATTTTCTAACTTAGACCTATTAATTAAATGATCAAATATATAATCTAAGGCATTCATAGATTTGCCTTGATCATTAGAACAAATATATTGTGTATGAATCACATTTTTATTTTTAAATAATAAAACCCCAGCAATAAGTTGTTTTTGATGTAGACATACAATACACTCTATATTATTTGGAAATAAACTTGAAAGAAATTTTATTTCCTCAATAGTATGTACTGGCTTAACACCATACTTTGCAAGAAGATTTTCAGACAAAACTTTCCAAAAAGAATTTATAAATTTATCCCCATATGCTATTTCTAAATTATTTAGATATGCATTTCTTAAACTTCTTTTTCTTCTTTTACTTTGAATAAACTTCTTATTAAGATTTATAGTACTGCTTAAATCACACTTAATTATTCTAGCCTTCAATCTAAATAGACTATAAATATCATCTTCATTTGGGATAATATTATAAAAAGATGGAATTACTTTGTATATAAAAGATTTGAATCCTTTTTCTTTATAAAAGTTTTTTAAAATTTCAAATAACCTAATATTTTCATCGCCTTTTATCTTTCCTTTCTGAATTAGCCCTCCATAAGTTATTCCGGGATGACTTACAACATTATTTTTATTTTGAGGATCTTCTGCTGCAGGTATTACCCCTATAAGTTTCTCTTTTTTATATATTAAAACAGAATTATCTTTATATTTATCTCTATGATAATTTATATATTTTCTTGTATGTAGAAAAGTACCATTAATTGAGTTATCAACAAATTCATCCCATATATTTTTAAAATCTTCACTAAAAGAAACTATTTTCATTTTAAAAAATTTTATTTAGAGAAATCCTAATAAGTTCATACATAGTACATATTAATAAATCAAAATATCAAGAATTTCTTTCATTGAATTAACAATATAGTTTGAATCAAAAGAATTTACCAACACATGACTGCTTGCTCCATATGATACTGCTATTGTGTTTATATTCATTTTTTTACCCGCACAAATATCCTCATAAGAATCACCTACAAAAAAATCATTTTGAGTAGGGATAATGCCGTTATCTTTGATAAATTGATCCTTCTTTTGGATGCGATTTGTACAAATTATCTTTTCAAAGAAAGGATATATCAATAGTCTCTTTAATTGCAATATAGTTAATTTTTTTTTCTGTCTTGCTGTTACTAAATAAATAGTGTATTTCTGTTTTAAAATTTTTAACACCAGATCAACATCAGGAAAAAGTTTATCTTCTAAGATATTTGATCTTTTTTCAATATGTTTTAACCATTTTTTTCTAAATTCAATCTTTTCATAATCAATATTTTTTAAATATTTATTTATTATTAGATGAGTTCTTAATCCTGATCTTTTAAGTTCCCAATATTTTTCATAAGTTATTAATTTAGAATTGGTAATTTGAGTGAAAAGTTTATATTGCCTTAAAGAGGAATCAACTAAAGTTCCATCCAAATCAAAAAAAATATTCATTTTAAACTTCTAAATTTATTTTGATATCTTGTAATCATATCTAGTAAGAGTCTTACAGGAATTAGGAATTTCTAATTCAATTATATAGGGCTCTTTGGATTCAAAAATATATTCAAACTCAGAAATGGGAGTATTTAACTTAACAGAAATATATTGTAAGTTATATGCTCTTGCAATATCTTTAAATGAAGGACATGTATATTCCCTTGAACTTGAGCCTAGATATCTACCTTCATAATACTTATCTTGAACTTCCGTTATCATTCCTAAAGAAGAATTGTTCATTATTAAAATTTTGATATTAAGCTTATAAAGTTTTAGTATTGATAGCTCTTGAATATTAATTTGAAAACCTCCGTCTCCCGTAATACAAAGAATCATTTTTTCTCGATCAGCAAAAGATGCACCTATAGCTGAAGGTAAAGAGGAGCCCATCGCACCTAAACCTACTGAATTGATTAGCTTTCTTCCTGGTTTTGATATATAAGATTGGGCTACCCACATCTGATTTTGTCCTACATCTGCTGTAATACATATATTTTCTGGTAAATTTTGGAATAATTTGGTTAAAAAATTTGTTTGCGGTGATTCTCTAGAAGATTCAAATTTATCCCTCTCTTTCTTAAGGAAATTGATTTCATCTATCCATTTCTTCCAGAAGAAATTTTTTCCAAAATTATTATTTAATATTTCATAAAATTCTTCTAAGAAAGTCGAAACATCAAGATTCAAACCTAATGAATCAATAAAAACTCTTTGCCTTTCCGATTCATCTATTTCTATATGTATGATGTTTGCATTTGTATATTCATTAATTCTATTAGAAACATGATGATTACCAAATCTTGTTCCTAGAGCAATTAGTAAATCACATCTACGTAAAAGATTATTTGGCAGATAATTACCATAAATACCGGCGAAACCTAATGTTTCTTCCGTGGAATCAAGCCCATTAAGTGTTGAAACTATTGGAATTTTGTAAAATAAAATAATTTCTTTTAAGATTTCTTTTGATTTCTTTGATTTTGAACCACCTCCAAGAAGGATTAAAGGCTTTTTAGAATTTCTAATGAGATTTTCAACTTTTTTATAATCTTCTTTTCTAAAAGTACAACTATTTGGAGTTATTCTTTTGACTGTAGAAATCATTTCATTATGATTAAAATCTATTTCAGAATATTGAATATCTATAGGTATATCAATAAGTGTGGCACCCATCCTATCCTTTTTTGCAAGCCAAATGGCTTCTTCAATTGTCTCTTTTGCTTTTAATGGATTATCAATACGTTTAGCATATTTTGTAATTTTAGAAACTGCAGAAACAATATCTAGATCTTGAAATCCTGATTGTCTGATAAATTGATCATCTGAAAGATTTGTAGTCTTATCTTGTCCAGTAATAAATAAAACTGGGACTGAATCTAAATATGCATCTGCTAAACCAGTAATAATATTTGTTGCGCCTGGTCCAGAAGTTGTTAAGACAACTCCTAATTTTGAACTGTATTTTGCTAGACCGCCTGCACAAAATGAACTTCCTTGTTCATGATAATTATGAATAAAATTTATACCTCTTTTATCTACCTCATGTGCAATTTTTAACATCGCACTACCCGTATAACCAAAAACATATTTTACTGATTCAAAAACCAATCTTCTAGCTATATATTCCGCAACAGTTATCTTTATCATTATTTTTTGTTAAAAGGAAACTTTTTTTAGAGATAAATTTATCTC
>MDTG01159497.1_pt1 | contig 11382 bp, 16 predicted proteins | sample 811421 | NCBI WGS metagenome assembly MDTG01 (sample SAMN05326645, study PRJNA326480) | marine metagenome | isolation source: seawater | place: Pacific Ocean: South East | collected 2011
ATGGCTTGGTCAGACAAGTCTGAATTATTATTTGCTGCAGCTGTACTACTTGACGATCTTGCTGCTGCTTTTGCAACTGTCGCTTTTGTAACATTTATTTCTTTACTAGTTGACCGTACTTATACAGCTACTCAATACGCACTACTAGCATCATTGGGAACTGCTGGGAGAACCCTTATGGCTTCTTCTTCAGGGTCTTTAGTAGATTGGCTACAGGGTGATTGGGGAATTTTCTTTATTATAACTGCCTTAATGGTTATCCCATCTTTAATCTTATTATGGTTTATAAGAAATAAATTTAACTTTAGCTAATTTATATTCTTCCCATCTTAATTATATCTCCATTAGTTTTTGAAATTCTTTTTTTAGCAGCATTAAGAGATTCTATGCAGGTTTTCATATGATATGCATTTGCATGAATTATATTTTTATTATCTACCATCATCGCTACATGACCATGCCAGAATATTAGATCTCCTGCCTTTAAATTTTTTTGAAATTTTATTTCATTAATAACAAATAATTCTTGCATATCAGTATCTCTTGGAAAAAATGTGTTATTAATTTGAATAATATTTTGGATTAGCCCTGAACAATCTACCCCCATAGAGTCTCTACCTCCCCAAAAGTATGGAGTATTAAGATATTGCTTAGCCATTTTTACCCTATCTAAATTTACTACTTTTATCAAAGATAAATCTTTTTTTGGACACCATCCAAGATTTTTAACTTTATAAAAATTGCCACTTGTACTTATCACTTCTACAGGTGAATTAAAACTTAGATAATTGATAATATCACTTTTAATATTAGGTGATGAATAAACAAATGTTCTAAGAGAAGTTATTTTATGTGTAGGACGAAAATTTATTTTTTTTAAATTTTTCGTTGGAGTATACCCAACGTAATTATCTCTCAAAGATTGTACCCAAGACCATCCATTGGAACTTTCATAAACATTGCACTCTTCTCCATAAAGAAGCTGAGTGCTTAATTTAGAATTCTTTAATGAATAAAGAGAAGAATATACAGAGATAACCGTATGTTTCTTACCTGTAACAAATTTTTTTCTTTTAATGAGACCCTTAAAATAATCTGCCGCTAAATCAGCTCTAATTACTGTTATTCTCTTATCAAATCTCACTAAGTAATATTTATTTCTTATAATGCTAAAGCCAGATATAAAAGCACAATCAAGAAAGTGGCTATTCCACCAAATATCATTGTTGCTCTAACTACAACATTTAAGGTTTGTGCAATAAAAACATGGTAAACAAAAGCCCCTATGAGGGGGATCAATAAAATAACTAGAGACCAAATCACTTTTGATAGGTTGGAAGAATATTTTGATTCACCTACGTCATAAAGAGCTAGAGGAGTCCAGGCTGCATAGAGAAAAATTGGAAGATAATATCCATAAAAATTAAAAAATAATGATAAAAAGGGAACATCGTTTAATGGAAAAAATGTAATACCAGGCATAAAATAAACTCCTTCTTAAATAAGCGTAACCAATTGCAGCATTAGTTCAAATACTTTTTTGCTTCTTCAGGTAATTCAATATTTTTTAAATCCTTTTTATGTCTTTTGAAGACATTAACGGCTGGCTTTATTGAAGAACGATAAAATCCTGCAGAAATTCCATCAATAATATATCCTTTTTCTATCAACTTCTGCATTTTTGGCATATTAGGCTGAGCAGGAGGATAAGCAAAAGTCCTCCAATCTCCCTGATTATATTCTCCGGAATTTGCTAATAATAGCCTTGCCATAGTGCTCCATAGTACTGACATATCTGATCCAAGAGGAAATTTAAAAGACTCACATCCATTCAAACTTTGTAATCCAGGAGGTATAGAAATATCATAACTATTTCCATCAAAACAGTTATCAAGATTGGATAATCCACTAAGAGCGATGTCTGCTCGCCTTGAATTCTTTATAAAATTCTCTTGAACTATATTACCATGAGCTGGCCAATAATTAACATCTAATGAAGCTGTTATCACTATTCCATAGGTATTGTGATCTACTATAACATTATTTCTAATAATATTATTATTGCCTCCTGCTATTACAACTCCGTTACCAAAAGACAAGTAAGTTGAGTTAGTGGCGGGAGCATTAATATTATTATTGCTCTCAATTAAATTTCCAATAATAAAGGTTTCTCTTTCAGGAGGAAGCAATTCAGAGTCCAAGGTATTTGGAACGATTCCCCCTTTATTATTTCTAAATATTGAATTTATTATATATAGAGAACCACCTGAATTTGTTCCAGAATAACCAAGTCCATTATTTTCAGAAATAACATTATTTACTATTGCGTCACACGGATAGCATTGACCTATATAAAAACCAGCATCTGGTGAACCCGATGCATAGGAATGCTCAATGACTCCGTCAACAGAGTCAAAAGCATAGATTCCATAATCTCCATTATTATATGCAGTTAAATATGATGCACGATAGCCTTCTGCTGTGGCCCAATAAAACCCATTTAATAATGCATTTCTTGCAGTTAAATTTTCTAAAACTACACCATCAACGCCTACTACCTGAATTCCATTTCCCCTTTCAAATTCTCCATCGATAATAGTAGTATTTCTATCCCAACCACGTATTGTAATTGAAGGCACATTGACCACTACTTCTTCATAATAAATTCCTGGTTTAACTAAAATTAAATCACCTGGATTAGATGAGTTTACAGCATCTTGTATCGATTCATAATCTTTAGGAACATGTCGAACCTCACCACTAAATTTCTCGACTACATCTTCTTTTTTGAAATTTGTATAAGTTTCATATTCAATATCGCCAACTATCACTGATCCAACCATGCCCCACTCACCATCAGGTGGCGCATGATATGAGCAAAGATATTTGTACAAACCTTCATCTTGATAGGTGACATCTAAATAACTATTTTTTTCAATTTCATCATAAGATCCCCAACTTTCATCAACAGCAATAACATTATGAGGATTATTACCCCAATTTTTAAATCTTACTTTTCCACCTTCATGAATCCTTACTACTAGCGGAGAAAAAGAATTATCAATAACTCTTACTCCAGTATATGCTGAGGATGTAGAACTATCATCACATGATGTGAATAAAACAGAAGACAAAATAAATATGGCCAACCCTAAGAAAAGACTATTTTTAGTTTCAATCATTATTAAATTTAGTTTTAAAAAATTTATGATAATATTAATAACAATCTAAATATAATGAAATGAATAAAGAAAGTATAAGTAAAATTATCGACGAAATTTCTCAGAATTTTGCTGAACTAAGCAATAATTGCAGTAATGAAATTGAAGAGGCAGCACAATTGATAATTAAATCAATTGATTCGGGCGGAAAAGTTATGTTTTGTGGAAATGGAGGTTCTGCAGCAGATTCACAGCATCTTGCTGCTGAGCTTGTAGGACGATACCGTAAAGATAGAAGGGCCCTGCCAGGATTAGCTCTAACTACTGATACGTCTAATATTACCGCAATAGCAAACGATTATTCTTACCAAGAAATCTTCTCAAGACAGATTGAAGGGATTGGAAAAGAAAATGATATCCTTTATGCCATCTCTACTAGCGGTAAAAGTAAAAATATAATTGAAGCAATTAATGTTGCAAAAAAACTTAAAATTAAAATCATTGGCCTTACAGGAATCGATGGTAACGAAATGTCAAATATTTGTGATATCCTTATTAATGCCCCCGCTTCCAAACCAGATCGAATTCAAGAACTACATATTGCTATTGGACAGATTATTTGCGGTATAGTTGAAGAAACTCTATGCTGAAACCTGCCGTCTTCTTTGATCGGGACGGAGTTTTAAACATTGAAAGAGGGTATGTATATAAATCCTCTGATTTTGCATGGGTTGAAGGAGCCAAGGCGGCAATAAAGTTTTTAAACGAAAAAAACTATCTAGTATTTGTTGTTACTAATCAATCTGGAATTTCAAGAAATTATTATTCTGAAAAAGATGTAATAAAACTTCATCAATTCATGTCTGATGAATTAAAAAAATATAATGCAAAAATTGATGAATTTTTTTATTCACCTTGGCACCCTGAAGGAATTAATAAAGATTATGAGAGAGTAGCTCACCTAAGAAAACCTAGTCCTGGTATGTTAGAACTAGCTCAAACTAAATGGCCAATTAATAAAACTTCGAGTTTTCTTATAGGAGATCAAATTACTGATTTAAAAGCTGCTGAAAACTTTGGAATAAAGGGATATCAATTCAAAGATGGAAATTTATTCGATTTTGTAAAGCATATTTTAGAATCCCGTTAGAAGCCTTCTAAATATTCCAAGTAAGGGAGCAAGAAATCCTAGATTTCCTCTTGTCAATAAAAAAACTATCCCAAACACAACTATACTAATAACTATTATTTTAATTATCCTTGATATACGACTTGCATCAGAGCGCACGAATGCTCTAACAAGAAATATAATAGAGGCTGCACCTAAAACAAAAAAAATTAAAGCTTTAATCATGCTATTTTACCTTCTTTTGATGCTAGCAACCACTGACTCTCTAAGCCTTCTGATCTATGATGCTCAATAGCTCTCCATTTTTCAGAGGAGCTAAACTCTATAAATTTTTCTTTTGACGGATATCTCATAATAATCACATGATGAAAAAAATCTTGTTCTCCTAAAATTGTAGAGAAAACATCACCAGAGTAAATTAATTCCATACCGTAATCATTCATAAAACCTTGAATGGCCTTTGCATACTTTTCATATTCTGATCTTTTATTAGGTTTAAATCTAAGAATGTTGACCATATCAACAGCTCCAGAATGATGATTTTTTAAGAATTTAATAATATTTTCTTGTTTTGGTAAAATAGACATAAAGCAAGAATAAGTCCTTAAAAGATCAAAATCAATTTAAAAAATTCAAACTTAAAGAATTTAATAATCTAAAATAACAAATCTTCTTTGTGTTTTTTGGATATATGCAATTTCATTTTAATCATTGCATCTTTTTCAATTTGTCGAACTCTTTCCTTTGATATTTTCAATTCTTTTCCCAGAATATCAAGCGTTTTATGATTTTCTGATAAATATCTGTTTTGAAGAATTATTTGTTCACGTTCATTTAAAATTTTTAAGGCATCTGATATAATTTCTTTCTTAAAGGATTTATCATCTTTATCAAAAATAGCATCGTCAGGTCTAGCGTGCTCATCTTCAATCAAATCAAGAAATTCATTTTCCCCTTCATCACCAATTTTAGCATTTAGAGAGCCTTCATGCTGAGAAATCTTAATGTCCATATTAATTACATCAGAAGTTGAGATCTGTAAGTCATTTGCCAATCCCTGTGCAGTTTTAAAATCAACTGAACCAAATTCTGTATTTTGTATTTTGTGTTTCAATTTGCGTAATGTAAAAAAAAGACTTTTTTGCTTTGAAGATGTTGCCAATCTTACCAAGGACCAATTTTTAAGAATAAAATCTTGCATTGCGGCACGTATCCACCATCCAGCATAGGTAGAAAACCTTACGTCTTGATTAAGATCGAATCTTTCTGCGGCTTTCATGAGCCCTATACAACCTTCTTGTATTAAGTCGCTCACACTTAACCCATAGCTTTTGTATTTAAAAGCATAAGAAATAACCAGTCTCATATGAGATTGAGTAAGTTGATGGAGAGATTTTTCATCACCTTTTTTTAACCAATTTTTTACAAGATTTCTCTCATTGTTCTTCTCAAGCATGGGAGCTTTTAGAGAACTTTTAATAAAATGGTTTAAACTTTGTAATTCATCGAAAGCATTCATGATGCGTTTTTACAATTAAATTTTTTTACATGCAATTAAATACAATGATAACTAGTGACAAACTGGCAAGTAAATTAATTAAAAATTGGGATAAAGACTTAAATTATGAATGCAAAAAATTTTTTTTTAATGCCATTTTGACACTTAATGGATGCGAGTCATTATCAGCTTAAATTTGTAATATATTTTAGTTTAATTCATACTGAGAAATAAGTTCGGATAATTTTTTTTTCTTGTTACAATTAAAGACACATAATTCTTCAAGCTTTTCGAGGTTAATTTTTGCTAAATCCAAACGATCAATTTCTAGGTAAAGTTCACCTTGATATTGAAGAATACCTTCATGATCAGGGTCTATCTCTAATCCTATTTGATAAAATTTTTCTGCATCATCAAAAATTTCAAGTTTTCTGCTAGTAAAACCAATTAAATTCCAACCATCGGCATTTTCAGGATTTTCATAAACATAAGCTTGCAGTAATTTCAAAGCAGGTTCAAAATTTTCTGCTTCAATTTCGCTCCAAATATCCTGTAAAATTTTGTCGTAACCACCAGCTGAGTTCTGGTATTTAAAGTTACCTCCTCCGCCTGAAGAGCCACCTGAAGAGCCACCTGAAGAGCCACCTGAAGAGCCACCTGAGGAGCCCCCTGAAGAACCACCTGAGGAGCCACCAGCTGCATATAAATTAACAGAAAATGCAAAAAGAATGGTTAGGAGAATGAGTATTTTTTTCATATTTGATCAATTAATATCAATATTATATAAATCAAGTAAGTAATTATTAATCTAAAAAATATTAAATAATGGTTAGCGAAACAGCAATCTATACTTATGGAGTTCCAATAATAATTTTACTAATTTGCAGTGAAATAATATATTCTTACATTTACAAACTAAAATATTATAGAGCTAAAGACAGCGCAGCCGCATTTGGCTTATTGATTGGTAATTATTTTGTTAATTTATTAACAAAAGGCTCCATCTTGCTATTATATCTCTACCTTTATAACTATCGTCTTATTACAGTGAATGAATTTGTACCCACATGGTTAGTATGGGTTTTAACATTTATTATGATTGATTTTGTCTACTATTGGTATCACCGCAGCTCTCATCGAATAAGATTTTTATGGGCGGTTCACATGAATCATCACTCAAGTGAAGAAATGAATTTTTCTGTATCTCTAAGACAAGCTTGGTTCGGATCAATAACAAAAGTCCCTTTTTTTATATTCATGCCTTTGGTAGGTTTTGACCCATTAATTACTGCTGTAGCAGGAGTTGCTTCAACATTATGGGGAGTAGTTGGACATACACAATGGATAAAAAAACTTGGTCCTATTGAATATATTTTTGTTACACCTTCCTCTCATCGTGTACACCATGGAAGTAATGAAGAATATCTTGATAAAAATTATGGAAATTTACTGATTATTTGGGATAGATTGTTTGGAACCTATCAAGAAGAAAGAGAGAAGGTTGTATATGGAATAAGAAATAATGTTAAGACCTTTAATCCAATTAAAATTACTTTTTTTGAATGGCTATCTTTTGTCGAAGATTTTAAACATGCTGAAAGTTTTAAAGAAAAGCTATTATGTTTCTTTGGTAAACCCGAATGGAAACCTTCAAAAATACAAAAATGAACTTAAACAATATTCTTATAAAAATCCCAGCTATAGTTCTTGGACTTCATGCAATTTTAAATCTATTTAGAGGAAGTATGCATTTTTTTCTTGAAGACGGAGGTTCTGAAATCATTGCCGGTCTTGATATCGGTAGTGGAAATCAAAAACAAATTATAATTACCATCTTTGCTAGTATGGGTGCTGGTCAAATAATCTGGGGAATATTACAATTTTATATATTGCTTTATGCAAAGAGCTTGATTGCTACGATATTAACTTTTACAACAATTTTATCAGGAATGGGAGTGTACATTCTTTATATTTTTAAACCTTTGCCAATTATTGTTCCAGGCCATAATAATCTTTACGTATTGATTTTGCTTATCATTGCTACTTTAATTTCCTATAGAAATAAAACGACTAAGAATTATCTCTAATATATTGGATAAATTTCATTACATCCTCGAACTTTTCATCATCCACATCTTTATAGGAAACACCAAAATGGTTTTTTATTTCTAATGCAACATGAGCATAAGAATTTCGTCCTTTTGGGTGTGAAGGATGAGGAGGAAGTTTATTCTTAAGAAAGTCACCTACTTCTAGAATTTCTTTCCATAAAAATTTTGAATTTTCTGGAGACATAATAAGACTTTATAAAAATATTTGCCTTAAAAGAACAAGAACAATAAAAATTTCTATAAACAATTGAAAACAATCATTAAAAATAAAACTAAAATATTGCCAATATGGCGAATTATTATAATTAAAAAATATCTTTAATAATTGATAATATACAATTAATAAAAAATTATTTGGGGGCTTTAGATGAATACTGAAACTATATTGCAAAAAGTAAATCAGCAAATTTACCAATTTGAATTTGCAGGGGATAGAAAAGCTTTTAAGTTTCTGAATTATTTCCGTGGTTCAGTTTATGGAATTAGAATTTGTTTCGAAATAATCAAACTTCATTTTGAAAAAGAATCACCTGAGTGCACTAAAGAATATTTAACAAAAAAAATGTCCACTCTTGCTTCAAGGGCAACAATTATTAATTTTATAAATGGAGAAATAGATAAAGGATCTTTAGTAACTAATACTAGTGACAGGGATAAAAGAGTGAAAATTATTAATCCATCCAAGGAATTAATTGAAGAATTTGTTTCATGGCTGGACTCGGAGAACCGAGCCACTTAGCCATAAAAATTAAAATTATATTTGATTAATCTTTTATTATTAGCTTTCAAGCTTAAGATTAACTGCTGATACTTTTCCATTTTCTTCTGAAGTTTCAAAACTTACTTTTTGACCTTCATCAAGTGTTTCAAGTCCAGCTGCTTCAAGAGCGGTGATGTGGACAAAAACATCCTTCTCACCATCTTCTGGAGCAATAAAACCAAAACGCTTTTTAGGATTATACCACTTTACAGTACCTGTTGTCATATTTCTTCCTTTGTTATTTTTAACAGACTTCGTAAAAGTCCGTTAAAAGAACAATGACGTCATCTTGGGAGCAACTTATAAATATAATTTAAGAAAAATCAATTTTTATTTTCACTAAGTTCCACAGAAAGTTTTATACTCTTTACCTGAAGGTATTTGAAAATCAGAGATTCCTTGCTGAAAAGAATAAGGATATTTCAGCACTTTTAAGAGATTTTCTAATATTGTAATATCGTTTTTTAATTCTGCGGCTTGCAAAGCTTCTTCAACTTTGTGATTACGGGGAACAACTCCAGGATTAACTAATCTCATTTTTTTAGTTATTTCCTCTTCAGTTTTGTTTGTTTTTTGTAAACGGTTTTCCCATGATCTTTGCCAATTTATAAAATCAGGATCACGATAGACGTCTATTTTTCCAATTTTTTGATTCATTAAATAACAAAATGTATTTGTATAATCTGCTTTGTTATTATTCATCCAAACAAGAAGATTGTTTATTAATGTTAGGTCTCCATCATTTTCACCAGATATACCGAGTTTTTCTTTCATCATCTTAAGCCACTTTTTTTCATAAATATCTTTAAAATTACTAATGACATTTTCTGCAAGTTTTATTGATTCATTCATGTCAGAATTAATTAAAGGCAATAATGTTTCTGCAAACCTAGCTAAATTCCATTGGGCGATTATTGGCTGATTACCAAATGCATATCGTCCTTGATGATCAATTGAGCTAAAACATGTTTTTTCATCATAATTATCCATAAATGCACAAGGTCCATAATCAATTGTCTCTCCTGAAATAGTCATATTATCAGTATTCATAACTCCATGAATAAATCCTACTCTCATCCATTGACAAATTAGATTAATTTGTTGCTCCATCACTTCTTTTAGCAATGCTAAAGATAAATTATCTTCATTTTTTAAATGTGGATAATGACGGTGAATAGAATATGAAACTAAATGTTTAAGATTTTTTATATCTTTCTTAGCAGCTAAATATTGAAAAGTTCCAACTCTTAAGTGGCTTTTAGCTATGCGTGTTAAAACTGCTCCTTGTAAAAGATTTTCTCTAAAAACTTGTTCTCCGGTTTTCACAACAGCCAAGCTTCTTGTAGTAGGAATTCCTAAGCTGTACATTGCTTCACTAATTAAGTATTCTCTAAGCATTGGACCAAGAACTGCTCTGCCATCTGCTCCTCTTGAATATGGTGTTCTGCCAGAACCTTTGTATTGAATATCAACTTGATGATTTTTTGGTGTAATATGTTCTCCTATAATTACTGCTCGACCATCTCCTAATATTGTAAAATGACCAAATTGATGACCTGCGTATGCCTGTGCGATTGGATCAGATCCTGTGGGCAACTTATTTCCAGAAAAAATTTCAGCCATTAGATTCTTATTAAGACTAGTAAAATTTAATCCTAGCTCTCTTGATAATTCATTATTAAAAATTGTCATTGAAGGATTTCTAACTTGCATTGGAGATATTCTTGTAAATAGTTCTTCAGAAAGTCCTGAATAGGTGTTTCTAAAATTCCAACCAATTTTTGACATACTTTCCTTCATTATATTCATTTTAAAATATTTTAAATATGCTTATAGATTCATTAAAACTATGAAGTTGATAAGATTTATAGACTTTATTCATTAAATCATTATCAAATAATATATATTTTGATTCAGTAATAAAAAATTTTGCATTACAACTAATAACTTCATCTATGATTTTATATAACGGTATACCTGTCGTTATACAAAAGTAAAAATTTTTATTTGGTATTTTTTTTAAAATCTTAATTCTTGAAGTATTTGATTGATATTTCATAACATAACTTTCTTTAATTTGAGAAAAATCATCTACCCCTGTTAGAAAAGATTGTTCGATATGCTTTGATAAATAAAATAGTAAATTTCCAATTCCTGATGGAAAGTCTAATATTTCTACATCAAACTTATTTTGATTATTTAAATAGTTAACAATAAAATCTAAGGCCAAAACATTAGGAGGGTATAAGTGATACTTAGAAATCTCATTTTCTTCAATATTGCTGTATTTTCTGATTATATCTTTTGCATCTGAATATTCCCTCATATTCCAGAAGAATTTATCATTTATAAAATATAAGAAGAAAGAAGATTTATTCGAAGTTTCAGTAATGTCGTTATATTGATAACTGCTAATAGAAATATTGATAGGTTTATATTTATCTAAATTTCTTTCTTTGAATTCTTTAAATCTTTTAATACGTTCTTCACTTACAAAATTTATAGATTTTTTAATTTTAAATTTTTTATATAAAATAAATACTATCCCTCTGCAATAAGATACAAATGTAACGAAGAATTGAATTTTCTTTAAACTATTTATGAGCATAATTTTTATATTTCATATATGGCGGAAAGGATGGGATTCGAACCCACGATACGGTCACCCGCATACACGCTTTCCAAGCGTGCGCCTTCAACCACTCGGCCACCTTTCCTTACTC
>MDTG01304072.1_pt1 | contig 11380 bp, 9 predicted proteins | sample 811421 | NCBI WGS metagenome assembly MDTG01 (sample SAMN05326645, study PRJNA326480) | marine metagenome | isolation source: seawater | place: Pacific Ocean: South East | collected 2011
ACCGGCGTCCGCTTTTACTCATAACTGCCAGTGAGATGACCTGCAAATCTATTCATCGAAACTGTAAGATAAGATATGAGCCACTACAAATAATCATAACTTTTCTATTATCTAAAGCACTGCACTTTAGAGTAAAAAGATTGATATCGCCCTTGCCTATTTACTTTAAGTTAGCTATTACTGCTCTCTGGTAGCCTAACTGTTTTATAAATCGTATTACATTTTGTACAAAAGATGTCTAAATCAAACTTATAATTCACACATTGAAAAAAGAAGCCATAAACCTTACTGCCAATTTTTATGAATGTGAGGATAAATGCTGTTGCAACCATTAAGTTAAACTCATACATTCCAGCCTCATCAAGAGCCCAGTCAATAACAAGCTCAACGATTAAAAGTGCAACCACTTTTTCGTGTTTTTTAATTGCGGCAAAAATTAGAACGGCAAAAGCAATAAAGCGAGCAAAACTTTGCGACTCCTCAGCTAAGAAAGCCACAATCCCAATGGGTATAGATAAACAAAGGCTGAGAAAGATAAACCCAACCATGTCTATTTTTGACATCCAAAAATGTATTTTGAAATCTTTTTTAGCCGCACACTGATTACACTTTAGCAAAGAGGATCCAATTAACTGGTTTATCGTCGAGAAATAAAACTGAGAGTAACCTTTAACCTAAAAATAAAAAAGTGTGGAAACAAAAAAGCCATAACTTTCAAACAACTCAGGGCTGCTTAAAACTTATGGCTTAGCGCTTAAAGCTCAACTAACTCCTAGAACCTAAATCCTAGAACCTAGCACCTAATATTAAACCTTAAACTTATCTATCGCGGCGTAAAGCACTCTTGCTTGCTCTGATACCTCTTCGCTAGTTTGTGCATTTTTTGATGAATGAGCTGAGGCATCTTCGGCGATATCACGAATACGCACGACGTTTTTATTCACCTCAGAAGCAACTTGGCTTTGCTCGTCAATTGCGGTGGCAATATGCGTGCTCATTTCCATAATAGTTTGCACATCTTCGGTAATAGAGTTCAGTAGTTCACCCGCTTTTGTTGCTTGTGCTGCGCTTTCGCCGCCTTGTGTTCGGCATCGTTGCATTATGCTTACGACTTCTTGAGTACGCCCTTGTAAAATCGAGATAATACTCTCAATCTCTTTGGTTGACTCTTGAGTACGCTGTGCAAGTGAACGCACTTCATCAGCAACAACAGCAAAGCCTCGGCCTTGCTCTCCGGCGCGCGCAGCTTCGATTGCGGCATTGAGTGCTAGTAAATTAGTTTGTTCAGCGATACCACGAATAACATCCAATACTGAGCCAATAGTTTCACCGTCTTTTTCAAGCTGTGATACTACGGTAGAGGCATTACCCAGTGAATCGGATAATTGATTGATCTGCTTAACCGTTGCTTCAACTTCTTTGCGCCCCTGTTGAGCACTTTGATTAGTTGATTCTGCTTTTTTGGCTGCGGCCTCGGTATTATGAGAAATGTCTTGAATGGTGGCTTGCATTTCCGTCGCGGCGGTTGCAACCATATCAGCTTCATGCAACTGCTCTTGCATACCCGAGCTCGTTGCTGCGGTGCTCTCCGATAAGTGATCGGTAGCAATATTTAAAGTCGTTAAAGCTGTATTTACTTCGTAAATGAGTTTTTTGAAGTCACTTATAAGACTATTAAAATCAATTGTCATGGTGGTTACTTCATCTTTACCACTGTGTTCTATAACAAGTCTTAAATTATTATTTCGACGAATTTCATTGATGGTGTGATACACCCGTTCAATTGGGACGATAATCGAACGACTTGTAAAGTACACCAAGATCATCACCAGCAAGCTGGCAACAATAAAAATTATTATTGCGAGCATTTGCGTTTTTGCAGCAGTAGACTCAACTTGCTGCTTAGTTGCAGTTGTAATTAAAGTAACTAAATCATCACTTTGTTTAACGCTGTCTCTCATTTTACCAAGTGCACCTGAACCTAAATCCAGACCTAATGCAACTTGCTCATCAACTAACGATTTAAACTTACTTTTATAAATAGCAAGTAAACGTAACAGCTCTGACTGGTCACTTGAAGCTAAGTTTTCGTTGCGAATTTGGCGCTCAAGCTCCGATACACCGTCTTCAAAACGAGTTAAATATTTTAGGTCAAAACGCAGCATAAAATCTTTTTCAGAGCGTCTAAGCTGTAACATCAAAGTGAGTAAATGATAGTTATCTTGTTTGTCTAACAACGTTTCCATTTTATGTACTGCGTCTCGCAGTTCGCCATAAAGCGTATCTTTGGGGTGTAAGCCTATTTTCTTCTGTAATTGCACAACCTTTTGAAAATCATCATTATACTGCTTAGCAAGTACTGCAAATTGCTCTACTTGCACAGTGGCAATATCAAGCTCGGCTGATAATTGAGCCAATTTTTTAATTTTAATCTGCAACTGTTCATATTCTTGATCGAATAACTCTAAGCTGCTTTCTTGTTTATAAAACAAAAAGTCTTTTTCGTACTTGCGCATTGACAGTTCATGTATATCGAGTTTTTCAGCATACTGAATCGTTTCATTTAGTTTTAGCATAATGCGTGCCTCATAAATAATGACGCACAACATAACGACCATAGCGAGACCAACAACTAATGCATTGACTTGTAAACGACGTTTAATAGTCAAATTTTGGAGTAAACTCATTAACAACAGCCTATAAAATAAATCACTGCAAGATAGTATAGTTAAATAACTAACAATTGGCTTACATTATTATTGTTTTTTACTACAGTGTTTTAAAAAATCAGTTGATTTTAAATTTAGCCTACCGAAGACCACAAATTTTGATGTAATTCCTGTGTGTTATGCCACTGTCTTGCAGCTAACCACTCAACTAATGGCTGTGGATCACTTGGAAAATTAATCTGTTTTTGTGAGGTACTATTGAGCCAATCATCCAACGCATTGGGGTTTAAGTAATTCATTACGTGCGCGGCTTTCATTGCTAATAATGTTTGTGCATTGGCGTCTTGTTCAAACTGCCCTGACAATGGTTTCAATAACAGTTTTTTACCTAATTTTAGTGCTTCGCTAGAGAGCTCAAAACCCGCATTTGCGATCACACCACTGGCATTAGCTAAATCATTTAAAAAGCCACCACGTGAAGGGGCTCGTAGATGAATATTCGCGGTTGAACTATTTTGTGCTTGCGGGTGGTAACAATAGAATTCTTTTTCAGGAAACTCTTGTAAGTAATCAATCACACTTCGCAGTTCTTCAAAAGGTAAATATACCAATACTTTATTGTCAACATTGACTGGATTATCATGCTGATGATGAGCAATAAAAGGAGGAATGATATTTTGCGCAAATGGTTGCCAATGCACGCCTAAGTAGGTATCAGCAGGAGCATAATATTTTATGAATGAGCGGCGCAGCAAACTATGCCCAAACATTGGTACTTTGGGTGATAAAAATGCAGCTTGATGACTCATGCCTATGACTGGCACTGCTTGGCGTTTTGCTGCCCATGCGCTGATCGGTTCAAAGTCATTAAACACAAAATCATAACCCGATACATCTAACTGTTTAATGTCTTTTAGTAATCTACATATACGGCTATTTTTCACTGTTTGGTAACTATTGACTTGACCATTTTGAGTAGTAAAAGATAACCCCCGAAAGCTGCGATAATTAGTAAACTCGTCCATATCAAAGTAATTCTGCTGGGCTCGCCCTGAAAACACATAATCTACAGCAATCCCCATTTGCTTAAACGCATTCGCCATCACCCGTGCTCGGGTTATATGACCATTACCAGTTCCTTGAATGCCATAAAGTATTTTCATAAGGTAGCCACTATCAAGATTGCCAATAAACCACAGCTTCCCCCCATCAATGCACCAAGCACTACATCAACAGGAAAATGTACCCCAAGTAACACCCGCGATGCTGCGACACCAGTTGCCCACAAAAAACATAACTCTGCGAATTGCGGGAAATACTGCGCTAAGATAACGGCCACTAAAAATGCGCCAGCACTGTGCCCTGACGGTAAACTAAATTTATCACTGGGCGTAATGTAAGCGCCTTTTACTAAACAATCACATGGCCGAATTCTGGCAAAACTATTTTTAGCCACGTAATAAATGGGTCGCTCAATTAAAAAGCCCAGCAATAGAGTCATCGCCATAAGCCGTAATTCAGCTTCACTGCTAAGCCAGCCAAAACCAACAGCGATTAATACATAAAGCCCTCCATTGCCTGTTTTTGAGAAACCCAAAGCTGAATTTTTTAACCATTTTGGGGCATTGCCATTAAATAGCATCAAAAACAAACTTTGGTCCAGTTGGACAACTTTTTTTAGCATGTTGTTCTCACTCATTACTTGCTCCTTTAATTGTGCAAACTCTGTACACAATTTCAGCTTAGGCGGTGAAAATAACAATTGAGTGACGCTTTTAAGACACTAATATTGCTTTTCCTGTTTTAGCGCAATAATTGTTTAAAAAGAGCGCAATTTACTGTTATTAAGTCGTTGTTATTGCATTTAAGAAAGGTATACTGAACATCAGCTCACGTATCTTTAGAAAGGATAGAAAAATGGATTACAGCACTTCAGATTTATGCGATCACTTTGCCGATGTGGTCGATGTGCTCGAACCTATGTTTATTAACTTTGGTGGTCGTCACAATTTTAGTGGCCGTATTAAAACCGTCAAATGTTTTGAAAATAATGAACTGATCCGCGACATACTCTCTCAAGACGGCGAAGAATGTGTATTATTAATTGATGGGGGTGGTTCAACTCGTCGCGCATTAATCGATATCGAGCTTGCTGAACTAGCTGTAGAAAATAACTGGCAAGGCATTGTGGTATACGGTGCAGTACGTCATGTTGATGAACTTGAAGAGCTTGATTTAGGTATTCAAGCAATTGCTTCAATCCCTGTTGCAGCAGACAGCACCGGTGCTGGTGAAGACGGCATTGGCGTTAACTTCGCTGGTGTATCATTCTTTGATGACGACTTTATCTATGCAGATAGCACCGGTATTGTATTATCTGGTGAAGAACTTGAACTGGAAATCGTAGAAGAATAACGAGTGTCAAACCACCTACATATCTATGATGAAGCGACTGTAAAACCTTGGTGTAGCAGTCGCGCTAATGAAAGAAAAGCATGGCAGTCAATAGCCCTACTTGACACTGGTGTTGATCCTTTACAAGCCATGCACGATGCCGCGCAATTTGGTATTAAGTATGTATTACTAGGTATTTGCGAAGATATCGGGCCACGCGCCAACTTAGGCAATGGTGGTGCCGAAGATGGCTGGCAAGCATTTCTTAAACGCTTTTTAAATCAACCTGATAACCAATTTTTAGCGAACGAAAAAGTTTTGTTATTAGGCGAAGTCGCGATCAGCGATTTGACTCTTGCGGCGCGCGATTTATCAAACCAGAATCCTCAGCAACTAACACAATTACGCCAGTTATGCGCCCAGCTTGATCAACGTGTTGAGCAAGTACTGAGCTTAATTTTTGCTGCAGGGTTAGAACCAATCGTTATTGGCGGTGGCCATAATAACTGCCTTGGTATTATTCGCGCATTAAGCAAGCATAAACAGCGCCCAATAAACGCGATCAACTTTGACCCTCATGCCGATTTCCGTGACTGTGAAGGCCGCCATAGTGGTAATGGTTTTCGCTATGCATATAACGAGCAACACTTAAATAATTATCATGTTATTGGCATGCACGAGCTGAAAAACAATCAAGCAATTATTGATGCTTTAGCTGCTGCCCAATTTAGTTATGATAGCTACCAAGCGCTGCAAGTTAGGCGCGAAAAAACCTTAACTGAAGCATGCCAGCAGGCACTATATAATCTAATTGATGCACCACTTGGGGTTGAAGTGGATCTTGATAGCATTTCATTAATGCCCGTCAGTGCGTATACCAATTGTGGTTTTAGTGTTAGCGATGCCGAACACTTTGTGCATTTAGCTGCCAGTCAAGTAAACAGCCAATACTTGCATTTATGTGAAGCAGCCCCCAACCAACATCCTAGTGGTATACAGGCTGGAATGAGCGATGCAGGGCAAATAATCACAGCTCTCGTGAATGCTTATTTACAAGCCAAAGCAAACTAAAAAACGATTACGGATGCTCTATTTGCCATTGTTTTAACCAAGAGATCATGCCAACACTGCTCAGTGGATGACTATAGTAATAACCCTGCGCGGCATAGGCGTTTAAACTTTTTACAAAATTAAGCTGCTCCAGTGTTTCTACCCCTTCGCAAATTACCTTCGCATTTTGTTGGTTATGCATATCAACCATACCGCTGATCAAACTACGAACATGGCTTTGATGACTGAAATCAGCTGTTAATGAAGGCGCTATTTTTACATATGCAACGGCTAAATTTGGTAACTTAGCAAGCCAAATAGGGCTATCACCAAGGCCATCAACACAGACTTTAATACCAATGCTATTGATGCGTGCGACCATTGCTTTACCTTGCTCATCTAAACTCATAAACAGATTAAGTGGACACTCGACAATTAAATCGCCAGCTTGTAGTTGATGTTCGATAAAAATGTGATCAAGGAATTCGATAAATTCTTCATTTAGCATTTCAGAGCCAAATAAATTTATACTCAAAGGCATCGTTATGCCTTCCATGCGCAGTGCCATTGCAAGCTCTGCGGCGCGTTCAATAACAAATGTGGCTAATGGATAAGCAAGCCCTGCAACACGTATATCATCAATAAATCGATTAGCCGATAAAATCCCTTGTCTGGGATGTTGCCAACGCAGTAACAACTCTAAAAATTCAATTTTTTCATCGTGATTGCAAATGATGGGTTGGAAATACAATTCAAGTTCGCTAGAAAAATCGATATTTGCTAATTCTTTCAAACGCGCTTGCTGTTCTAATTGCTCTATTCTCATTTGTTGATGGTACACCACCACTTGTTGTTTTGGGTGGCTATCTAAAGCGAGGTAAGCAAACGAAATTAAATTATCAAAGCTATTTTCTTGTTCATCGCAATCAACGAAACTGGCCCGTGCATTGACTTTAATAGTGCAATTAGCCACATTAAACGGCTTCAAGGTGGCCCCTAGTATTTGATTGATTAATTGCTCATGTAGATGTTTTTGCTGCGCTAAATTACATATAAACGCAAAATTTAGGCCACCAAGGTGAGCTAATTTTTGTTCCCCAGCTAAATTAATCACTTCTTCAATAAGCAGTAGCTGCTTAATACGGTTTGCAGACTGCGCTAATAGTAAATCCCCAAAGTCTCGGCCAATATGCTGATTAACCTGAGCAAACCCCTCCAACCGGATAACCACCAACGCAGCTCGTTGTTGATTGTTTTTACGCCAGTCGTAATAGCCTTGGCGTAACTGCTTAATATCGGGAAGATTTAATAACGGCGCAGGCTCCATAAAGTGATTTATATGCGCTGCGTCATCAGCCTCAGCAACAAGTTCTTCATCATCAAAATAGCCAGACATCGCCAGTACAATGCTCGCCAGTACAATTAAATAAAGAGGTAACTCAAGTAGTAAATGAGCCGCTAAGCACACCGTAAATACGAGTGCTGAGCAACAGCTCAAAGTGAGCATAGTCCACTTATTTTGCGAAAATGCCAGCCATAAATGCAAACCAATACTCAGTGCAAATAGTAACTCCAAAAAGTTAAAGCCGCCGCTTAATACTGCCAACCCAAGTACCCCATTGCTGAGATAGCTAAAGCGCAGTAATGGCTTTTTAACCACGCACAAGGCACAGATCATCGCCATAAAAATAGCGCCGGCTAAAAAAGTAGGCGTCAATATATTGTTTAAAAAAGCGCTCCCTGCAGAATATTCAAGTCCCGTATTTGTTAATAGCGCAATTAAAATCATTTTTTGAGTACAACATTACAACAGACTAATTTAGTCTACCCAAAATCCACAGATTTAACAGTTTATTCACGCCAAATTGATAACTTAATTGTGCTGGGTGGGATATTTGCCAATGAGCTATATCGGCACGCAAGCCGACTTTTAACACTCCGCGATCAGTTAAACCCAATGCTTTTGCGGCATTACGCGTAACTCCGGCGAGAGTTTCTTCAGGAGTTAAGCGAAATAAAGTACACCCCATATTCATCATTAATTGCAAAGAACACAAGGGTGATGTACCTGGATTAAAGTCTGTCGAAATCGCTATTGGTACTTGATACTGCTTTAATAGCTCAATTGGCGGCTGTTTGGTTTCGCGTAAAAAATAAAATGCCCCGGGTAATAATACCGCCACAGTGCCTGCTGCAGCCATGGCCTTTACTCCAGCTTCATCTAAATGTTCAATATGATCAGCAGATAACCCATTAAATTCAGCGACTAATTGTGCTCCTTGCTGATTTGAAAGCTGTTCAGCATGACATTTCACTGGCAAATTATGTTTTTTTGCGGCATTAAAAACTCGGCGAGTTTGCTCATTACTAAAACCAACATTTTCGCAAAACACATCGACAGCATCGGCTAAATTTGCAGTAACCACTTGCTCAAGCATCTCATTACAAACCAGATCGATATACTCATCACTGAGACCTTTATATTCCAAAGGTAGGGCATGCGCCCCCAAAAATGTCGTTTTTACATCAATCGGGTGATTTTCACCTAACAAACGTGCCACTTCGAGGATTTTAACTTCATTTTCGCAATCAAGTCCGTAACCAGATTTGATCTCAACGGTACTCACTCCCTCGGCATAGAGGGCATTGAGACGATCCTTCGCGAGCACAAATAAAGCCTCATGATCCGCAGCTCGTGTTGCTGCTACCGTACTAGCGATCCCCCCACCTTGCGCTGCTATTTGCTCGTAACTAACACCTTGTAAACGCTGTTCAAACTCTTCAGCTCTTGAGCCGGCAAACACTAAGTGGGTATGACAATCAATTAAACCAGGTGTTAGCCACTGCCCTTTTGCTGAAAGCATCGGCGTTGCTAATACGTCGAATTTAGGTAAATCGGCTTGTTTACCCAACCACACAATGACACCTTTGCGGATAGCCAATGCTGCATTTTCGATGGCGCCATAAGGGGCTGCAATACTGCAATCCATAGTTGCGATATTGGCATCTGTGATCAATAAATCCCAGTCATTAGCCGGATCATTTGCAGTGATTGTTGTCATATTAACTCCGAAAATTATTTTTTATCAGTCTAACAAGCCATCTTGTATATACAAGGTAAATATGCCATCTTATAGTTAATAACAAATTTAAAAGACCATAATAATTCAAATGACGACACCTAAGTTCGCACAAATAAAGCAATTTATTGTTGATAATATCCGCAGTGGCGCATGGCTTGAAAACCAACGTGTGGCTTCTGAAAATGAATTAGCAGAACAATTTAGTGTTAGTCGAATGACTGCGCGCCGAGCATTAAGCGAGCTCACCGAAGCGGGTATACTGACTCGTAGTCAAGGTTTAGGCACGTTCGTTGCCAGTTTTAAATCGCAATCATCATTGCTTGAAATCAAAAATATAGCAGATGAAGTCAAGGCCCGTAACGGCAATTATAGCTGTACAGTATTAGTGCTTGAATCTATCAGCGCCGTTGCGCCAATTGCGATTGCACTGGGTGTTGAAGTAGATAGCGTGGTGTATCGCAGTGTATTAGTGCATAACGAAAACGAACAGCCACTGCAAGTTGAGGAGCGCTTTGTTAACCCTGCACTAGCAACAAGCTACCTTCAACAAGATTTTACTGCGTTAACTCCGCACGAATATTTATCGAGCGTCGCACCATTAACGGAAGCGCGCCATACGGTAGAAGCAATAATGCCTAACAGCGAAATGTGCCAATGGCTTAATTTATACCATGAAGAGCCATGCTTACAGGTGATTAGGCGTACTTGGTCATCATCTGGGATTGTTAGTTTTGCCCGTTTAGTATCACCGGGTAGTAAGTATCGCTTAGGCGGACATTTAACTTTTAAAAAGTAATATGTAAAAAATAACATTAGAAAGAATATAAAAATCAAAAATGATGCGCTTCACAGCGTATTTTTTGAAACCAATAAGCTTGTATATACAACAGGAGTAATCTATGAACAACAGACTTGATGAATCTCGCGTTATCCGCGCCCCACACGGCGATAAAATCAGCGCTAAGAGCTGGCTCACCGAAGCAGCTAAGCGCATGTTAATGAATAATTTAGATCCTGAAGTAGCCGAACATCCACATGCTTTAGTTGTGTACGGTGGGATTGGTCGTGCAGCGCGTGATTGGCCTTGCTTTGATAAAATCATCGAAACTCTCGACAGACTCGAAGACGACGAAACGCTACTCGTACAATCAGGCAAACCTGTTGGGGTATTTAAAACTCACAGTAATGCACCGCGAGTATTAATTGCCAACTCAAACTTAGTACCTCACTGGGCTAATTGGGAGCATTTTAACGAGCTCGATAAACTTGGTTTGATGATGTATGGCCAAATGACTGCGGGATCATGGATCTACATTGGATCACAAGGCATAGTACAAGGTACCTACGAAACCTTTGTAGCGATGGCAAAACAACATTTTAATGGTGACGCTGCTGGAAAGTGGGTACTAACCGGTGGCTTAGGCGGTATGGGCGGCGCGCAGCCACTTGCGGCAACCATGGCGGGATTTAGCGCACTCGTAGTTGAATGCGATGAAACGCGTATCGATTTTCGGATCAAAACCCGCTATGTGGATGTTAAAGCAACCGATTTAGATCATGCACTGGAGCTTATCAACGAGGCGTGTGGCAAAGGCGAAGCGCTGTCAGTCGGCTTACTTGGTAATGCCGCTGATGTATTTAGTGAGCTTGTTAACCGAGCTATTACTCCCGATGTAGTGACCGATCAAACCTCTGCTCACGACCCGTTGAATGGCTATTTACCGCAAGGTTGGAGCATGCAACACGCGGCTAAAATGCGTGAACAAGATCCACAAGCGGTTGTCAAAGCAGCTAAGCAATCGATGGCTGTGCAAGTCAACGCAATGTTAGCACTACAACAAGCTGGTGCTGCAACAACTGACTACGGCAATAACATTCGTCAAATGGCATTTGACGAAGGCGTAACAAATGCCTTTGATTTCCCAGGTTTTGTGCCAGCTTATATTCGTCCATTATTTTGCGAAGGAATTGGTCCATTCCGTTGGGTGGCATTATCAGGCGATCCTGAAGATATTTATAAAACCGACGCAAAAGTGAAAGAGCTTATTCCTGACGACAAACACTTACATAACTGGCTTGATATGGCTCGTGAACGTATTCAATTCCAGGGCTTACCTGCTCGTATTTGCTGGGTTGGCTTAAAAGACCGCGCTCGTTTAGCGCTGGCGTTTAATGAGATGGTCA
>MDTG01418220.1_pt1 | contig 11380 bp, 9 predicted proteins | sample 811421 | NCBI WGS metagenome assembly MDTG01 (sample SAMN05326645, study PRJNA326480) | marine metagenome | isolation source: seawater | place: Pacific Ocean: South East | collected 2011
TTAAATATTTTGTATCAAATAAGAAAATGATTCCAAAAATAATTGATAAATATATTGAGGATTTATATGATTTGGAAAATGTTTTGGAAAATAAAGATACATTGATGATAATAACACAAGATGAACCAAATGATACAATAATAGGTCATATTAAGCATCTATTTATGAAAAAAGGCATATTTGTAGTAATACATACATTAAAACGTTTACAATTTAACATAACAAATCAAAATTTGGTACCAAAAATGACAATATTAGAAGAACAAGAAGAAAAAGAAGTAATGGATAAATATAATTTACAAAACAAAATGCAATTACCTGAAATAAGCCGTTTTGATCCACAAGCACTGGCATTATTGATGAGACCGGGAAATATAGGAAAAATAGAACGTAATAGTGTAACAGCTTTATCGTATGATTATTATAGAATTTGTGTATAATATATATATAATATATATAATGGCATCAATCGATATAGGTTATAAAAAAGACGATTTTTTATGGAATGTTTATCCAGATGCAAGTTGTAATACCGATGAAAATTGCATTGAAAATAAAGATTTATCAAGTAAATTGATGAATATGCAAGTAAGTCATAATGGTTCAGATGAAAGATATAATGATAGTATGGATTATTATAATAGAAAATTAAATGATATATTTACTTTAGGAGTAGGTATTATTGCAGCAAGTTATTATATTTTTAGAAATTATAATTCATTAAAAAAGACCGAGTCAAAAGAACAATAAAATATCTTTTTATCATATATGAAATTTACTAATTATATTATTATTTTTTTGTTATTAATTTTATTTATTTTAATAATATCTGCAATAAAAGAACATATGAATAAAGAACCAATGATGGTTTATAGTTTAAATGTAGGAGATACAATGGATGGAATAAATAAACATTTATATAGTCCTAATAATAAATATAGATTGATTTTTGATAATGGACTAAAAATACAAGAAATAGTATTCAAAAAACAAATACCACAAGTAAATACGGGTATAACTGATTCTGGATTTCTTGAAAAACATTTATTAGGAAATGATAAAAGGATTATTAATAGAACAGCGAAAAGTTTAACATTTGATGGAAATGGGTTAACATTATATGATAAAACACTTAATGAAGAAAATAAAGACGATGATGATATTCCAGTAATACAAGTTGAAAGTAAAAGGCGTCCAATAAAAGAAACTCGTACTCAATTCAATTTTGATGGGTATAAATTACTTTTAACGAATGAAGGTCATTTAGTAGCACGTAAATCTGGAAATGATTATGTAATTGTATCAAATGAAATTAATAATTTAAAAAACCCTTATATAGAATAATATTATTATTTTAAATGTAATATAATAATATACTATAATGGAAGCTAGAAGATGTAATGATTATAATAATTATAAAGATAATATAAAATGTGTTTTAGAAGGTACAAAAAACGATGATACTATTTTTATAAAAGAAATAAAATTATTAGATAAATTAAATAAATTTAATAAATATCATGCATGCTATATACGTAAAACATATAATGATGATATTTATCCTGATTCGAAAATATATTTAAACGATGAAAAATGCGAAGTTTATGATTATACAGATGCTTCTATGGCTGAACTTTATAATGCTATTTTAAAAGATATTGAAGAAATTACTGAATTGTTTAAAGATAGCAAAGGAAATACAGATAATATAGCCATGGATACATTACAACAATTGCAAGAAAAAAATATTGAAATGAAATTAGATTTAGAAGTAAAAATGAAGGAATTAAAAGGTGATAAAGGTTCTCACACGGAACTAACAAAACGTCAATTAGATGCTACAATTTACGCATCTATATTATGGACCACATTGGCAACATGTTTAATTTATTACACTGTAACAATGTAAATTATATTAAAATTATTTATAAAATATTAATATAATTATATTATAAATGAGTTGTGAAAGTAAAATTTATAATGAAATTAATACATTATATCCAGAATTAAATAGTATTAAAAAAAATAATATTTTCACATATTCGGAAGTAACAGAAGAACAACAAGCACCTATACGAGTTTGTGCTGTTGTAGACGATGAATATTTTTTAAGCACAGGTATGTTAAAAACATATCAAAATTGGACGTTACCTAATGATCTAGATACGTGCATTTATAACGCTCAAAAAACATATAGTAAAATTAAATATGATGATAATAAACATATTTCTCAAAATGTAGAAAAACTATCTGGACTATTGTTTAGAAAAGTTGAATTAATGAATATGAATAGTTATAATGTAAATTTATTTGACAATATTTCTTACGACGTAAATAATATTATTAATGGTTTTTCATTAATTGATGGTTTTCGAAATTACGAAAGTTCTCGTTATGAAGGTTTTTCTTTAATAGAAACTTTTGAAAGTTCAAATGAAAAATTCAATGAAATCAATAATGATTTTGAGAATTGTATAGATGTATTTGGATATTTTTTTCCAAAAGATACAGGAGAATATACATTCAAATTATGTGATGCAAATGTTGGATATTTATGGATATCAAATGATTATGGTTTATATGACTATACCATTGATAATGCGGATATTGGTAGAAATACAGTAAATATGGGGAATGGTAAAGAAATAAAAGTTTATTTAACAAAAAACAATTATTATCCATTACGTTTTCATATTCGCAAAAATTCATCATTATCATTTTTAATACAAGTAATTGATCCAAATGGTTACAATATATCATCAAATACTGAAGAACATAATTATTTCATTACTTTGATGGAAAATGGTTCTATTTATGATAAAAAATTATTATATTTTGCATTATTGAAGGATGGTTCTGATTCACAAGAATATCAATGTCACTTTATTGAAAATAACAAACATAATTTCGATACAATAATAAAAATGAAGACAAATCCACCATTTGTTTATAAATATGCTGAAATTCCAACAGAAATTACATATGAAAGTGGTATGTTTAATGTAGAAGGTGCATCAGGTGAAAAAATATTAGTTGGTTCAGAAGTACCAGAAGGTGGTTTCATTGAAATATTAGATGCAAAATGGGGTTTAGATTCGGATCAAACAATTAATGTACCAAAAGTATTTATTGAAGATCATACTGATCCAAATATTATTATGAGAACAAATGCATATAAATATCCATATACAGTTGTTACAAAAAATAGTCCTAAAAAATGGAATGGTGCTATGCGTGCTGGATTTTATTATAAAGAATATAAAGGATATTGGGGTGGTAATACTGCATGGTTTGGTAGTAATAAGCCTTCAAATGAACCAACACACCCTAATCATTTAAATAGTAGAACACAAGTAAAACATATAATAAATCAAGACTTGCATCCCAATAGTTCATATGTATTCGAAGGTATAATTACAGCTAGTAATTACGGTGGAAATCGTTTAGGTGATTGGAATTCTGCAGGATTTTTATTACAATCAAATGATAAAGCTCGTTTAATAATAAAATCAGTAGGTGGTGATAGAGTTCATCGAGATGGACAAGTAATGATAGATATGGAATCTAGTACTGGTAGAGATGCTGGTTGGATAGATGTACCTTTTATACAAAATTCAAGATATAGTTTTACATTATATTGCGGTAATGGAGGAGGTAATGGATTTGTTAGAGTGAAATTCAGAAAATATCATAAACAACGAAGAGGTGGATACCATACAGATAATGGATATGATATTATGAACGGAGAAACTTATCGACACGGAAAACTGTATACAAATGCATTTCGTCAATTTTGCACTGTAAGTCATTTATGGGAAGATTTTGGAAGAGTAAAAGAAGTAAAAATACCAGATACAGTAACAAATAAAACCCAAGATGTATTAAGAAAAGAATATATAGACCCAACTCCACAAGAAAATGTTACAAAATATATTCCAACATTATTTAAAGCAGTAGAAGATGTTACGTCTCAAATAAAATCAAAAGTACAAGGACAAATGAGAACCTTGTTATTGGATTTTGATTACAATACTTTAGCACCTCCATTTGCAGTTCAAGTGGAAGATAAAATAAAGAATGAAGGTCTACAAAAGAAATTGCGTATTAAATATAAATATTATTTACCCGATCCTCAAGGTACATCTAATAAAAAACTTTTTGTTTCAGACGAAGGAAATTTAGTATTAGAATATGATTATAATAATACAACAAATTCGCAAATTATTTCGAAAATGCCTTCAAATATATTATGTCCTTCAGGAACAGAATGTACCGGAATGTTTACAATAGAAGATGATGGAATGTTATCTTTAATGAAGGATGGTTCAAAAATATGGAATACTACAACATCATCATATAAAAACTTTGATGAAGATGATAATCAAATAGCTAGTTTTTCATTTCCTGAAAATGTACGTGAAAATGGATATTGGAGAGATACACTACCAAAGCATTTCATGGAAAAAGGTGAAAAATTAACATCAAATAATTTTTTGATATCTCAAAATAATAAATTCAAATTAACTTTCCGTGAAAATAAACTTACTGTAGTATATTGTTTAGATTCATTCATAGAAGATAATATTAATCATACAATAAAAAATGAAAATATAATGAAGCAATTAGATGGTACTTCAAAACAAATATATTATTTGTATCGTGTAAATGCAAGCGATTTAGCTGGCAAAAAGATATTAACGTATAATGATATGATAAATAATAAAAAAACAATGCAAGAATTACCAGGTAACTTTAACGAAGTATTACAATTTACACAATATGAAGAAGTTCCTAATGCATTGCCATTAATGAATATGAATGATTATGTCAAAATATCAGATACTGGTAAAATTGGAGATTATATTTCATCCAATGAAGATTTAGAAACATGTAAAACAAAATGCCAAGAAGAAGCAGATTGCGAACATTTCTTTTTTATGAATACGCGAAATGGTGACAAATGTGTTAGAGATAAAGCTTCTAATGCATTACCTATTTATACAACAAATAAAACGAATATGGGAGTTGAAACAAAAAATATATCAGCATCTAATATGTATAAGAAACAATATGAAATAAAATCTTATTGCGCCTCTAATTTAACATCATCATTAAATAAAGAAGATGTAAATGCATTCAATAACTTTAATATGATTTATGATAGCAAGTTGGAAAATGATCCATTTAAAACATATTTTTGCAGTGATCCCAAATATTGGGAAATTAGTGATAAAATGTATAATTTATACAATTCAAGTTGTAAAAGTCAAGAATCTATAGAAGGATTTAGTGAAAGATGTGGTACTATTGAATGTGTAAATGATAAATTAGACTATTTAAAAAATACACACATTTCATCAATAGAAGATAAACAAGAGGAAATTAATAATATTTATAATAGTATATCTGGATTATATAAAGAATTAGGCAAAAGTGTAGATGTAGCAGTTTTAGATAAAACAGAAAAGGAAATACCTGATAAATACAAAAAATTATTAACTTCGAAAAGTCCTGATACAAATGTTCGTGATGGACGCGAAGAAGATGTCAAAACAATGTTGATGTATGAAAATACATTTTATACAATAGCAACAATTTCAATGGCAACAATAATTATAGCAGGGGTTATTTTAGCACGTGAATAATTTGAAAATTATATTATAAAATGTGTAATTATAATATAATGAGTAGTTCAAAAATAGATTTACAATCTTTAATAGATATTCAAAAAGAAATTATATCAGATGTAAATAGAATTCCAATAGGTCAGCAATCCACTGAAAGTGGAGAAAGTTATGCAACTGAATTGAATAATCGTTTGGATAATCTCAAAAAAGCATTAGAAGAATCTGGAAGAAACTCTGAGAACATTATATTAAAACAAGGTGATATTTATGATATTTTACAAACAGAAAATGTGCGTTTACGCAAAGATGCTGGTGCAGCAGATCAAGCAGCAATCGGTCAAATACGTGAAACAAATATGAATAAATCATATATTTTAAGATACCAAGCGTATAATAAACTCACATATTTGGTTATATTTTCAGTATTATTGATTATTTTATTAGTAATGGAAGGAAGATATTTACAATATTTACCATCTTATATTGTTGAATTTTTGTATGTTATTATCATTGGTGGTACAATAATTGCTGCATTAATTATTTTTGTTAATATATCATCAAGAGATAAAATGGATTTTAGTAAATTCGATTTACCGGGTCCAAATGAAATAACAGATGCTGAGAAAAATAAGCTAAAAGAAAAAACAATTGAAAGTGGTAATTTAATGGGGCTTTTGAATGTATGTCGTGGTTCGGATTGTTGTAATGATGGTACTGTTTTCATTGATGGAAAATGCATAGTAGATATTTCCAATGAAGAGTCTACTAATACAGAAAGTGAAGATACAACTTCATCATCTGAATCATTTTCTTTATTTAATGAATTCTTTAAACAAAGTAATATTCGTCCTTATGACCCAAATATGTTATTACATTTTAGATTTTAATATATATAATTTATATAAAATGGATGCATCAATGGTAGAACAACAAAATGAAAATTTATCAAAAAATATTACTATAGTAAAAGATAAATATTCAACAGATAATCAAAAAGCATATTACATAAACGAAAAAGTAAGAAAAATGGATTATTATTCAAATGTTTTTTTATTTGTTTATGTATTAGTTGGTTTATTATGCATTTATATTTTATTCATGAATAAATCAATATCATTATTTGCAAAAGTAGTAATAATATTATTTATCATATTTTACCCTTTTATAGGTCCACCTTTATTTTCATATTTATATAAATCATTTTTATATTTTTTAGCACTTTTTCAAGGCAAACCATTTGAAAAATAATTACTTGAATACATTAATTATTTTTTACATATCATCAATATCAATATTGTCAATATTATCTTCCGTATCTACCACATCTCTTGCATATATAATTTTACCACCAGACCAACCAGCACCACCCTTTTTATCCAATTTGAATTTCTTAAAACGTTTATCTTTATCCATATATTCATGAACTTCTTTGACAGTTGGACCTCCACGTCCATATGTTGATGAAAACCATACATTAAATTCATTTGCAATTTCTTCTTTACGAATCTTACCATTAGGATCAATCTCAATTTTCTCATTAATGAATTCCGAAATATGATCTTCACGATCCTTGTATTTCCTCGATGAATCATCTACCATTTTACATGGCTGTACTTGTCCTTTTGTTTCCAATGCTATTTCCACCAACATAGCCATAAATACTTCTTTCCATACAGGAAATCTATCACTTAATTTTGTATCTTTCAAAAATTGATATGGTTCATCTTCATCAGGTTCGGGATTTTCAGTGAATTTTGACATATAATCAATAACAGCAATACGACGCCAAGTACCATGATCTTGTGTTGGTACCTTCATAAAGTTATTCGAACAAACAACTATTTTACACATTGGTTTAAACACAATTGGCATGCCAAACAACTGTCTTCCTTTTATAGGTTCTACACCACTAGTTAATTCTTTCATAGCCCCATCATTTATTTTATCATCTTTTGAAGGCTCTTGCATTACAGCCAACCTCAAACCACGAAGACTAACAATATCAGGTGATGCAGAACCTTGTTTTTGTCGCGCTTGTGTAATCAATGAAATATTTACAGCCCCATCATAATAATCACCAAAGCAAGCCCCCAATAAATCTGTTAAAACGGATTTACCATTAGAACCACCTCCAATATAAATATGCATCTTTTGATTGAAATTAATACCAACCAATAATGATGCCAAATGTTCCCACATATAATCACGTAATTGTTTCATAGGAAATATTTTCTCCATGAATTCATTAATTTCTGCAATAATAGGTCCGTCACGTTCGCGATCCAATTTCTTATAATTGATATTAGTGCTTTTTTCTAAATAATCATCAGGACGTCCAGGTCTAAAAATACCTTCTTTAATATCTAAAACACCATTTTTAAAACACATTAACCATGGATTTGAATCTAATAAATCCAAAAATTTTGTATCTGGATCAAAGAAAAGCTCCTTGGCTTCTTTTAAAATATGATCCTTATGTGTTGTTTGACCTAATTTACCTATGATTTCCAATACTTTATTGGCTAAATTTTCATACATTTTCAACTTATCATCCCCTTGATTTTTGTCACATAAGTTACCTGATAATTCATCACATTTCTTCCTGTATAATGTACGAAGTTCATCAGATATTAATCTTCTTAAAGAAGTACCTGAATCATCTTCCATCCATCTATGTTTAACAAATCTATACCATTTATCACCTTTAATAGAAGCACATACATATTGGTCCTTTTTCAATACATGCAATATTTTTGCTATATCTGCATCACCCGAGCCAATATTTTTCTCATTTTTACTTACACCTAATAAAGTAATGTTCTTAATCGAAGCATTTAAATATGCATCTACATTATTATCTCGCACTTTCTTGAAATCAGCTGGTTTTGCATCTTCTTTGGCCCAATAAATAATAGAACCCTTTTTAAGACCATAATCGTTACAATCAAATGCCGCCCATTTTTCACATAACTCGGAAATAGAGTTATATTGAAAAGTATCCGAACGTGCGCTAAATGCAATCCAAGAAATCAACAACTTTTCACTAAGATGTTTCAAGCACCATCCAACGCGAATCCATTTCTCATAAGAACCATTACCATAATATTTTTGTGGCAAAATCATAACCAAATCATGAGCTTCTTTCAAATCAAATTCGGATGGTGTTAATGAATCCAAGAATTCCGATACACAACGATCCAATTCTTCTTTATTTGAAATACTCATAATGTTTAAATTTGATGTAGATGACGTTGGAGTTGTATTTATTTCTCTTCGTAATAATTGACGTTCTGGTTTAGAAGTTTCTTTTTCAAAATTATCACATAATTGTTTGAAGTCATTTTTCAAATAAAACATAGGATGGTCTGTATATCTAACGGATAATTTCGCAAAATCTGTTTTCCATTTGAATTTATCTAATTTGATTCGTTTAGGTGTAAAAGTTTCGTTATCTTCATCATAATCATATTCAAAAACATGTGTCAATGTATATTTGTCATGATTTGGTTTATTTGAACCATACAATTGCCAATTTACACATCCTTTGCAAACACCTTCATCAATGACGTCTTCCCATGAATTCATTAAAGGTAAATCACCCCATTCTTCATTGATTTTTTCTAATACTAGTTTTCTCAATAAAATTTGAGCCGTACGATTCATTGTAATACCAATAATCATATGAATACCATCTTTTGTAATATTTTTATCTTTAATAGAATTCACATTAGGTTTTTCAAAAATATATACCGGAAATGTCTCATTTTCTTCAAATTGTAATACCTTTTCTTTCAATATATTCAAATACAAATCAATAATAGAAGTAATATGAATTGAACTATATTGTTTTGTTTTAACGGATAAATCATATCTAAAGTCAAAATCTACTGCAATAGGTCCATTTTCCAACTGTTTTTCTGTCAAAAACTCTTCCTTATTTCCATTAATTACACTATTGTAATATGCCTGCAAAAATTGGCTATATTTATCATCTGGTATACTGTAACTACCTCCCTTAATACTTGTATTTGTTATTATTTTACTTTTATCATTTTTTTCTATTTTGTAACACTTCAGCATATTGATATAGTTATCATTGCGAATTATTTCGGTCATCTAGTATTAACTATAATATATAAATACTTTATTTTTCTATTTCAATTTTTTGAAATATTAATTCATATAATTTTTAATATTTCAATGCATATATGCTCTTAAATAATTAAATTATTTTAGCATTCTATGATTGGTTCATATTGGTGAAATTTCTTTACACCCATCCAAATCGAATTGATTGGATCGTTTCGCACTTTAATCACGTCATGAAAATCATTTTTTAATAAATTATCACTCATATTAGAATTATAATAATTATAAATATGTGGTTCGGTTACTTCAAAAGCCCATTTTCTAAATTGGCTTAAAATCGTACCTTCTTTTAATATTTCTGGATCTAAATCTACTATTGCTAAAACACCTCCATATTTTAATAAACGATACATTTCCTGAATGATTGTGTGCGTTGCATTCGGTGGAACTTCATGAAATAAAAAGTTACAAATGACTAAATCAAAAGTTTCCGATGCAAACGAAGTACTTTCGGCGTTTCCGTGTATATATTTGATGCCTGTTTTTTGCTGTTGTGAACGAAAGGAACCAACTGAAACAAAATATGGACTCAAATCCAATCCATAAACATTAGATGCTACTGGAAATCCACGTTTAATATATTCAGTAGAAATACCACCAGAACAACCAACATCTAAAATATCTTCCACTGGTAATATGAATTTAGCATATTGATTGATATAATTTTTTACATTATATGATACATTATTACGAACCCATTTTTGAGAATCAATAGCACACACATTTTCCCAATAATTGGCACACATAGAAAGTGCTGCGGCTTCATTTTCTTGTGCTGCTTCCCAATTCAAATTTCCATCGTCATAACCATGAAATGGTTGTAAATAATAATCAGGATAACATAATGTTTTATTTTCAATTTTTTCTTTTAAATCTTTAAGTTCATCCATATTAGATGGAAATTTATAATAATTTGTTATTTTTTCCCAGTCAATACCCTTTAACAATGCACGTTTAATAAACCATTGACGTGCTTGTTCTTTTAATGGACTACTTACAAGTTTCCACATAGGGGGAACTTTATCGTGTAGTTTTGTAATACTTTTTTGGCGATTTTTTAAAAATGCAACAGCATAATAAAAGAGGCATATTAATAAAAATAATCTCATGTTTTATAATGTAAAAAAATCTTTATATTGTAATATATTATGAATTTCAAGTCCAAACATTCTATTACAGACAGATTACAAGAATCCAGCCGTATTTTGCAAAAATACCCTGAGCGAATACCAATTATATGTGAAAAATCAAAAAACAGTAATAATGTTCCAGATTTAGATAAAAGTAAATATTTAGTTCCATCTGATTTAACAATAGGACAATTCATGTTTGTTATACGAAAACGCATGAAATTATCATCAGAACAAGCGATATTTCTTTTTGTAAATAATTCCATTCCCTCAACAAATGCAATTATTTATGAAATATATCATTCACATAAAGATGAAGATGGGTTTTTATATATAACATATTCAGGAGAAAATACATTTGGCTTGCACTAAAGCGGGCTCGAACCGCTGACCTTCGGCTCATAAGACCGACGCTCTAACCAACTGAGCTATAAGTGCCTTTTTTTTTGTAAAATATAGATTATGGATTTATAA
>MDTG01081894.1_pt1 | contig 11379 bp, 9 predicted proteins | sample 811421 | NCBI WGS metagenome assembly MDTG01 (sample SAMN05326645, study PRJNA326480) | marine metagenome | isolation source: seawater | place: Pacific Ocean: South East | collected 2011
AAAAAAGATTAAAAAATCAGGGCATATTGTCAATATTGATCAATATAAGATGTTTAATCAATTTACTGTCAAATTTTTAAAATGAAACGGTTTACCTACCTGTCATTTCTTATTTTATTATTCTCTTGCTCAGGCAATTCTCAGACCTACATAAATCTAAATCCTAATGATTTTAAAGCTGAAATTGAACAAAATGCAGGTATAATTTTAGATGTTCGCACACCCAATGAGGTCTCGACTGGTCAAATAGAAAATGCAAGTACTATAGATTTTTATGACGAAAAATTTAAAGATAAAATTGCTAAAATTCAAAAGGATAAAACAGTCTATGTTTATTGTAAAAGTGGCGGTAGAAGTTCCAAAGCAGCTCAACTATTAGTTGACGCTGGACAGTCAAAAGTCATAAATCTCCAAGGAGGTATTATAGCGTGGGAAAGAGCAGACCATGCAATTAATTCATTTTACGACACACAAGACTCTAACATTCAAGAGTTTTCCATTTCTGATTTTAATACTGTTTTATTAGAAAACAATGTAGTTTTAGTTTATTTTCATACGCTTTGGTGTGCACCTTGTCGCATAATAGCAACTATGATTGATGCACTTGAGAAAGACTATAAAAATAAAGTGTTTATCTCAAGAGTCGATATTGATAAGAGCGAAAAATTAGCTGATCAATATAAAATAGTAGCTGTGCCGACACTTGTACTGTTACAAGATAATAAGGAAGTTTGGCGAAATACAGGTTTACTTTCAAAAGTAGAGCTAGTAAATGTTTTGGAAAAACAGCTTAACTGAGATTACGATTTAGCTGTAGTCTTATTTTTATTTCGTCTGCATCTTTCACTGCAGTACTTAACCTCATTCCAATTCTTTACCCATTTTTTACGCCAATCGTATGCTTTTTGGCAGACTAAACATATTTTTTGTGGTAAAGGCTTTTTCATTAAATGAAAAATATTATGAGGATAATTAGTATTTAGTGGAGCTGGCGGGAATCGAACCCGCGTCCAAACAAGGAACTTAAGCGCTTTCTACATGTGTATTGCTTTTTAATTGTCGGGAAGGGTAAGGAAAAACACAACCATACTCCAACCTTATCTTCTTTAGTTTCGCTTTTTAGTCGAAGCCCTAAAAAACTAGCTCAATCTTTTTTATGATACTTCATAAGAACGAAAGCTTCGAGCTCTCTTTCATTCGGAAGTAAAGGCATCCTAATTACTATAATTAGGCAGCCATAGCGTAGTTATACTCGCCATTTAAAAGTGTGTACATTGATATTTACGAGCCAACAAACAATGCTCGACATGCTTACGGTTAACTTCAAACTTGTAGTCAAAACCAGTCAGCCCCAATAAAAAAAAGAACGTAATCAGATGCAAAATTACACTTTTGTATTAATTTTTCCTTACTACACACAAGCTTTTCAGCTATTTCTTTTGGTTGATAAATCTCACTCTTCTAGTAAAAATATTAGACTAAGGTTTTTTTTAGTCTAAAAAGATGTTTTTGATTGATAAAATTTTTTTTTAAGTATTGACTTTAAACCTTTCTTTTAAGCATTTTAACTTTGGTAAATTGTTGAATGAATACATAAATGTGAAGGATAAAAAAGCTAAGAGTCATACTCTAAAATATTTTAGAACGTTTAGAGGAATTAGATGAAAAGCCCCTGAAATTTTAAGAGAATTTATCTTATTTATTTGAATTTAATCTCTTAGTTTTGACATATGCAAAGCATAGCAATTTTAAAAGAAGGTAAAACGCCACCCGACAGGAGAGTACCACTAAGTCCACAACAATGTGTTGATTTCATTGCTCAATATCCATCCATTAATTTAGTGGTTCAGAGAAGTCCTATTCGATGTTTTTCTGATTCAGAATACTCAAAATTGGGAATTACCCTTGTTAATGATGTTTCCGATTGTGATGTATTGCTTGGAGTAAAGGAAGTTCCAAAAGCTGACTTACTTTCAAATAAAACTTACTTTTATTTTTCACATACTATAAAGGAACAACCTTATAACAGAGAATTGTTGCAAAAAATGGTTAAGAAAAATATAACTATGGTTGATTATGAAATCCTTAAGCATGCCAATGGAAACCGAATTATCGGCTTTGGTAGATATGCTGGTGTAGTGGGTTGCTACAACGGATTTTTAGCTTATGGAAAGCGAACAAAACGCTTTGATTTGAAAGTAGCTAACCTGTGTGAAGATAGAAAGGAGCTTGAGCAAGAGCTGAAAAAAGTAGATTTACCCAATATAAAAATCATTGTTTCTGGAAACGGTAGAGTTGGTAAGGGGGCATTAGAAATCATACAATTACTTAATATTAGAGAAGTCAGTAAAGAAGATTTTAAGGTAAAATCATATGTTGAACCTGTTTATGTACATGTCGACTTCCCAGATTATAATACTAGAAAAGATGGCTCAGAATTTATAGCTGACGACTTCTTTAAAAATCCTGAATTATTTAAATCTACTTTTATGGACTATGCCTCTTGTGCGGATGTCTTTATTGCAGGACATTATTACGGAGCTGGTTCTCCATACTTGTTTACAAGAGAAGACACTAAATCAGCAGATTTTAAAATTCGTACTGTTGCTGATATTTCATGCGATATTGATGGTCCAATAGCTTCAACAATTAGACCTTCCACTATTGATAATCCAATCTATGGTTATAACCCTCAGAGCGAAAGTGAGGACGATTTTGATAAAGAGGATGTAATAACAGTAATGGCAGTGGATAATTTACCTTGTGAGTTACCTAAAGATGCTTCAGAAGATTTTGGAAATGAATTAATGAAACATGTTTTTCCGGTTCTTATAGGTGATGATCCTCAATCAATAATTGACAAAGCAACCATATGCAAAAATGGCGATTTGAATACTCATTATGAGTATTTAAGAGATTATCTAAATGGAAATTAGCAGTTCTTTAAACCGCTAATCGTATCAATTGGATTTTCTGAACGGAATACAAAGCTACCTGCCACTAAAATATCCGCTCCAGCTTCAATGAGTTTTGGAGCATTTTTTGAATTTACGCCGCCATCAATTTCAATTTTAGTGTTTGCTCCTTTACTTTTAATAAGGCTTTTTAATTCCTTTACTTTGTCATAGGTATTTTCTATAAATGACTGACCACCAAATCCAGGGTTTACTGACATGATACACACGAGGTCAATATCTTTAATGGTATCTTTTACTAAATCTACTGATGTATGAGGATTCAATGCTACTCCAGCTTGCATACCTTCTGCTTTTATAGCTTGAAGTGTTCTGTGCAAATGCGAGCATGCTTCATAATGAACAGTTAGAATATCAGCACCTACTTCTTTGAATGTTTTGATGTATCTATCTGGGTCTACAATCATCAAATGTACATCCATAGTTTTTTCAGTATTTTTTTTAATGGCTTTTATCACTGGTATACCAAAAGAGATGTTTGGAACAAAAACGCCATCCATAACATCAATATGAAACCAATCGGCTTGACTTTCATTGACCATTTCACAATCTCTTTGAAGGTTAGCAAAATCGGCGGCTAGTATTGAGGGTGCTATTAAATGTGACATAAATGATGTATTAATTTCTGGCAAAGTTAAAAAAAAAGAGAGCCGAAGCTCTCTTTAAATTATCCTAAGTAGGTTTTTAAAATCTTACTTCTAGAAGTATGTTTTAATCGCCTTACTGCTTTTTCCTTAATTTGACGAACTCTTTCTCTGGTTAGGTCAAATGCCTCACCAATTTCTTCAAGAGTCATGGCGTGAGTGCCATTCAATCCAAAATAAGCCTTGATAACTTCACCTTCTCTAGGTGTTAATGTAGCTAAGGCACGACCAATTTCTTGACGTAAAGAGTCAACAATAAGTCCTTCATCAGGATTAGGGCTGTCTTCACTACCAATCACATTATACATATTGCTGTCTTCACCTTCAACAAGAGGAGCATCCATAGATACGTGACGTCCAGAGTTTTTCATCGCCTGTTTAACTTCCTCTTCAGTTAAATCTAACTCTTTAGCTACTTCTTCAGCCGTTGGAGGTCTTTCAAAACGTTGCTCTAAAAGAGCGTATGCCTTATTGATTTTATTGATTGAACCAATCTTATTAAGAGGTAAACGAACAATTCTAGATTGTTCAGCTAGAGCTTGTAATATAGATTGTCGAATCCACCATACTGCATAAGAGATGAATTTAAATCCACGGGTTTCATCAAAACGACGAGCTGCTTTTATAAGACCTAAATTTCCTTCGTTAATTAAGTCAGGTAATGATAAACCTTGGTTTTGATATTGTTTTGCAACAGAAACAACGAATCTTAAGTTAGCTTTTGTAAGCTTTTCTAAAGCGGTTTCGTCACCTGCTTTAATTCGTTGTGCTAATTCTACCTCTTCCTCAGCCGTGATTAAGTCAACTCGACCAATTTCTTGTAAATATTTATCAAGGGAAGCTGTTTCTCTATTGGTAACCTGTTTGGTAATTTTTAGTTGTCTCATCTGTGTTATTTAAATTTTTAGTGCACTAATATCTAGTATACGAGCACACTAAAGAAAAGGTTTCAATTAATTACTAATTTTTTTCTGGTTTTGGTAAAAGAACTTTTCTTGATAGACGAAGCTTTCCAGATTTCGGGTCAATTTCAGTTAATTTAACTTCAACTTTATCGCCTTCTTTCAGTACGTCTTCAACGTTTTCTACTCTCTCCCAGTTAATTTCAGAAATATGAAGTAAACCATCAGTTCCTTTACCAATATTTACAAATGCACCATAAGGCATAATTGAACGTACTGTTCCAGTAAATACATCTCCAACTTCTGGAGTAAAGGTTAGCGCTTTAATTTCAGAAATTGCGTTATCAAGTAATTCTTGCCCTGTTCCTAAAATTTCAACTTTACCTTGATTATCAATTTCTTCAATAGTAATAGTTGTATCCGTATCAGCTTGTAACTGCTGAATGATTTTTCCACCAGGTCCTATAACAGCACCGATAGTTTCTTTAGGAATATACATCACATGTATTTTTGGTACGTGTGGCTTGAGTTGCTCTCTAGGCTCAGAAATAGTATCTGTCAATTTACCTAAAATGTGCATTCTTCCAGCATGTGATTGCTCAAGTGCTTTGGTAAGAATTTCATAAGATAAACCTTCAATTTTGATATCCATTTGGCAAGCGGTAATACCATCTTTAGTACCACATACTTTAAAGTCCATATCTCCTAGGAAATCTTCATCTCCTAAGATATCTGAAAGAACAGCAAAGTTTGTGCCATCAGTAATAAGTCCCATTGCAATTCCTGAAACAGGCTTTCTTAACTTCACACCAGCATCCATTAATGCCATAGTTCCAGCGCATACTGTAGCCATTGACGATGAACCGTTGGACTCTAAAATATCAGATACAACTCTAACTGTGTAAGGGTTGTCTTCGTCAATCATTCTAGATAAAGCTCTTTGTGCTAAGTTACCGTGTCCAATTTCTCTTCTGCTGACGCCTCTAATTGGTCTTGCTTCTCCAGTTGAGAAAGGAGGGAAGTTGTAGTGCAAATAGAATCTTTCAGAGCCTACCATAGTAACGCCATCAATTCTATTTTCATCCATTTTTGTACCCAAAGTTACAGTTGTGAGAGATTGAGTTTCTCCTCTAGTAAACAGGGCAGAACCGTGTGGGCTAGGAAGATAATCAACTTCACACCAAATTTGGCGAATGTCAGAAGGAGTACGACCATCTAAACGAACATTTTCATTTAGTACCATATCTCTCACTGCTTTCTTTTCTGCTTTTTTAAAGTATCCTCCAAGCATAAAGCTCTTTTCAGATAATTCTTCTTCAGAAAGTGTTTCCTTAAAAGCGTCTCTAACAGCCTTAAATTTCTCACTTCTACTGTGTTTGTCAGAAGCTTGTTTTGCAAGAGCGTAAAATTTATCGTAACAAAAAGACATTACATTGTCTTCTAGTTCTTTATCGTGATTTTCGTGAGAATATTCTCTTTTTTCTTCTTTACCTACAGCTTTAGTAAGTTCTAATTGAACTGCACAATGGTTTTTGATTTCATCGTGAGCGAATTTAATAGCTTCAACCATTTCAGCTTCAGAAATTTCATCCATTTCACCTTCCACCATTGCAACGCTTTCTGCAGAAGCTCCAATAACCATATCAATATCAGATTCTTCTAATTGTGCTGGTGTCGGGTTAGCAATTAACTCTCCATTTAATCTTCCAACTCTAACTTCAGAAATTGGCCCGTTGAACGGTATGTCAGAAACTGCTAGTGCTGCTGAAGCACCCAAACCAGCTAACGCTTCAGGACAAACATTTTCATCATGCGATACTAGAGATAACATGATTTGAGTTTCTGCGTGATAATCGCTAGGAAATAGGGGTCTTAATATTCTATCAACTAATCGCATGATTAAAATTTCATGGTCAGTTGGTCTTGCTTCACGTTTTAAAAATCCACCAGGGAATCTTCCGTCAGCGGCAAATTTTTCTCTGTAATCTACTGTAAGAGGTAGAAAATCAACATTTTCTTTAGCTTCTTTATTGGAAACAATAGTTGCTAAAAGTACGGAATTACCCATTCTTACTTCGACTGTTCCATCGGCTTGTTTAGCCAGTTTTCCTGTTCTTAATTCGATGGTTCTACCATCTTTTTGTTCAATCTTTTTTACAATTTCTTTCATTTTTTTTCAATTTTCATACATGCGCATAAATACACAAAAAGGCAATTGAAAAATTGCCTTTTGCGTTTAATCGCCAAGAAGATACCTTACCTTCTTATTCCTAGTTCTTTAATAAGTATTCTGTACTTTTCGATATCTTTATTCATAAGATAATCTAGAAGACCTCTACGTTTACCAACTAAAAGTTGAAGAGAACGTTGTGTGTTTTTATCTTTTCTGTTGAGTTTCAGGTGCTCAGTTAAGTAGCCAATTCTTTTAGAGAATAAAGCAATTTGTCCTTCAGTTGAACCTGTATTTTTTGAATCTCCGCCATGTTTTTTAAAGATGGCAACTTTTTCTTTAGCAGTTACGTGCATTTTATTATTAAATTTTCATTTTCGAAATGGTTGGCAAAGATAGCAAAAGTTTTAAATTACAGCAGATATATCACTGTTTTTTGTAATCTAAGAACATATCGAGTAAAAGTGAAATTTTACTTTTTAAGTTTTTTCGTTCAACTATCAAGTCTAAAAAACCATGTTCAAGCACAAATTCTGAGGTTTGAAAACCATCTGGTAAACTTTTACCTATTGTCTCTTTTACAACCCTTGGTCCAGCAAATCCTATTAATGCTCCAGGTTCTGCAATATTAACGTCACCAAGCATAGCAAATGAAGCTGTTACACCGCCAGTAGTAGGGTCGGTTAGAAAGGATATATAAGGTAGTTTTGCTTCAGATAATAGGTAAAGATTTGCTGATGTTTTTGCCATTTGCATAAGTGAAAATGCAGCCTCCATCATTCTAGCACCTCCTGATTTAGAAATCATTATAAAACCACACTTCTTTTTTATTGCATGTTGTATTGCTCGACTTATTTTTTCACCAACTACGGAACCCATTGAACCTCCAATAAAATTGAAGTTCATACAAGCTACAACAACCGATTTTCCGTCAATTTTACCAAAACCTGTTGTAATTGCGTCTTTTAGACCCGTTTTTTTCTTAGTTAGTGAAAGTCGGTTTTTATACTTTTTTGTATCTTCAAAATTAAGTGGATCTAAGGCAATCATTTCTGGGTCTAACTCCTTGAATTTACCTTTGTCGAAAAGAATATAGAAATACTCTTTTGCATTTATTCTTTCATGGAAATTACATTTTATACAAACGTGAAGATTATGTTCGTGCTCTTCGGTAGAAGTAATATGTTTACATTTTGGACATTGGTACCATAATCCTTCTGGGGTTTCTTTTTTATCATTTGTGGAAGTAGTAATTCCTCCTTGTATCCTTTTAAACCAACCCATTTTTAATTCAATTGATTAACATTATTTAAATCTTCAAATGCCTTATTAAGTCGTTGTTTAAATGCTTCCTCGCCATGTCTTAGCCAAACTCTTGGATCATAATATTTTTTATTAGGAATATCACTTCCGTCTGGATTCCCAATTTGTGAGGCTATGTAGTCTTTCTTTTCAGTCATGTAGTCTCTAACTCCTGAACTAAATGCGTATTGGAAATCAGTGTCAAGATTCATTTTAATAACACCATATCCAATTGCTTCACGAATATCTTCAACAGATGAACCTGAACCGCCATGGAATACAAAATCAACAGGATTATAATCTGTACCAAATTTTTCTTGGATAAAGGTTTGAGAGTTTTTAAGAATTTTAGGCTGTAAGTCTACGTTACCAGGTTTATAAACACCGTGTACATTACCAAATGCAGCAGCTACTGTAAATTTATCGCTAACTTTCATTAGCTCTTCGTATGCATAAGCCACTTCATCAGGCTGAGTGTATAGTTTTGAGCTGTCGATATCAGAGTTATCCACTCCATCTTCCTCTCCGCCAGTAATACCTAGCTCAATTTCTAGAGTCATATCTATTTTACTCATTCTTTCTAGGTATCTTTTACAGATATCGATATTATCTTCTAATGATTCTTCTGAAAGGTCAATCATGTGTGAACTGTACAATGATTTTCCATGTACTTTGTAAAAATCTTCACCAGCACTTAACAATCCATCAATCCAAGGTAATAGTTTCTTAGAACAGTGATCAGTGTGTAAAATAATTGTTGCACCATATGGTTCAGCTAATTGGTGTGTATGCATTGCTCCAGAAACTCCTCCTGCGATTGCAGCTTGAAAATTGTCATTTGAAAGTCCTTTTCCTGAGAAAAATTGACATCCACCTGCTGAAAATTGAACTATTGCTGCTGAATTATTATCTCTTGCTGACTCTAATACAGAATTCACACTACTGGTATTAACAACATTAATTGCTGGTAAAGCATATCCATGCTTTTTTGCGTGTTTAAAAATTTCTTGTACATTGTTTCCTGTAGCTACACCAGCTTTTATCATTATGTTTTAATTAAAGATTACAATGGCAAATGTATTAAATACTTATTTTTTATGAATATTTACCAAAGATATTTTTTTACTTTCGGCATAAAGTTTTAAACAGATAATGTTAACTAATAATAAAATAAAGCAAATCCGTTCTTTACACCTTAAGAAAAACAGAAAAACAGAGGGACTTTTTATTGCTGAAGGAGAGAAGGTCGTTAATGAGCTTATTAATTCGGACTTTGAAATAGAGTCAATTTATGCTACCTCAGAATGGGATAGAAGCGATGTTACAATTATTTCAGAAAAAGAACTTAGTCGAATTTCATTTCTTAAAACTCCAAATAAGGTTTTAGCTGTTGTAAATATTCCTTTTAATAGTTTAAAGTTGTCAGGTGAAACGATTTTAGCTTTAGATGGAATTAGTGATCCTGGTAATTTGGGTACAATAATACGTTTGGCAGATTGGTTTGGTGTAGAACATATTCTATGTTCAGAAAACTCTGTAGATTATTTAAATCCTAAAGTTGTTCAGTCAACAATGGGTTCAATCTCAAGGGTAAAAGTGCATTATGTTGATTTACATAGCGAGCTAAAAAAACATACAGATTATAAATTGTATACTACTGTAATGGATGGAGATAATTTTAAAGACGTTGAACTTTCTTCAAAACGTATTTTAATTTTTGGAAATGAGTCAAATGGTGTAAGTGATGAGGTTCTGAGTTTAGAATCAAAAAAAGTGAATATTCCTAGAGCAAAACATTCTAAAGCCGAATCGTTAAATATTGCAGTAGCCTGCGGTATCTTTTTATCTAACTATTGCGATTGAACAGTCTAAGGTTAAAGGTGTTCAATAGATATAGTTAGGAAATTAAAGTAGTTTTTCAGCACACTTTATTCCGTCAATTGCGGCGGAAACTATTCCACCTGCATATCCTGCACCTTCTCCGCATGGATATAGGTTTTTGATTTGAATATGTTGAAGTGTTTCCTTATCTCTTGGAATATTTACTGGTGAAGAAGTTCGGCTTTCCACGCCAATGATATTGGCTTCGTTAGTGAGGTATCCTTTCATCTTTTTGCCGAATACTTTAAAGCTTTCTGAAAGATGAGATGAAATTGATTGTGGTAAAATTTCATGAAGTGGTAGAGAATGCATACCAGGTTGGTAGGAGGTAGTGTTTAGTTTAGAGGATGTTTTTTTATTAACAAAGTCTACCATTCTTTGTGCTGGAGCTACTTGTAGCTCCGGAGTTAGCCGACACATGCTTTTTTCAACTGACATTTGGTAGTGAAGTCCTCTAAGTTCACCGAATTTTTCAAATGGTGAAAGGTCTTCATCTTTTACTTCAACAACAATTCCTGAGTTTGAAAACACTGAATTTCTTTTGGATGGAGACATACCGTTAACTACAATTTCACTACTATTTGTTGCAGCTGGTACAATAAATCCCCCAGGACACATGCAAAATGAATAAACGCCTCGGTCTTTTACCTGAGTAACTAATTTGTATGCTGCTGCTGGAAGATACGGGCCTCGATCTTTGCATGAATATTGAATACTGTCTATGAGTTCTTGTGGGTGTTCAATTCGTACACCCATAGAAAATGGTTTATACTTGAGAGCAATTTTGTTGTTGTGCAATAGAGTAAAAATATCTCTAGCTGAATGCCCTGTGGCTAATATGGTATTTTTAGCAAGTATTTTATCGCCTTTTTCTGTTATAACACCATCAATTTTTGAGTTCGAGATGATAAAATCAACTACTTTGGTATTAAAATGAATTTCTCCTCCATTACTTTCTATAGTCTCTCTTATATTGGCTATAATTTTAGGTAATTTATTTGTACCAATGTGTGGTTGCGCATCTATCAAGATATCTTCTTTGGCACCGTGGTAAACTAATACTTCAAGTACTTCTAATACAGACCCTCTTTTTTTAGAACGTGTGTATAATTTCCCATCGGAATAAGTACCTGCTCCACCTTCACCAAAGCAATAGTTCGAATCATTATTTACAATATGATTTTTATTGATGGCAGCAATGTCGCGTCTTCGCTTTCTTACATCTTTTCCCCTTTCAAGAATGATTGGTTTTTTGCCTTGCTCTAGTAATTTAAGAGCAGCAAATAGACCGGAAGGACCGGAGCCAATTATTATTACTTCTTCTTTATTCTCTACGTTTTGGTAGTTTCTTTGAATACTATTATCCGTTTGTGTATCATCGAAAAATTGAATTTGCATTCGAATTTTTACATTTCTACTTCTAGCATCGATAGATTTTTTTACAATTTTCCAGAAGTCTTGGGAAATAGAAAGTTTATTTTTCTCTTTTTCAACTGTTTTGGACA
>MDTG01205850.1_pt1 | contig 11379 bp, 13 predicted proteins | sample 811421 | NCBI WGS metagenome assembly MDTG01 (sample SAMN05326645, study PRJNA326480) | marine metagenome | isolation source: seawater | place: Pacific Ocean: South East | collected 2011
ATATGGAAGCAAAGAATAATAGTGGATATACACCTCTACATATTGCGTGTGAAAAAGACGTCGATAAGGTAGTTGGAATTCTTTTAGAAAAAGGTGCTGATATTGAAGCATTAGATAATAAAGAAAGGACACCTCTGATTTTAAGTAGTGAAGTACACCGTGATGGAGGCGACATTCCTTTCAAACTGCTTATAGAAAAAGGAGCTAACATACATGCAACAGATATGTATGGGTATAATACTTTACATCGTGTATGCGAAAAAGGTGAAACAGAGTTAGCAATGCTTCTTTTGAAGTATGGTGCTCATGTTAATGAGAAAGCTAAGGATGATTATACGCCTCTTCATTATGCTTGTCATACCGTTTTTTTAACTGCCAAAAAAAAATTGGAGACAGCTAAAATGTTATTGATTAACGACGCAGACCACAAGTTGACAAATTCGTTTGGTAAGAAACCATTTGATTATATTGACCCTCGCGAATATAGAAAATATATGGAAGACTTTGTTAAAAATCTTGAAAGCTATTCATTTAGTCGCTCCAGAATATTTCCTACAGAAATTAACAGATATATTCGTTATATTAACGACGGTAAATCACATAATGAATCATTCGAACAAATTGAAGAAGATATCAAAAAGTATAAGGTCGGTGGTAAGTGTAAAACTAAACGGCGTAGAAATCAAACACGAAAAACAAAGAAGAATAAAACCCGAAAATAATTTGATTTTATATCCATATAACATATATGAAATCAAAGAAATACGTTAGAAATACAAACAAATCTAGGAAATTTAGGAAAATAAATGGTGGTGATGATAGTGATTTTGATTATGACACGGATGATGATGATGGACGTCTTGAGGCTTATTGTAGAAGAATTGGTAGTGACAAGAGTGCTATACATAATGCTTCATATGAAGGCTGTATTGATATAGTTAAAATCATTTTGGATAAGGATGAGACAGTTGTAGACGAAAAAGATGATTCGGGTAATACACCTCTAAACTATGCTTGTATGAATGGTCAGATAAAAATAATCAAACTTCTTTTGGCGAAAGGTGCTAACGTAAATAATAGTGGTTATTTAGGTATGACACCACTTCATCACTTGTTTCAAGACGGTTTTCAAAGTAAAATTAGGGTTGACATTAAGAAAGTACAAAAATTTGGTCAATATGCTAAAATTCTTCTAGAACAAGGTGCTGATGTCACCGCCAAGGATCGATTTGGATATACACCTCTTCACGTACATTGTAGAAGAATACATGGAGGAACACAATATATAATAAAAGCTTTGTTAGAGTATGGTGCTGATGTGAACGCTAGAACTAATGAAAATGATACACCTCTTCATATAAATTGTTATTATATTACTCAAAAGGATGAAGTTGGTGTAGCTGAATTGTTAATCGAAAAAGGTGCTGATATGACCGCTGTTAATATACACAACCGAATACCATTAGATAATATAACAAATCAAGAAGCAAGAAATTGGATGTCAGAAAAAATAAAGATACGTAATGATGCAAACGCCCGTGTTTTGAATTCTAAAAAAGCAAGCTATGGCGAAAATAAAAGTACATTACTTCCATCAGTTATATTAGACAATATTAGTAGATTTGGAAGAATGGAGTTATCAAGACCTTTAGATACTGAACAAATAAAACGTTCTCAAGATAAACGTACTATACGAAATCAAATAGAAGGTTTAAAAGCATTAAATGAAAAAAAAACGCAAGGTATACTTTTACCACACGAAATATTAAGAAATATTCGAGAATTTGACGGAACAATTGATGATAAAAAGATTGCGACTGAACGAGATGATCAAAAACAAATAGACGGAGCAAAATATTTTGGTGGTAAGTGTAAAACTAAACGGCGTAGAAATCAAACACGAAAAACAAAGAAGAATAAAACCCGAAAACATTGATATTAGTTTTGAAGCCTCAAAAATGTCGCCATTACGTTCTTATTCTTTTCGGCATATTGTAAGGTTTCTAAATGGGCTTGATGTTGTTTCGCAAGCATTCTTTCTCTGTATGCGTCTTGTTCAATTTTCAACTGCATTTCCGCAGAAGCCTTCTCTAGCGGTGTTAGAATTTGCGAGGACCGGCTTCGATTATATTCATCCACATTTCTAAATTTCTGGACTTTATCATAATCCCGTTCAGACACAGCAAATACGGTTTCATCTTTATGAACTTTGCGTAAATCATCGAATTTAAGTTTTCCAAAGGGGTCACACGATACATAAGTGTTTGAGTCTTCTTCTTCATATAATTGAGAGCCATTACTTGAAGATACCATATTTTGAATTTGATTGTGTTTGATTAACGCCGAGTTTTTCTCTTTGATGCTTTCTAAAGTTCTCGACATATGGTCCTTGGTTTTCACTTCACCATAATCATACAACGGATCATTATTACGAAACCAGTCGTTTTTAGACTCATCTATTTGCTTTGCCATGTTTTTCTCAAACATAGAATTGAATTTGGTTTGAAAGTCCGATTTTTCAGAAGCCTTTTGTATAGACTCTGCGATTTGATTCGTGTTTTCACCTTGATTCATCGGTGTATAATCAATGTTTGAATGAGGAACTTGATGAGATGTCTTCACTTGGTCATTATAATATTGATACACTATTTCATATGCCTTCTTATAAAACAAAAAATAATCCGGAGGAAGTCGGGATTTGTCAGGATGCATCTTGAGAACCATCATTTTAGCACGCTTCAATTCTTCCAAAGATATATTGTATGACAAATTAAACAACTCCAAAACTTCCTTAAATGAATACATTTGTATGTTCAAATTGTGAGAACCTGACGACATTATATATTTAATTTGAATATATAATGTGCGTTTAAACCTATAAAAAGCTTATCGAATAAAATATAAATAAATAATAAAATAAAATGTTTAGAAAGATGGCCTTTACAGATGTATATAGAGAGCCAGTCATACAAATGGAATCTAGTCAGATAAAACTTCCCGATAAAACCCTTCACTCATTATCGAAACAAGGTTTAGCTAATCTCTTACAAAATAATAATGGATTAGTCATTCTAAAGTTTGGTGCTGAATGGTGTGGACCTTGTAAAAAAATCGAAGGATTGGTCTATCAATGGTTTGCTAAATTACCCGAAGAGAAAACACAATGTGTTTTGATTGATATCGACGATGATGAATGTTTCGATTTATATGCCACGCTAAAATCCAAGAAAATGGTCAACGGAGTTCCTACAATATTGGCTTACGCAAAAGGAAACATGAATATCATTCCTGATTTCAGTGTAGTCGGTGCCGATACTGAACAAGTCAATTACTTTTTCCAACAATGCCTTGCGAAATTAGACACGACGTCTGCGTGATTTATGTTTTTGAGCACTCTTCCTTGAAGGTGTTCGATGCTTCTTGTGTTTCTTACCACCAGTTGTTGGCTGTTGTTCTTCTTGTGGTGCTTCCTCTTGTGGGGCTTCTTCTTGTGGTGGTTCTTCTTGAGGTGGTTCTTCCTGTGGAGCTTCTTCTTGAGGTGGTTCTTCTTGTGGAGCTTCTTCTTGAGGTGGTTCTTCTTGAGGTGGTTCTTCCTGAGGTGGTTCTTCTTGTGGAGCTTCTTCTTGAGGAGCTTCTTCTTGAGTAGGTGATTCAGCACCGGATTCAGTGAATTTACTGACGTCATCACTATCCAACAAGGTAACAACAGATAAAACCGCAGTGGTGACTCCCAACATAATATATGTAAAATATGGTATTCCATTCATCCCGTGAAATAGTGTTTTGTTTTCTCCATTCATTGGCATTATTCAATTATATATTTATATAAATAAGCTAGATATAAATATACTTAAAATTCCGGAAAGTCATAGTCATCATAAAGACCACCGGATTTCATTGAAATATTACAGATGTTTTTTTCTATAATGATATTTTCTTTACAAGTATCACGAAACATTTCCAGATTTTTTATACATCTGTATGCGTTGAAATAAAATACCATTTCTTCATTGGATGGTTCATTTCTTGGTGGACCAGTGCCAGCAACATTATTTATACTTCTTTCGGTGTGTAATATGGTTTTATTATTCATAAATATATTTATTTGATTGTTTATGTATACTGTGCGAAATCCATCACAACTAAACAACAAAATAAACACAATATATAATAGCATAATCATTTATTATATATCAAAATCACTTTTTATATGTTTTTACATTAATCTAGCTTTGGCAATCATATTTTTCTCGTGCCATGCCTGTTTTGTCTCTTGAGGTAAAGTCACTAAACGATGACGCTCAAACTCTTCTGGTGTGTTGTAATACAACTTCCTTGGCTCTAAATATTCTTCGTTGTATGGTGCTGTTGTATCTACTACAGTAAAATACAAGTCGTCATATTTAGTTCCACAACGATGGTCCATAGGGAGACCACTTGTAGCGTGTCGAATATAACCTCCACTAACTACTGGACTAGAATAAGATTCGATTTTACACTTCTTACCACGATGGATTTCATACATACAATAATAATGTTTATCCAATCTCTTGTATTCCCTATGAATACGACGACGCTCATTTATTACTGTGTCAACTTCCGAAGATGTTTCATCTGAACTAACATCAGAAACATAATCGTCTTGAATTGAAGCGTCGTCTGGCAAATATTCTTCTTGATACATTGTGCTTTCAAATATGAGAAACTATCTACTACTAATCGTAATATACAACAATATATGTATGAATCTTTAAGCATTTTTCAGAAAATATTATTCCGAGGTTTATTCTTGCTCTTCTTCGTTTTGTATTTGTAAAGGTTCCGGCATATTTACACAATTATCCATCTTTATTTTATCCCTATTATTATACGCCAACAACATCACATCATCCATAGTCTTTTTATACTTTTCGGGATTGTTTTTCATACCCTCTATGTAGTTATTTAATCTACTCTCCATCTTCGCATTCAATTTCGTCTTGCTTTCATCATAAAAATCGCATATTTCACTGAATCGTGTATCTATCATTTCTGTGAATACTTTATCTGCCAATTCTGTAATAAACTTCTCTTCTATTTCACTATATTTATGAGCATATTTACTACGCAAATTTGTTAACGCTACATTCAAATACTCTGGGTATTGTCCAGAGAAATGGACTTTGTGAACATAATACAGTAAACTTCCGTGTATTTTACTCAACACCTGTTTCTTATCCTTATCTGTCAATAAATTCGCGATTGGCTCACTACCTAACTGAACTCTATATGATACATTCACGTTGTTATTATTTATTATTGTATTATTATTTACAATATTATTTACAGTGTTGTTAGAGTTATTCATATTTGTTACTGTATTTGCCAATCGTTTTGACGTAGTCTTTGTATTACAGATGTTATCAAACTGTTCTTTCAGCCTCTTTGCTTCTTCATATTTCTCATTTGCCTCATCTCGTTGTTTCTTAAAGACTTTACAACGAAATTTATGACGTTTTAATGAAGAATTGTTTGCAAAACTCACTTCACAATATTCACAAGATAATGGATTATCGGGTAAAGTTGTAATTTTTTTTCCATTTTTATCCATTTTTTCCATTTTTTTCGAGGATTTTACGGCTTTTTTGTGTTTTGCTGTCAGTAAATGTTTGTCATAGTTACCCTTCGTGCTGTATTTACAATCACAAATTAAACATTGGATAACATTTTGAATTTTACGAGTGGAATTCAACAACCCCCCGGTTTTTTTTTGGTTCATTTGGATAACGTTTGGTTCATTTTTGGATAACTCTTTTTTTCGTTTTTTCCATTCTTCCACCCGTTTATTCGAGTCATTTTTTGATGAACACGAATCAAATGACTCCAAAATAACGATTTCCCAGTTGTCAGTTCCACCATTTGCAGTTATTTGTTTAAAGAATTCTGGATTGTTTCTTTCCATTTTCAAGTTTCGAAATCTATGACGGACAAATTTTAAATTTGTCGTGGCACCAATCTCAGAATATTTTACCAGTGGGTCTTTACATTTAATTTCGTAAATTACAGTGTTTGAATAATCTGTTTTTGGCATATAAACTATAATTATATATTTCTTTAATATATTTTTTGGCTAAAGTTGTAAAAAATCCTAAATTAAGGTTTCAACAATGATTGTAATTTGACTGTATCCATTGGTTTGGTTCATTTTTTTGGAGAGAGAGAGAGACGACTTTTAAAAAAATTTTGTATAAAAAAAATAAGAATCAAAATAAGAATCTTAGATTTTGTAATTTCTATGATACAGAATATTTAGGAAAAAAGTGGAAGGTTCTCGAAGGGTTCTCAAATCCTCTAAAATAAATTCCTTCAAAGAAATCCACAGAAAATATTTAGGAACTTTTTGAATCTATTTTTTCATACAATATGAGATTACACATTGTATGAAACGGTCAAATAATGATACTTTAGGAACAATCATGAATTTGATTATATTCCTCATCTATTTTAGCTTTCTTCTTTTTTGCTTCTTTATATGCGATTTTTGCTTCTTTATATGCGATTTTTGCTTCTTTACACGCTATATTTGCTGTATCTTTAAGCTGTTCAAGAACCTTACATCGTGGCATATGTCGTTTCAGAGATGACTTATTTGCAAAAGAGAAATTACAATATTTACAGGCTAATGGATCGATATCTATTTTTTTATCAGCAGTTTTAGATGTATCATTTTGGAGAGATTGTTTAAGAACTTTACATCGTGACATATGACGTTTTAAAGATGATTTATTTGCAAAAGACACAAAACAATGCTTACAAGCTAATGGATCAATATCTACTATTTTATCAACAATTTTACATTGGTATAATCCTAATTTGTGGTTTTTCCATTGTTTCACTCGTTTATTCGAGTCATTTTTTGACGAACACAAATCATACTCCTCTAATATATTGACTTCCCAGTTTTCAATTCCGCCATTTGCAACTACTTGATAGTTTAACTTCGGAAATTTTGACTCCAGTTTATTTTTAAAAAATCTATGTCGTAATACACTTAAATTTGTTGTAGCACCAATCTCAGAATATTTTACCAGTGGGTCTTTACATTTAATTTCATAAATTACAGTGTTTGAATAATCTGTTTTTGGCATATGACATACTATTATGTAAATCTTTATATAATTATTTCCTCTAATTATTTCAAAACACTTTCAAATGTTGTTATTTTGGTTTGAATTGATGGAAGGTTCTCGAAGGGTTCTCAAATCCTCTAAAATAATTTCCTTCAAAGAAATTCACAGAAAACATTTAGGAACTTTTTGAATCTATTTTTTTCATACAAATTATTTTAGACGATTTGAGAACCTGTTGAGAACCTAACTTCATATAATTAGAAAATTGATGTATAAAATACATAAAATAGAAACACTATACAATAATCTATATGATGGAAGAAAAGAAAGTCCCCACTGAATTGGCCGAAAAAAACCCTCACCCGAGAGATGCTGATATAACATTCGATGAAGGTCCACACATATATACTGTGTATGGTAAACAAGACTATACATCGACTACTACTTGGATACATCAACAGTTTTCGCATTTCGACCCTGACAAGGTGATAGATGGGATGATTGAGCGAGGTAAATTGGAAGACCCCGAAAATAAATACTATAAAATGACTCGTGAAGAAATCAAGGAAATGTGGCGAAAAAATGGCCAAGAGGCATCCGGAAAGGGCACTAAAATGCATTATGATATTGAGTGTTTCTACAATGGTTGGACAGTGGAGAACGACAGTTTAGAATACGAGTATTTCACGCGATTCCAGAAGGACCATAGTCATTTGAAGCCATATAGAACGGAGTGGATAGTATTCCACGAAGATATCAAAATATCGGGTTCAATAGATATGGTGTTTGAGAAACCCGATGGGAATTTAGCGATATACGATTGGAAGCGTTGTAAGGCTATTGATTATGAAAATGATTATGGAAAAATGGCGAAGACCAAATGTATAGAGCATTTACCGGATGCTAAGTTTTGGCATTATTCGTTACAATTGAATATGTATAAGACGATATTACAAGAAAAATACGGAAAGACGGTCGACGAGTTGTATTTGGTGTGTTTACATCCAGATAATTTCCACAAAACGTATGAGTTGTTGGAAGTTCCTAATTTGGATAAAGAAATCAAGGATTTGTTTGAATATAGAAAAACACAAATTGAGAAAAAAGAGTAAAAGAATATAAACATTGAAACAAATATAATACAACTAAAAATGAAGCCCCTTATATACTATTTGTATTACTTGAAAATAGTGCTATTACGCATTTTTTACTTGGCATATAATTATGTGTTTGATATAAAACCGAAAAAACAGTTGACTATAAAGGACCGTGATAGTGAATATTCAGAAAAACGTAAAAAGAGATTTAATAAAGTTATTAATAACAACGAGATTAATTTCAATTCGAATATTGATAAGAGTTTTTACATTAAAGGAGAATATGATGAAATTATGCAGCAAGAAAATAGATTGGAGAAAGAATGGAAAAAGCGTATGTTGATTGAATCGACCCCAAGAGGTAATATTATAATGTATTATGACGCTTATAAGTTAGGTTTTGCCTATTATTCAGATGAAAATGTTATATCATATGAAGTATTGAATAGTTGTGCGATGAAGTATGTAGAAGTGTTTAGATGTTTGGATTTTTTCTTGGATGAACGCATAATGGAAGACAAAATATTGCCATTAAAAATGATTCATTTTAAAGAGGATGAAGTGGTCGCAAAAAAAGAGGATACGAAACAATTTCTATCATCGAATCCTGTTTTTGCTAAATTGAAGCCAAAGAATACAGAGAAGCCCAAACAAGCTAATGATAAATCGAAGGAAGATAAAGAAGAAGGTAAAGAAAAGGAGCCTGAGAAGATGATGAATAAGTTTATATCTTTGGGTAAAATCCAGAATATGTCGGTGATACAAACAGTTCCAAAAACGAAGGGTTTAGGAAGTTTCAAGAGCCCCTTGTTAGAGAAGCTCAAGTTTAGTGATTTCAAGAAGATGATGAATATGAGTTGAATTATTTTGTTTGAGTTTCTTTCCGTTGTTTTAAGAATTCCAAAAATCCGTTGCTTTTCACTAAGGAATAGGATTCTCCTAAATGATTTTTGGCGATATTGTAGGCCTGTAGTTGTTTTTCATCGAGTGATTCTAAATATTCTTTTTCGAGGTCGGTTTGTTCAGTATTGTTATCCATTTTTCTTATAAATAATAATAATGATATTTTTAAGAAAAAACAATTCAATTTTTTGAAGTTACACGATGGGTGTTCCACAAGTTCCTTTAGGGAAAACCTTATCATTAATTTCGCAGCCTTTTATTTTGGACACATAACTACCTTGGGAGTCGGCAACGACACCGGTTTGAATAATATCTTGTGTGATGACACACACAGGTTTCTTTTCGGATTTCAAACACGAATTATTAGAGGAAGGTTTAGCTTCAATGACATTACATTGGTCGAGGTCTTTGATAGTTTTGTTGGAGATTTTATGGATATAATCACTTTGATTACCGTTGTTCATAGTTGCGTCATTTTTGAAAACACTGAAAGGTTGAGGACGCCAAATCCAACGATAATGTGTTCTAATGAATCCTTTGTTGGATAAAACGGATGATTTCACAGTGGCCGTATTATTTAGATTATGTATGGAGCTAGGTTGAACCATTTTAGCGTAGTATTCGCCACAGCATCCGCCATTTCCTTGAGGGACATCACCTTTCATAGTAGTTCCAATGATATGTCTATCTAAAGATGTTTGTCCGATGTATCCGTGATTTCTTCGAGAACCATTCAATGAGAAACCTCCTTCAGTTGAACCAACACTCATATTACGATATTTTGTTTGAGATTTCTTTTTTAAAGTTGCTAATGACATAATATATATATATAGCGAAAGATATTCTCGCCGTGAAAACATATAAATATAGTGAAACAGTAAAGAATAGAATATATGTTTTACAATCCCAATCTTCTTTTGATACTTTCTTCAAGTTCTTATTTTTGTTCTTCATTTTATGGTTATTTAAGAAGAAACGAATTATATAGAATGGATCTTGTAAATGCTTTGGCGACAAGTTCATATTGGATGGACCCGGATGATATATTCAAACATAAAATGAATATATTTGTTTGGAGTTTCACTAGTATGGGTTTTTTTGTTCATGGATATAAAACATTGCCGCCATATTGGCGAACGATTGTATATTTAAATTTAGGTGGTATGCTTTCTTTTTTAAATATGTCGTATGTATTGCGAACACTGAATTTCAAACGTTGGTATTATTTTCATTTCATTTTCCATATGTTTATGTTTGCTAATAAGATGATAATATATAGTTTTTGAAATCGCACGTTTTGTATAAAATAAACCTCTTGATAATATAAAAATGGCTGAAATCGATTTGAATATAGATAATTATAGCATTACTGATTTAGAAAATTTTCTAGGATTCAAGGACAAGAAATATAATCATGATGCTATTGAAAATCGTGTGTATGAGATACGCGAAAAAATGCTTCAGTCAGGTCACGTTCAAAAACATTTCAAAAGAGATTTCATTGAATTTTTAGAAAGTGTAAGTCAGACACTGAAAAATAATCGTCAAGTGAAAAATCCGACAACCGTTCCTAAGAATGCCATATTAGATGAAATCCAACAACCTATATCCGCCGAATTGGCAACTTCGCGTGCTCCTAATATTATTGAGCGGCCCGTTACAAACTATGTTTACACACAAAATTCGGAATATTTCGAAGGTATGATGAATCCGTTGCGAAAGCGGTCTGTTTGTAAATATATTACTGTAGATACGAGATTTAGAGACAATTATTATGCGACATCAAGTAGTGATTTTTCTGTAAGATTACCCACGAGAATTAACAAAGTGGTTGAGCTACAGCTCACTGGAATGGAAATCCCGACGGATTTTTACAGTATTTCAAGTCAATATTGTAATAATTATTTCCATATGAGTATTTTTTTCCAAAATGATGGGAAAGGTGTGGAAACGAGACGAGTATTTGTTGTTCCAGACGGAAACTATACTGCGTGTGGATTAATTGAAAAAATAAATTCGATTGTGGCACCGAAATTTGATAATGGTTCTCTGAAAAATGTCAATGATATTTTCTCATATTTGGTGTTTGAGTTATTGAACAGTGAAGACGGTAGTGGGTCAAACAAAGTGTGTTTGAAGGTAAATTCATCTTATACTAATATTGTATCCCAAATAGATGAAATCCGGTTGGATTTTGCGACCGATATAGATGGAAATATGGATTCAAAATATATAGCTACAAAGTTTGGTTGGAATTTGGGATTTGTCAA
>MDTG01263203.1_pt1 | contig 11379 bp, 10 predicted proteins | sample 811421 | NCBI WGS metagenome assembly MDTG01 (sample SAMN05326645, study PRJNA326480) | marine metagenome | isolation source: seawater | place: Pacific Ocean: South East | collected 2011
GTTAAGTTTTGCTTTTGACTTATCTCGAGTAATAATTATTTTTGGTTTAATTTCTTTTTTACAAATTTTACATTTACTTTTTTTTTTCATTTTGCCACATTCTTAGTAGTCCAGTTTCTAATTTTATCTTAGCTTTAAAATTCAATAATTTTTTTGATTTTTTTGTATCAGCTAGACTTCCCATTAAATCACCATAGGTAATTCCTTTTTGAATTACTTTAACTTTTTCATTAGGTTTAATGATTTTTATTAAACTATTTATTATAGTCGAAAATTTTGTTGCCTTACCGCTAGCTACATTAAATATTTCATTAGGTAAATTTTTATCCAAACACAGCTTCCAAGCCTCAAGCACATCATCTATATGAATTAAATCTCTAAACCTATTTAAAGAACCCTTTACCTCTATTAAATTTTTATTTCTTATCAAGTTCATAAAAATTCCAACAAGTCCTACATCGGGATTTTTTATATTTTGGTCATCGCCATAAACATTAAACATTCTTAGTATGTTCCATTTAATACCTTTATTTTGTGCATAGTTTTTAAGAAGTTGTTCACAATAACTTTTTGACATTGCATAAATAGATGAAGGTCTTGTGTCCATTTGTTCGTTAAATTCATTTTTTTTTTGTTTTCCATAAACGACGAAAGATGATGCAAACAAAAATTTTTTTATTTTATTTCTATCACAAAAATCTATTGTATTCAGAGTACCTACTATATTTTTATCAATATCCTCTTTTGGTATAAAGTATGATTTTGGACCAGAGGATTGAGCTGCTAAGTGTAAAATAGCATAAACATTTTTAATCTTAATTTTTCTAATTTTAGCTTTATTTACAATATCTGTTTTAACAATTTTAAACTTTCCTTTTAAAAATTTTGGCTTTTTGGCTTTTGGATGCTCCATAATAAATACTTCATATCTATTTTTTAGATACATAGCCAACTTTGCTCCGATATAACCATAACCGCCAGTTATAATAATTTTTTTTTTCATAAGTTTTGGAATCTTTTAATTTGAAATAAAAATCTATCCATTAAATGTTTGGGACCAATGCTTATGGAGAAAAAATTTTGATATGGTTTTTTCCAAGGTCCTTTTACATAAATTTTATTTTTTTTTAAAAATTTAATAATATTTTCATTTTTCTGATGGTTATCCATATTTATTAATAAATAATTCCCATATTTTCCTTCTGATGAAATATTAATTTTTTTAAGTTGTTTTTTTACATATTCTCTAGATTTTATGACATCTTGGTTATATTTTTTTACAACTTTCCAATTATCCAATAAATAATCTGCAACTTTAACAGATAAGCTATTAGTCTCATGAGCTAATCTATTTGCACTTAAAAATTTGATAAAACTTTTATTAGAGATCAAATATCCTAAACGTATTGAAGGCACACCAAATCCTTTTGAAAAAGTTCTAGCAACTATAATATTATTATATTTTTTGACTAATTTAACAGCTGTTTGAGAACCAAAATGATAATAAGCTTCATCAACAAACAGAAGACAATTGTATTTCAAGCATTTTTTTGCAAGCTGTTCAAGTTGATTTAAATTATAATAATTTTCAATAGGTTGATTTGGATTTGGTAAAAATATAATTTTTACTTTATTTTTTAAAACTGCGTCTAAAGATTTGATATCTATCTTAAAATTTTTATTAAAGCCTATTTTTATAAATTTTGTTTTAAAAATTTTAGAATAAACTTCATACATTGCATAAGTTGGGTTTGGTGCAGCAACTTTATCATTTTCATTTAATTGAGATTCAAACAAAGCTCTAATTCCACCATCTATCCCTGAAGTTAAAAGAAGATTATCTGGTTTAACTTTATTAAATTTTGCAATTTTACCATAAATTTTATCTAAATCAGGATAAATACTTAGGTTATATCCATTAAAACCTTTAAAAATTTTTTTATAAATATTTTGTTCCCAATCAGAAACTCTTTCATTTCTATCCAGTCTAAGTCCAAATCTTAAATCTCTTTTCTCAGGAATTCGAACTCTGTTGATTTGAGTTAAGTGTTTTTTTTTAAGATTAATCATCGAATATATTTTTCAACTTTTTTTAAATCCTTTAGAGTATCTACAGATTGAATTCTACCTTTAACTTCAACCAAATCCACTTCATATCCATACTCTATAACTCTTAACATATCTATTGATTCAATTATTTCTAACGGTGTTGATTTTAATTTCAAATATTTTAATAGAAAATCTCTTCTAAAAGGAATTGCACATACTTGTTTATAGGCGTTGGCAAGATCATTCTTTTGAAATGGAATTGCTTTTCTTGAAAAATAGATTGCTTTATTTTCATTAGATTTAACTATTTTAATTGAATTTGGATCGTAAAACTCTTCCTTGGTATCAATTTTTGTAATTAAATTTGATACTAAAGAGTTTTTGTTTTTTAACATAAATTTACATATTTTGTTTAACATAGCTGGTTTTATCATTGGTTCGTCACCTTGCACCATTAAAACAATTTCATATTTACATTTTTTTAAACTTTCAATTTTTTTAAGTGCCTCAGCACATCTGTCACTAGCTCTTGTATGTGTTTTTTTTGTCATTAAAACATTGCCATTTATTTTTTGAATAAATCTTTTTATCTTTTGATCACATGTAGCAATGTAAACATCATTAATCCAAGGGCACTTTTTTACATTTTCATAAACTCTTTGGATCATTGGAATTTTATTAATTAACTTAAGAGGTTTACCATAAAATCTTGAACTGCCCATTCTGGCTGGTATTATTGCTATTATTTTTTTCATATAATTTCTAATATTAAGTATCTAAAAATTTTTTTAAAACATTTATAGTGGATATTGGTAATATTTTTGAATAATAACACTATCCATTGAATAAGCTATAAATTTAAATTTTTTCTTTATTAAATTTTTTAATTGATCTTTATTAGGCTGAACAACGTGCATGCCACATGGAATTTTATTTCTATCTGCAGTTTTTTTTATTTGACTTAAAATATTTTGAAATTTTTTTGAATTGAATTTTCCTGTAATATTATAAGAAGCTGATAAGTCATATGGTCCTATAAACACAGCATCTAAACCCTCCACTTTTAAGATTTTATCTAAATTTTCCACTGCAGATTTTGTTTCAATCATAGCAACCATAAAAGGTTTAAATTTTTTAATTTGATTATTAAGACCTTTTCCAAATTTATTTGCTCTTGAAAATCCAATTCCTCTAGAACCTAATGGAGGATAATTACAACTATCGATTATTTTTTTTACATGCGAGACATTTCTAACCTGAGGTATAATTAGTCCTAAAGCCCCAGCCTCAATTACTTTTATTGCATCCTTAAAATTTGTTGATGCTAATCTTACAAAGGGTATTTTGTTGCTTTGATTAATAAGTGAAATCATTTCTCCCATTCTGTCCTGTGACATGTATCCATGTTCATAGTCAATACAAAACCAATCATAACTATTTTCAAGAATAATTTCTAAGTTTTCAATAGAGGGTATTTGTATCCAACAACCTACGCTATATTTTTTAAAAATTTTTTTTCTGAGTTTTTTTATTAAATCCAATTTTTTTTTCATTTTTTTATTATATTTGCAATTTCCCGAAGACCCTCTTCAATACCAACTTCTTTATTTTTTTCAAATTTAAATTGAAAACCTTTTTCTAAAATAAGTGGGCTAGGTTTTGATGTATAGTGTCCTGTAAATTTATTGTTTAAATATTTAATTTTTTTATTGTTTTTCATTTTTAACACTTTTTTGACTGTCTTAAAAATATCTTTTATAGAATAATTTTTTGAACCTGTAAGATTTATATACTTATTATTGTATTTTTTTGATAAAATTTTGATACTAGCAAATGCTGCATCTTTTACATGAATGTATCTTCTCTTAGCATTTTGACTACCGATATATTCAAGCTTATTTTTTCTTATTGCGTCTTTTAGAATTTTGTAAATACCATTGGTTTCATCAGAATTTGGGCCATATAAAGATCCGTACCTGAGTATAGAAAACTTTAAATTATATTTTTTTGAGTATTCTTCAAAAAAATCTTCACATGCTCTCTTACTGCATCTATAAAAACCTCCATTGGAACTTATGGCATAAATACTGCTAGAAAATATAATCTTTTTTATCAAATTCTTTACTGATAAATTTAAGATATTAACTGTTCCTAATATGTTTACTTGTGCAGTTTTTAAAGGCATTTTGGCAGACATTTCAATGTCTGCGAGGCCTGCAAAATGGTAAATAATTTTTATTTTGTTACTTTTTAAAATCTTATCAAGTTTTCTATAATCTAATATATCTCCTTTAATAAATTTACATTTTTTAGACACATGAGGACTATTACTCAGATCATAGTTTACAACTTTAAAACCTTTGTTAATTAATTGGTTTATTACATGCGAGCCTAAAAAACCACTACCTCCTGTTACTAAGACTGTCATAATTAATTGAGCCTTTTTATAAATTGTTTAGCGACTGGCGCTTCTAAATAGTTATTTATATCTTCACCACTTTCACACTTTTTAATTATTGAAAAAATTTTTTTTAAAACAGAAAAATATTTTTTTAAAATTTTACTATCATGAGAACAGGAAATATATATCGAGGATGTTGCTAATATTCTTTTTTTTAACATCTCTTGTGTAATTAATGTCATGTAGTTCAAATTATTTATAGAAGTAAAATTAAATTTAATAATAGAAGGCATTTCAGAAATATGCATTTTCACATTATATAGTCTTGATAAATCTTTTAATTTTTTAATTATTTTTGTTCCCAACATATTTATTTTTTTCCAAGATTTAGTTTTTTCCATTACTTCTAGAGATTTTAAAGCGGCAGCATAACCAATTCTTTCTCCCCAAAAGGTACTACTGATAAATGTGCTTGTTACATTTGACATAAACTTACTTTTTCCAATAATTGCGTTTATTGCATACCCATTGCCTAAAGTTTTTCCAAAAATAGCAATATCAGGAATTACATTAATTTTTTTGTGTAAGCCCCCAAAATTTTCCCTAAATCCTGTAGTGCATTCATCAAAAATGAGAATTATCTTTTTTTCATTACAAAGTTTTCTGACTGATTTTAAAAATTTTATATTTGGTTTATCAGACCTTGCTACCTCCATTTTTATTATTCCGATTTTTTCCTTACTGACTATTTTTTTCAAACTTTTCAAATCACCATAAAAAAACGGTATTGAGGTATTCCTTAACTGTCTGGGAACACCTTTGATCTTCACACCAGGAAAAAGATGAAAACCTAATTTTTTATCTTTTGATAAATTTGACGAAAGATACCAATCATGCCATCCATGATATCCACAAAAAGCAACTTTGTGTCGGGATGTTGATGCTCTTGCTATTCTTATAGCAACACTATTGGCTTCTCCACCTGTTCTTGTGAATCTAACCATATCTGCCCAAGGATGAATTTCGATTAATTTTTCAGCTAAAGCAATTTCCTCTGGGGCATTCAATGACGATAAATTACCTTTTTTTACAACTTCATGTACTGCTCTATCTACTTCACTATTCGAGTATCCTAGTATATTGGTACCAACACTCATTGTGCTCATGTCAGAGTAAACTTTATTATCAACGCCCCATATTCTATAACCTTTAGTTTTTTTAAAATATGAAGGCCAATTGTTAGGCAAAATGAAATCTGAATTCTTTGAGTACAACATATTGCCTCCTGGAATAATCTCTTTTGCTCTATTCCACATTTTTTGACCAATACTTATTTTTGATCCCTCGTTTCTATTATAATGTTTATTAATTAAAAAAATCTTTGGATTCTTTTTTTTGTAATTGATTACTTCTTTCCATGAAAAATTAATTCTAGGTTGAAAATAGTCATATATATTCTTAATTAGATCATAATCAGCTTTATGATCTAAAGTTAATCTAATATTATTTAAATTCTTTCCAGATAAAATATTTTTAAATCTTATTTTTTTGTAATTTTTTTTAAAATAGTCAATTACAACATTTTCCAATTGTTTTTTTTTACCTTCTTTAATAAAAACTTTTTTTAGAAAATCAAAACTAAATATTTCGATATCAAAACCATCTGGAAAACTATAAGGAAAAGTATTCGATAAGTATTCAACTTTATTCTTTTTAAATTCCTTTACAAATTTGTCTACTAAGCCAGCATCGACTAATGGGCAATCAGCTGTAATTCGAATTATAGTCTTAATATTGAATTTTTTTGCTGCATAATAGAACCTATGGAGACAATTTTCATTATTACCTCTGAAATATTTAATTCTTTTATTATTTAAATGGTTAATTAATTTATCATCATGTTTATCCTTCGTTGTAACCACTATGATATCTTCTATTTCTTTACAACGAGACAACCTGCTATGTATTAATTGGATAATAGTTTTATTATTTATTTTCTTAATAATTTTTTCAGGAAATCTTTTTGAACCAAGTCTAGCTTGAATTAATACAGCAATTTTATTTTTTAGTGCCATAAATTTGGGTTAATGATTTTTTGATTATTTGTTTTAAAAAAAGATATATTATTTTTTTCCAATTTTACTTTCAAATATTCTTTAAATTGCAAATAATTATCAAAACCTACAACGATTTTATCTATATCTTTATTCTGTATTGCACTGGAAACACAAACATTCAATGGTTTAAGGTTTTCAGTTTTAAGCCAATGGTGCCATTGATTTAAATTTTTTCTTAAAGGAATATTTCTTAGTTTATTATTTTTTTTTAATAATGTTCCTTGTAAAAAAATCGATCTAGCATGTATTTCAATTTTTTTTTTTTTTATTATTCCAAGAATTTTTTCATCATTCATTCTTTGATCAAATATATTTGTAGGTAGTTGAACAACATCAAAATTATATTTGTTGAGCAAAATTTTTAGACTTTTAAAATTATAAATAGAAATTCCAATTTTCTTAAAAAATTTTTGATTTTTATACTTTTGCAAACATCTTAAAATATTTTTTCCTTGGTCAGACAATAGACATTCAGGATTGTGTATTAATAATGCATAAATTTCATTATTTTTAAAATTACTTTTAGATTGCAAAATCTTTTCAAGAATTTCATTTTCAATTAAATCTTTTTTTTTATTATTTATCTCAATTTTCGTTATAATATTTATATTTTTTAAGTCAAAACCCCCAATTATATTTTCAGCATTATTATAAGCAGCTGCAGTATCTAAAAAAACATTTCCTTTTTTTGACAAAAAATTTATTATTTTTTTAAATTCTTTTTTTTTAATTATATTTTTATTTAATCCATATTTATGATTAAGGTTTGCAGATCCTAAAATAAGTTTTTTATATAATCTATTTTCCATAAAATATTTTAAAAAAATTTTTAATATTTTTAATAACGTAATTAATTTCTGAATTTTTTAATGAATAATATAAAGGTAATGTGATGGCAGAATTATAATAGTTCTCAGTATTTGGAAAGTTTTTTTTGTTTAATTTCTGATTTTTTAAAAAATAGGGATGCCTATAAATTGGTATGTAATGTAAATTACAATTTATTCCTTTATCTTTTAAATAATTATAAAGTTGGTCTCTTATTTTTTTAGAGTTTTTATATTTTATTTTTGCAATAAAAAGGTGATAACTAGATCTATTATTTTTTGAAACATATTGAAAATCCAAGGGTAGATTAACTAAATTTTTTTTATATATATTCGCTAGAATATTTCTTTTGTTAATAAATTTTTTAATTTTTTTTATCTGAGAGATTCCTAATGCTGCTTGAAAATCTGTCATTCTATAATTCAATCCTAAATTTTTTTGTTCATAATACCATCCTGGTTTTTTTTTATTTACAAAATCTTTTTTATCTCTTGTAACACCTTGGCTTCTAAGTAATTTTAAATTTTTATAAATTTCATTACTATTTGTTGTGGCCATGCCACCTTCGCCTGTTGTAATAATCTTTACAGCATGAAAACTAAAAATTGTAATATCAGCATATATATTTGAGCCGACTGGTTTACCTTCATAATATGAGCCTATTGAATGAGAAGCATCTTCGATGATTTTAAATTTATACTTTAAAGAAAGTTTTTTTAATTCTCTCATTTCACACGGATTACCACCTAAAGACACTGGTATTACTATTTTAGGAAGCTTTTTATTTTTCTTAGCCTTTTTTAATTTTTTTTCTAAATATTCTATTGAAAGATTAAAATTTTTATTATCAATATCTATTAAATCTACTCTGGCTCCACAATGTAATGCACAAGTTGCAGATGACAAATATGAATTTGCTGTAGTCCAAAGATAATCTCCTTTCTTTAATCCAAGAGCAAGACAAGAAATATGTAATAGGCTGGTCGCTGAATTTGCAGACACAGAAAATTTACTTTTTGTTAATTTAGATATTTTTTCTTCAAATTTTTTTATTGTAGGACCTTGAGTGATAAAATCTTTTTTGAGCGATTTAGCGACCTCACTAATGTCTTTCTTATCAATATATTGTTTTGCATAAGGGATTATCTTCATTATATTTTTTCCTCAATTAATGACCTTGTGTTATCTTTATTTATTTTAACCCTTATTAATCTATTGCAAATTTTTAATGAATTTAAATTATGCGATATAATTATCATTGTTTTTCCCTCTTTAAATTCCCCCAAAAAATTTATTATTTCCTCTTCAGTATTTTTATCTAAAGAGCTTGTAGGTTCATCTAAAATTATAAGTTCTGGGTCTTTATACAAAGCCCTCGCTAACCCCATTCTTTGTTTTTCTCCAATTGACAAATTGGTACCACCTTCAGATATTTCATAAACGGCATCTACATCATTATGTATAAATCTTTCTAGCCTTGTTTTCTTTAGACAATCAATAACTTTTTCAACATTTATTTTATTATCATCATATTCAAAAGAAATATTGTTCTTTACTTTATCATTAAACAAAAATGTTGTCTGCGGAACATAAGAGATATTTGCTAACCATTTTTTTTTATCATATTCACTTTTCAAATTAAATTTATCTAAATAAATTTCTCCTTTATCTATCTTATTCAAAGTCATTATAACATCTACTAAAGTTGTTTTGCCCGATCCACTTTCTCCATAAATTCCAATACAATCTTTTTTCTTTATATGAAAGTTAAAGTCTTTAAATATAGGCTTTTCTTTATAAGAAAAATTAGCATTTTTTATTTCAAAAATATCATTTAATGGTAATTTATTTTTTATCTCTTCTTTAGTTATTTTTTTTTGATTAGAAATTTCTTCCAATAAAATATTAATTGAACCTCTGAAATATATAATTTGATTATAATTAGACATAATCTTATTTACCGAGGGAATAATTCTCAATGAAGCTGCTAACATTAAACCTACAAACGGAATTAACTGATTTGAGTTAATGCTTGATAAGTCAATGAAAAAAAATAAAATTATACATGAAAGGGCTAAAATTAATTCAATAAATATTCTTGGATATAGTTTAAAAGAATTTTGCTTATATGTAGCTGAGTAAAATTTATGGATGTGCCTTGAAAACATTTTCTCAAAAACAAGTTCTGCATTAAAAACTTTAACTGTTTTTACTCCATCAAAAACTTCCTTTAAAACCTGAAACATCCTTTTATTGCTTTGAATTCTGATATCTCCCCATCTATTTATATATTTATGTAAAATTAAATAAAATGTTGAGATAATTATTGCAAAGAAAAAAATTAAAATAAGAGTTGTAAAAAAATTATAAAACAAAAGTATACTTATTAAAGCAACAGTTATAAATAATTCTAAAAATAACACAAACCATGCATTTGCTGCACTAGTAAAATTTTTTGTTTCTATATGAACATTTTGTATTAATTCTGATTGATTTTTTTTTTGAAAGAAACTGTAATCATTCGCAAGATACTTATTTAAAAGTTCTGTTGAACAAAAACTATAAATTTTCCAAATAAATTTTTGTTGCCACCAATAATAAAATATTAAAAAAATATTTTTGATTACATATATTGATAAAAAAATTACGACTAATTTAAAAGTATCTATTTTAAAATTAGTATCAAATATAAGATTAAAAGATGTGTTAGTTTCTTTATTTATAATACTTTCTAATAATGGATAAACTAAACTAATACTAAAAGCCTCAAACAAGGTCACTAATAATGTTAAAAAAAAGTATAATTGAATTTTTTTTGGTTTTAAAATGAATTTTAAAATTTTGAAAATTTTTATCATCAGTTATTTTTTTCTAATTCTTTTTTTAACTGATCATATTCTTTCATCTTTCTTTTCATAAAATTTAAGGTTAGTTTAGTTCTTTCTGAGACACCCTTTGGAGTTATTACATATCTTAAATATCTTATTTTATTTGGCTGTTGTTTAAAATTTTTTAATTTAATTAGACCTTTCTTCTGAAGAGATTTAAGACAATAATTTAATTTACCTAAACTAAAGCCAAGTTCTTCAGCAAGTTCTCTTTGGGAGGATTCTGGAACTTTTTTAATTTTTCTCAATACTTCAAATTGATCTTGTTCTTTTTTCATTTGTTCAATTTTTGAACATTAATAACGTTCAATTATTGAACAGTAAAGCCTTAGTTTTGTTTATTTGAGGGAAAATTTAAGAATTAAATGATTTATAGATAAAATTATTAAAAAATTAATTTATAATTTTTAATATTGACGATTTTAGAGGCTCATCTTTCTCAATATTAATAGGTGACTTTTTATTCAAAATTTTATTATAGTACTTTGGCTCTAAACCATACCCTGGCCTGATAACCCTTACGTTATCTTTAGTAAATTTTTGACCTTTTTTAATATCTTTGGTTGTGAAAATTGATCTTCTAAAAATTTTCGATTTATTTTCATTTTTGTTTCGAAAGAAAAAGTTTTTTCCTAAAAGTTTTAAGGCTATATCAATATCATTTCTCAATTTTTTAATTTCTTTTCCCTTTATCGAAAAGTCAATATCAAAACCTTTTTTTTGATTATCTAAAGCTATATGTTTTTCTATGACTTCTGCCCCACATGCAATACCAGCAATCGCAACTCTATTATCTGTGGAATGATCAGATATTCCTACTCTACATTTAAATTTATCCTTTAAAATTTTGATATTATTTAAATTAAAATCATCAACTGATGAAGGGTAATTGCTGACACAATATAAAAGAGTTATATCTTTTGCACCATTTTGTTTTGCTATTTTTACACTTGTTTCAATTTCTTTTAAATTTGCCATGCCAGTTGAAATTATTAGTGGTTTTTTTGTATTAGCTACTTTTTTTATCAAATTTAAATCTGTCATTTCAAATGAGGCAATCTTATATATGGGGCATTTTAATTTTTCTAAAAAATCA
>MDTG01356500.1_pt1 | contig 11379 bp, 11 predicted proteins | sample 811421 | NCBI WGS metagenome assembly MDTG01 (sample SAMN05326645, study PRJNA326480) | marine metagenome | isolation source: seawater | place: Pacific Ocean: South East | collected 2011
AAATTTAATTATTAAAAAAAGTGTTAAAAGCACTTTAAGTAAAGAAATTAAATATGGTTTAAAGAACTTTTCAACGTACAAAAATTTTGCAAAAGAAATTAATAAATCAAAAAAAAAAACTCTCTAAAATTTTTAACGAGCTTAAAGGAAAAAGAATAATAGGTTACGGTGCAACAGCCAAATCATGTACAGTATTAAATTATTGCAATATTGGAAACAACTTTATAAAATATTTTTATGATACTACATCTTATAAAATTGGAAAATATTTACCAGGAACTAAAATTAAAATTAAAAAATATAAAAAGTTAAACCCTAAAATAGTTGATTATGTTTTTTTGGGAGCATGGAATTTTAAAAAAGAAATATTTAGAAAAGAAAAAAAATACATAAAATCAGGTGGTAAGTTTATTACCCATATTCCAAAACCACAGATTATCTAAAATTTTAAAAAATCAACACCGTTTTGATCTTTATTTGATAAAATTGGTTTTTTTATTGGCCATTTAATATTTAAGTTTTTATCATTCCATTTTATTGTTACTTCGCTATTTTTATCCCTGTAATTAGTGCATTTATAATATACTGCACAAACTTTAGATAAACATAGAAATCCATGAGCAAAATTTTCTGGAATAAAAATAGAAAAGTCAGATTTTTCTGAAATTTTTATAGAAAAATACTTTCCATATGTTTTAGATTTTTTTCTTAAATCAACAACAACATCAATAATTTCCCCTTGTACCACGGTAATTATCTTTGCTTGGCTTTTCTTTTTTTGAAGATGGAGTCCTCTGAGAGTATTTTTTTTTGAAAAAGAAAAACAATCAAAAATAAAATTTTTTTTTAAAGTTTTTTTCATTTCTACTTCTTTAAAAAAACCTCTTTTATCTTTATAAACATTTGTCTTGATTAAAACTAAATCTTTAATTTTTGTTTTTACAATTTTCATTTTAATATTTCACTTATAATCTTGTTTTCTATTTCATTATCAGGTTTCCATTTGGGTAACAATTTTATATATGTTTTTTTTGGAACTTGAAATTTATGATTAATATATTTTATTTTAAAAGTTCTTCCCCCTTTTTTTTTGATTTTTTTAATTATATTATTAATTTTTATATTTCTTTTATGCATCAAACAATAAGTTCCGCTGGAAACATTTGTTTTTATTAATAAAAAAATTGCCTTTAAAATATCCTTAACATGAATAATATTTAGTTCTAAATTTTTTGCTATAATTTTTGTTGTTAATTTTTTTTTATAATTTTTAATCATTGTTGGAATTAATTTTTTTCTTCGATCAGCCTCAGAAAAGCTTTCATAAAATTTGAGATTAAAATATTTTAAATTTTTATTATTTAAAGTATAAAAATTTAAAATCATTTCTAAGGCAGATTTTGTAGAAGCGTAAAAGTTTTTAGGACTATGAGTTTTTCCATCAACATGCTGCATCATAGTCCCAATATTGATGATTTTGTTAATTTTTTTTGAGATTATATCAAGAATAATTGTTGGAAAAACAAGATTTGATTCTATGAATTTTGGAACCTCACTATGATTATGATTATTTTTATAAAGTGTAGCAAAATTTATAAAACAATCAAAAGATTTTCCTTTAAGTTTTTTTTCTAAAGAGGATAAATTTTTGTAAAATATAGTTTGATACAATCCATTATATTCCTTACGTAAATGATTGAGTTTTTTATTATTTTTATTTTTGTCTCTTAATATATCTACGATTTGATAATTTTTTTTTAAAGCTCTTTCTAAAAAAAAATATCCTATAAATCCTGAAGTGCCAGTAATAATTAATTTTTTATTTTTCAATTTATAACTTTTTTAGATACTTACTATATTCACAATTTCCGTAGAATTTTATATTTTGATTAATTTTCTTTTTGTTTATCCATTTTTTCTTTAAAGATATTTCTTCTAAACAAGCAATTTTTATATCCTGAACTTTTTCAACTGAACGAACATAATTTGAAACATTATTTAAATCTTCAATTTGTCCTGCATCTGACCAAATAGCACCTCGCCCAATTAGTTCATAATTTAATTTATTCCTTTTTTTGTACTCATTTATTAAATCTGTAATTTCAAGTTCTCCTCTTTTAGATGGTTTTAATTTTTTTGTATATTCACAAACATTTTTGTCAAAAAAATACAAACCAGTAATAGCACTATTAGAAATAAATTTTTTTGGCTTTTCAATTATCTTTTCTATTTTTTGCTTTTTAATTTTTGCCACACCATAATTTTCAGGTGAAGATACATCTTTAAGAAATATTGTAGCACCATTTTTGTGATAAAATGATTTTTCTAATTTTTTTGTAAGACTTTGCCCATAAAAAAAATTATCTCCAAGAATTAATGCAACGTTCTCACCATTTATGAACGATCTCCCAAGATTAAATGCATCTGGTAATCCTTTGGGTTTTTCTTGAATCTTATATTTTATATTTATTCCATATCTTGAACCATCGCCAAGTAAGTTTTTAAAATTTTCTATTTGTCCAGAATTTACAATCATCAGAATATTTTTTATGTTTGCTAGCATCATTACCGATAACGGATAAAAAATCATCGGTTTGTCATGTATAGGCAATAACTGTTTATTAACTGACTTAGTTAATGGACTAAGTCTAGTTCCAGAACCACCAGCTAAAATTATACCTTTTTTAATCATTTTAATTTGTATTAATGCAACATATATGAAAACTTCTGTATTTAAATAGTTTAATTTATGGTAATGTTATTCTTTCCAAAAAAATGAAAAATAATAACTATCAAGCAGACTCAATAAAAGTTTTAAAAGGTCTCGAAGCAGTTAGAAAAAGACCTGGTATGTATATTGGTGACACCGATGACGGCACAGGTCTGCATCACATGGTTTACGAAGTGGTTGATAACTCGATAGATGAGGCATTAGCTGGATATTGCAAAAATATAAATGTGAGAATTAACTCTGATGGAACAGTAACAGTTCAAGATGATGGAAGAGGAATTCCTGTGGATATCCATAAAGGTGAAAAAAAATCTGCAGCTGAGGTTATAATGACCCAATTACATGCGGGTGGTAAATTTGATCATGATTCTTACAAAGTTTCAGGAGGTTTGCATGGAGTTGGTGTTTCTGTAGTTAACGCATTGTCTGAAAAATTGAAATTAGAAATAGATAGAGATGGTAAAAAATATTTTATTGAATTTAAAAATGGAAACGCAAAAGCACCACTAAAATCAATAGGTAAATCAAAAATTACAGGAACTCAAATTACTTTTCTACCATCAAAAGAAATTTTTTCATCAATTAAATTTAGTGAAAATATTATTTCAAAACGAATGAGAGAACTAGCATTTTTAAACAAAGGAATTAAAATTACTTTTATTGATGCAAGTGGAAAAAAAGAAAAAATTCATGAGTTTAAATTCGAGGGAGGAGTTGTCGAATTTGTAGAATTTTTAGATCAAAAGCGTGAAAAATTAAAAAATAAAAATGATAATGATTTATTTAAAAAACCAATACAAATTGAAGGAAAAAAAAATAATATAGAAATAGAATGTTCGTTGAAGTGGAATGCTAGCTATGCTGAAGATGTTCTTCCTTATACTAATAATATTTTTCAGAAAGATGGAGGAACACATTTACTAGGCTTTAGAAGTGCTTTAACTAGAGTAATTAATAAGTATGCTAATGAGCAAAATTTATTAAAAAAAAATAAATTATCAATTTCTGGAGATGATATAAAAGAAGGACTTACCTGTGTATTATCTGCAAAAATTCCTGATCCTAAATTTTCATCTCAAACCAAAGATAAGTTAGTTTCTTCAGAGGTAAGAATGATAGTAGAGACCATAATAAATGAAAAATTATCTATTTGGTTTGACCAAAATCCATCAATTGCTAAAATTATTCTAGCTAAAATTATTCAAGCTGCTTTAGCTAGAGATGTTGCAAGAAAGGCTAGAGAAAATGTAAGAAGAAAAGGAGCACTTGAATTAAGTGGGTTACCAGGAAAATTAGCTGATTGTCAGATTGGAAAACAAGATGGTACAGAATTATTTATTGTAGAGGGAGACTCAGCAGGAGGCTCCGCAAAACAAGGTAGAAATAGATCAAATCAAGCTGTATTGCCACTGCGAGGTAAAATTTTAAACACCTATGTAGAAGATTTAAATTTAAAGAAAAATGGTAATAATGCTTTTAAAAATGGTTCAGATCAAAGAACAAAAGCATTATCAAAAATGATATCATCTAATGAAATTGTAACTTTAATAAATGCTCTTGGCTTAGACCCCAAAGCCCAAGAAATTGATTTAAAAGATTTAAGGTATGGAAAAATAATTATAATGACTGACGCTGATGTTGATGGTTCTCACATAAGAGCTCTTTTACTTACATTTTTTAACAACAAGCCATTTAATAAACTGATTGAAAATGGACATGTATACTTAGCACAACCACCTCTTTTTAAAATAAACAAAGGAAGCAAAGGGATTTATATTAAAGATGAGAAAGAACTTGAAAATTATATTATTAAAAACAATAAGGATCTTAAAGGACTTAAAAAAAACTCCAAAGACTATATTAAATCCCTAGAATTTGAGAAATCAAAAATGAACATTCAACGCTTTAAAGGTCTTGGAGAAATGAACCCTGAAGAACTTTGGAGCACTACGCTTGATCCTGAAACTAGAAGCCTTCTTCAAGTACAGTACTCGAAAGATAATAAAAAAGACCAAAAGTTGATACACACTTTAATGGGAAATGATGTAGCCTTGAGAAAAGACTTTATAGTTTCAAATGCAATTAATGTACAAAATCTTGATATTTGAAAATGAAGTTTTTTGAAACTTCTAAATATTATTCATTAAAAAAATCAACATATATTGCTCTTAGATGGATTGGTATTATTGGTCAATTAATTTCAATTAATCTAGTTTATTTTTATTTTAATTTTAGATTTGATTTTATTCTTTCAAATTTAATAATTTTTTTTGGAATTTTAAGTAATTTTTACTTAATTATTTTTTATAAAAAAACTCAAATATCAGATAGATCAGCTTTAGTTTTTTTATTAATAGATATATTTCAGCTGGGTTCTTTAATTTATCTTACTGGAGGAATATTGAATCCATTTATAATTTTTATAATAATTCCAAGTGTTTTTGCATCTTCAAATTTAGGTTTAAGGTCAAATTTATTTCTTGTTGTAACATCAATCATAACCATAACTTTTTTAACATTTTATTCAAAGGAGTTACCGGAGCCGTTAAACTACCATTTTCATGTAAGTCCATATTACTATTATTCAATCCCAATTGCTTTAGTAATAGCATTAATTTTTCTTAATGTTTTCGCTATAATTTTTGGATCAGAGTCTAGATTGAGAAAAGAAGCATTAAATAAAATGGAAGAAGTAATGGCTAAAGAACATGAAATGCTATCATTGGGAGGACAAGCTGCTGCTGCAGCACATTCGTTAGGCACTCCATTGTCAACAATAAAGGTTATCACCCAAGAACTCTCAAAACAATTAAAAAATCAAAAAGATGTTATTCAAGATATTGAGTTATTATCAAGTCAAGTAGAAAGATGTAATCAAATATTAAAAAAATTATCTTTAGACCCAAATCAAGAAGATGATTTTATTGATGAGGATTTATCAATGAGAGATTATATAAAAGAGATTGTATCTTCTTTTCAAGAAACAAGTGATAAAAATTTTATCCTAAATTTTGATCAAGATGTAAATCCAAAAAAAATAACAAAATCCATTGAAATTGTTTATGGTTTGAGAAATTTCATTGGAAATGCAAACAAGTTTTGTTCAAAAAAAATATTTATAACTTTAAAAAGTGATATTAAATTTACAGAAATTATGATTGAAGATGATGGTGAAGGATATCCAAATGATATATTTTCAAAAATTGGAGAACCATACTTAAGATCATTTAAAAAAAAAGAAAAAGATAAAATTGGACTTGGATTAGGATTATTTATAGGTAAAACTTTACTTGAAAAAAATTTTGCAACATTAAATTTTAGAAATTCAAAAACAAGAGGAGGAGCTGAAGTTATGGTTAGATGGGAAAATAAAGATTTATTTAATCTTTAATGAAGTTTGTTTTTTTGATCAAATAAAGAGCTTAACTGTGAAATCATTACATCACCCAATTCATTAACGTCAGTTATTTTAATTGCTTTATTATAATATCTCGAAACGTCATGACCAATTCCAATCGCTAAAATCTCAATATCAGTTTTATCCTCAATAAATCTAACCATTTTTTTTAAATGTTTTTCCAAAAAATCACCAGAATTTACTGAAAGAGTTGAGTCATCCACCGGAGCACCGTCTGAAATAACCATAAGTATTTTTCTTTCCTCTTTCCTTTTTTTTAATCGATTAAAAGCCCATGTAATCGCTTCACCATCTATATTTTCTTTAAGCAAGCCCTCTTTTAACATTAGACCAAGATTATTTTTTGATTGTCTCCAATGAGTATCAGCACTTTTAAATATTATATGTCTTAAATCATTAAGTCTTCCAGGGTTTTTTGTTTTACCATTTTTATTCCAAAACTCTCTTGATTGACCCCCTTTCCAATTTTTAGTTGTAAAACCTAATATTTCAACTTTTACCGAACATCGCTCTAAAGTTCTAGATAAAATATCTGCACAGATAGCTGCAATTGTAATTGGTCTGCCTCTCATTGATCCGGAATTATCAATTAAAAGCGTCACAATTGTATCTTTAAAGTCTAGATCTTTTTCTTTTTTAAATGTCAATGAATTATATGGATCCATAATTATTCTTGGTAATTTTGAACTATCAAGCAAACCCTCCTCTAAATCAAATTCCCAAGCACGATTCTGTTTAGCTAGTAATTGTCTTTGAAGTTTATTTGCTAGTTTTGTTATTATATCTTGAAAACCAACTAACTGTTGATCTAAAGTTTTTCTTAATTTTATAGCCTCATCAGCATTTTCTAATTTTTCTGCTTTAGTAATTTCATCATATTGATTAGTAAATATTTTATATTCTAAATTAAGATTATTAATGTTTTTTTTTTTAATTACTTGATCGTTGTTTTGTTTTTCAGACTCAGTATCAACTAATTGTTCATCTAATTTATATTCATCAATGTCGTAATCAGTATGCAAGTTTGCATCAGATTGATCATCTTTATTTTCATCTTTTTGATTTTCAGAGTCATTATTTTTATCATCATTAGATGGATTATTTTGGCTATCATCCTCATTTTGATCATTATTTTCTTCATTATCATCAGTTTGAAATATATCCATTTCTTGTAATATTTCTGAAAACTTTGACGAATAGTCATTTTGATTTTCTAAATTATTTTTTAAAAACTTAATATGTTTTGAAATTGATTTATCAAAATCACTTTCCCACAAAGTTAATATATTTTTACTTAAAGTGTTAAGTTTAATACCATGAAATTCTTTTAACATATATAACTCAAAGGCCTCACTAACACTAACATCCTCTTTAGTTTTAATTTGGTCTTTTTTTTTAGAATTAATTAATTGATGGTAATTATCTTTATAATTTTTTTCGATACCCTTAAGCATTTTTCCACCCAAAGACTCATATCTTGTCTTTTCAGCAATAGAGTAAAGCGACTTACATGATGAATTTAGTGGTAAATATTTTCTATAAATTTGGTCGTTTGAAAACTTTTTCTTTAAAGCCAGACAATCTGAATCTGCCCTAGCTTTTATAAAATCACTTTTGTTATTTAAGTTGTCTAATTGAGGTAAATCGAATTTTTTTGCATCTTTATCATTATCTGATGTTTCATTAGCTCTATAATCTTCTGAAATTACCTTAAAAGTTGAAGTAAGAGCTTGTTTAAGTTTTTCTTTTAAATTAACATTTTTATCGTTGCCACTCATTTATATTTGAATATTAACAAGTGACTCTGGCAAATCTTCTCCAAAACATCTTTGATAATATTCTGCTATTGTATTTTTTTCAATTTCATCACATTTATTTAAAAAAGTTACCCTGAATGCATAACCAATATCTTTGAAAATTTGAGCATTGTCTACCCAGTGTAGTACTGTTCTTGGACTCATTACAGTTGATATGTCTCCTGCAATAAAACCTTTTCTTGTCAAAGATGCCACTTTAATCATGTTGGAAACTTTTTCTTTTCCTTTAGGGTTGTTCAAATTTTTATTTTTTGATAAAATTATATCCATCTCTTGTTCTAAACTTAAATAATTTAATGTGGTAACTATATTCCATCTATCCATCTGACCTTGATTTATTTGTTGAGTACCGTGATAAAGACCTGTTGTATCACCAAGTCCGACTGTATTTGAGGTTGCAAATAGTCTAAAAAATTTATTTTGTTTAATCACTTTATTTTTGTCAAGGAGAGTAAAATTGCCTTCTGCCTCTAAAACTCTTTGTATTACGAACATTACATCTGGTCGCCCTGCATCGTACTCATCAAATACTAGTGCAACTGGATTTTGAATTGACCATGGTAAAATTCCTTCATTAAATTGTGTAATTTGTTTACCCTCTTTTAAGACAATTGCATCTTTTCCTATTAAATCAATTCTACTAACATGACTGTCTAAATTCACCCTAATGCAGGGCCAATTTAATCTTGCAGCTATCTGTTCTATATGAGTCGATTTACCTGTTCCATGATATCCCTGAACTAAAACTCTTTTGTTAAACGCAAATCCAGAGATAATTGCTAGAGTAGTGTCCCTATCAAATTTATAATTTTTGTCAATTTCAGGTACATATTCAGTTTTTGTGGAAAAGCCACTTACTTCCATTTCTGAATCGAATCCAAAAGTTTGTTTTATTGAAACTTTAATATCTGGTTCTGTATTTAAGTTAGGTATCAATTTTATCTCTATAAGTATTTTTAAGTTGTGTATAAGCTAGTGTTATTAATTTTAGTTTTTCTTCATATTTCTTATTACCAGAATTCATATCAGGGTGAAATTTTTTGACAAGGATTTTGAATTTTTTTTGAACTTTGTTCCATTTTAAACCAACGGAAATTCCCAAAATACCAAAAGCTTTTATATCTTTGTGGTCAAATTTAAATTGACGCATGTGATTATAGTCACTCTTAAATCTATCTTTGTCTAATTCATCTTTCAATGTGTTATTCCACAAAACTTTAAAAAAATTATCTGAAGAGCTGAAACTTTGTGTCGGCTTATGCCAGGTCATATCTGATTTCAAAAAGTTGATAACTTGATTATCGTTCATCCCTGAGAAATAGTTCCAATTTTTGTTGAATTCTTTTACATGCTTTAAACATAACATTCTAAATTTTCTACTATTGTCTTTCTCAACAGGAGCTTTGTATTCACCAACTTCTTTACAATTATTCCAATCACAAATATATTTCATATTATAACTTAATATTTATGGACATAAATGAATTAATTGCAATTATTAAAAAAAAAATTGAGAGCAAAGTAGTAATAGAAAATATTGTAATCGAAGATAAATCTTTTTTACATAAAAATCATAAAGGTAACCAAAAAGATAAATTTCACATAAAGATACATTTAAAATCAAGAGAATTAAATCAGATGAATAAAATTAATGCTAATAAAAAGATATATAGTATTCTAGAAAATGAAATGAATCTTTTTATACACTCTATACAAATACTAATTCAATAATTCATTTTTAAAAAATAGTTTCAAATAGTTTTTAGTATATCTTTTATCTGTTAACACAGAACCAATCTTTTTTAAAAGTATTAGATTGATTTTATCAGAATTATTTTTTTTATCTTTTGTCATAAAAAAAAGAATTTTATCTATGCTCTTTTTTGAAAAATAGTTATTTATATTATTTAGTATATCAAAGTTTGATAAATGTTTTTGAATTAGTTTATACTCTTTTTTTTCCAAAAATTTATTTTTAAAGCTGAATGTCAATGCTGTATTAATTCCCAAAATAACAGCCTCACCATGGTTGAGTTTTTTTGTATAACCCAATGTTGCTTCATATGCATGCGCAAAAGTATGCCCAAAGTTTAAGATACGTCTTAGTCCACTCTCTCTTTCATCTTTCTCAACTATCTTTTTTTTTATCTTACAACTTTCATAAATTGCTTTTTCAATAAAAGGAGATTTTATTTTCAGTATATTGTGAAAATTTTTGTTTAAAAAAATATAAAGTTTTTTATTTGCTATTATTGAATGTTTTAAAATTTCTCCATAGCCACAGATAATTTCTCTTTTTGGAAGAGAACTCAAAAAGTTGATATCACTAATTACTAATTTTGGTTGGTAAAAGCTTCCAATTAAATTTTTACCAAAATTTGTATTTACTCCAGTTTTTCCACCAATCGAAGAGTCAACTTGAGATAAAAGAGTTGTGGGTATATTTATAAACTGTATTCCTCTTTTAAATATACTTGCTGCAAAACCCCCTATATCTCCTGTTATGCCTCCACCTATGGTTATAAGACAATCTTGCCTAGAAAAATTTTTTTTAAGCAAAACCTGAGTGATAATATTCACATTTTTAATATTCTTATTTTTTTCACTTGCACTTAAAAAATGAAAGTAAATTTTTTTGTTTTTTAAATTTTTTTTTATTTTACTAATTAATTTTTTAGGGATTTTTTTATCGATTATTAATAAACATTTTTCAAATTTTATTGAGTGAACTTTAATTAATTTTGATAAACTTGAAATTAAATTTGAGCCTATAATAATGGGGTATGTTTGACTGCTAGTTTTAATTATTAATTTTTTTTGTTTCATAAATATTTATAATCTTATCAATTATTTGATTTTTTGTTAGATCGTTGCAATTTATTTTATATAATGCTTTTGAGTAAATATTAGAGCGTTTTTTTATTAAATCTAACAAATCACTACTTTTAGCATTAAAAGAAATTGGTCTTTTAGGGGTATTTTTAATCCTTCTCAAAAGAGTATTACTGTCCCATTTTAACCAAAAAGATAAATGATTTTGTAATATTTCGTCCCTAATTTTTTTGTTCAAAAATGCACCTCCACCTAAAGCAATTATCGAATTTTTTTCTTTTAATATATCCAAGGTTATTTTTTCTTCTATTTTTCTAAAAAAAATTTCACCTTTATCCTTAAATATTTTTGAAATTTTCATGCGTAATTCATTTTCAATCAGTTGATCAGTATCAAAAAAATCTAATCCAAGTTTTTTTGAAATTAAAACTCCCAATGAAGTCTTTCCAGAGCCCATCATGCCTAAAAAAACAATATTTTCTTTTGATTTCATAGTATTCTTTATTGAAAAAACACAAATATGTCTTATTTTGAAATTAACTAAAGTTATATGCAATTTATTAAAAAAACAAGTTTGAGAA
>MDTG01229005.1_pt1 | contig 11378 bp, 9 predicted proteins | sample 811421 | NCBI WGS metagenome assembly MDTG01 (sample SAMN05326645, study PRJNA326480) | marine metagenome | isolation source: seawater | place: Pacific Ocean: South East | collected 2011
CTTGTCGTTAGGCTGATTCGGGAGACGACACATGCGCGTCCTGCTAATTGAAGACGATAGCGCCGTCGCGCGTTCCATCGAGCTGATGCTGAAGTCTGCTGGCTTCAACATCTACACCACAGACCTCGGTGAAGAAGGTGTCGATCTGGGCAAGGTCTACGAGTACGACATGATCATCCTCGATCTGTCTCTGCCCGACATCTCCGGCTATGACGTCCTCAAACAGCTGCGCATGGGCCGCGTGAACACGCCGGTCATGATCCTCTCCGGGAACCCGGACATCGAGGCGAAAGTCCGCACGCTGGGCTATGGCGCTGACGATTACCTCACCAAGCCGTTCAACAAGGACGAGCTGATCGCCCGTATCACCGCGATTGTGCGCCGCTCCAAAGGCCATGCCGAGAGCGTGATCCGCACCGGTGAGATCCTGGTGAACCTCGACGCGAAGACGGTGGAAGTGGACGGCGACCGCGTGCACCTCACCGGTAAGGAATACCAGATGTTCGAACTGCTCTCCCTCCGGAAGGGCACGACACTGACCAAGGAAATGTTCCTGAACCACCTCTATGGTGGCATGGACGAGCCGGAACTGAAGATTATCGACGTCTTCATCTGTAAGCTCCGCAAGAAGCTTCAGCAGGCCACCGGCGGTAACCATTATATCGAAACGGTCTGGGGCCGTGGCTATGTGCTGCGCGATCCGCGCCCGAGCTCGAAGACCAAAGAGGTCGAAGAGGCGGCATAAACCTTTCCCATCGACGGAATAAGCGCCCCGGCCTTCACGCCGGGGCGTTTTCGTTCGGGCTCCGGTTTTCGTGCGGTCCGGGCTTGCATGAGGCGGCAAATGCCTGACATTGGGGCCATGTCACAGCGATCTGCCGGCCCTGAGATTCTCCGCCTTATTGAGCTGATGTCCCGGCTTCCGGGCTTCGGCCCGCGATCTGCGCGCCGTGCGGCCCTGTTCCTTCTGAAGCAGCGCGACACACTGCTCCTGCCGCTGGCCGAAGCGATGTCCGATGCCGGTCACCGGATCGAGAAGTGTGAAGTCTGCGGGAATTACGACACGCTGCAGCCTTGCGCGGTCTGCCAGTCAGGCGGGCGCGATGAAGGGCTGATCTGCGTGGTGGAGGACGTGCCGGACCTTTGGGCGCTGGAGCGGGGCGGGTCGTACAAGGGGCGGTATCATGTCCTCGGCGGGGTCATGTCCGCCGTGGATGGTGTCACGCCGGATGACCTCAACATTCCCACGCTCATTTCCCGCGTGGATACCGGCGGCATCCGTGAGGTGATTCTGGCGCTGAATGCCACGTTCGAGGGCCAGAACACGGCGCATTATGTTGCCGACCAGCTGGCAGGCAAGGGCGTGCAGATAACCTATCTCGCTCACGGTGTGCCGGTGGGCGGAGAGCTGGACCATCTGGACGATGGCACGCTCGCTGCCGCGTTGCGCGCCCGCCGGACAAGCGAGTAGCCGGGTCTAGTCGGCGAGGTCGACGCGGAAAATTCCGTCCAAGTCTTTCGTTGCGACGTAGAGGTGGCCGTTTGGCGCCTGAACCACATCGCGGATGGCGTATTCGTCCTTGAACAGGTTTTCGCGCTCGGTCACCTTGCCGTCTTCCAGCCGCAGGCGGACAAGTTCCAGCCCCGCCGGGCCGTTCATGCCGCCAACGAAGAAGTCACCCTTCCAGCCGGGATAAACATCGCTGGTGAGACGCGTCAGGCCGGATGGGGCGATGGACGGCACCCAATAGGTGAGCGGCTGCTCCATGCCCTCCTTCTCGGTCTGTTCGGTAATGATCGTGCCGTCATAGTTGACGCCATAGGTGATGACCGGCCAGCCATAATTCGCACCGGGCTTGATGATGTTGAATTCATCGCCGCCTTTGGGGCCGTGCTCGGTTTCGTAGAGCGTGCCTTCGGATCTGTCGTAATAAAGGCCCTGAATGTTGCGGTGTCCGTAGGAGTACACGGCGGGGTTCCCATCTACTCCATCGGCAAACGGATTATCAGCCGGAATGGTGCCATCGGAATTGATGCGAATGAGGGATCCATGAGTGATCTTGGGATCTTGAGCGTCTTTCATGTATTTGAAGCCTTCGCCCAGTGAGACGAACAGTGTCCCGTCATTGGCGAATTGCAGGCGGCCGCCGAAATGATAGGCCGTATCGCGGGAGTCGGCCCGGAAAATCTCGGTGATATCCTCCAGAGAGGCATGATCGTCGCTCAGACGGGCTCTGATGACGGCGGTACCGTTGTCGGCCTCTGTTCCCTCGGCATAGGCGACATAGATCAGGCGGTTGGAGTCAAAATCCGGATCCAGCGTGATGCCGAAATAGCCGCCCTGGCCCTCGGTCAGGGCAGGGGGCATGCCGGTCACCTGTGTGGCTTCGCCTTCGCCGCCGGCCACATAGTTCAGGCCGCCGTCTTTTTCGGTGAACAGGAGGTCGCCGTTCGGCAGGAAGGCCAGCCCCCATGGAAACTCGGCTTCGACAACAGGGGTCAGGGTGACCTGCACGTCGCTGCTGACGTCAGGCGCAACGGGGGCAGCTGCGGATCCGGAGCCACAGGCTGCAAGCGCAACGGCGGAAACAAAACCGGCAAGGATCGGGCGCATTGGGCGTCTCCCAGGATTGGTCGTTAAAAGGGTATCAATGGCCAACATAGGTCAGGCCGGGGCAGGGGCCAAATAAAAAGGGCGGCCCTGGCCGGGCCGCCCAATTCTGTAAGAGAGTGAACCTGTTACCAGGACTTCTTGACCGTGACGCCATAAAGCGCCGGTTCTGTCAGGAAGACGTTGGTGAACAGGCCGGAGGAGTCGTCGGTCAGGTAGTTACCCGTGATGACTTCCTCATCCGTCAGGTTCTTGGCGAACACTTCCACGCCCCAGCCGCTCTCTTCATTGTTGAAGAGGATCGACAGGTTGACGTTCGACCAGGAGTCGAGTTGGTCACGCTGCGTGTTCCAGATCCGGCTGACGCTGTCCGCCTGATAGTAGTAGTCGCCGCGGATCGTCATATCCCAGTTCGAATTGCCGAGGGCCGGGAGAGTATATTCAGCAGCGAGGTTCAGCGTCGTGTCCGGAGCGCCCGGGAGATTATTCCCATCGAGGCTCTTCGCGTCTCCTTCGAACGGCTCAAGTGCATTCGCCGTTTGGACGTTTCCGTTGCTGTCCGTGTAGCTCACGGTCACACCGTCAAGTCCGAACGCCGCTTCTTGGCCGGAGAAGGCACCGGTGCAGAGACCGCGCGTGTCACCCGGATTGAGCAGACCGCCCTGAATAGCACCGAGAACCGTTGCGTAACCCTGGGCCGAAACCACGCAGTTTGCGAAGCTCGAAGCGTTTTTCAGCACAACGAGGTCAGACCGGCCATTGGCACGATCAAGAACGTCGATGCCATATGCATCCTGGATCTCAGTATCCAGAATACCCAGATTTGCCGTGAGCAACCAGTTGTCCGCCGGGGTCCAGAGGAACTCAACTTCGAGGCCTTTGATCTTGGCGTCGATGTTGGTGTTCACTGAAGACCGGTTGATGATCTGGGTGATCTGGTAGCCTTCATAATCATAATGGAACCCGGTCAGGTTGAGCTGGGCAACCCCGCCACCAAGCGTGTTCTTCGTACCGATTTCGATCGAGTTCACGAATTCAGGATCGAAGGTTTGCGAAAACAGGTTTGCACCGGCAGGCTGCGGAGGGTTGATGCCGCCGCCTTTGTAGCCTTTCGAGTAAACACCATAGATAAGTGTTTCGTCGGTGAAGCCGAGATCCGGTGACCAGTCGACACCAAAGCGGCCGGTGGTTTCCTTGTCTTCGGTGTTCAGGCTGCCATCTCCGCCATCATCCGGGTCAGCACCCACGATCGGCGACGGTTGCAGCGGGTCTGCACCCGGTGCTTGCGGCGTGAACAGGAAGGTCGGAATGACATCCTGTTCCTTTTTGTCGGTCGTATATCTCAGGCCAAGGGTGAACTTCAGATTGTCCGTTGCCTGATAGTACGTCTCGCCGAAGACAGCAGTCGAATCGAGGCGGTAAGGAGACAGGGACCGGAAGTATTCGCCGCCATCACCGTTCATCGTGCCGTTGAACAGTCCGAGATTGTCCGTGCTGCCGGAGTCGAGCGGCACATTGCCGCCGAAGAAGGCTCCACCAGCAGCGTTATTCAGCTGGGTCAGGGCCGTCAGAGAGTTTGAGAGCACGTAATATCCGGCTGTGCTGTCATACGGATCAATTGCTTCGAAATCGACCTTGATGGCGCCGAGATTGAAGTTGATCGGTCCGTCGAAGTCAGACTGCAGACGAAGCTCGTGCGTGTCCTGGTCACTGCCGCCGCCCGATTGGTCGAACGTACGGAAGAGGTTGGAAACGCCAAGTTCCGGGTCAGACACGACACCGCCCGGGAACAGGAGCGGATAGAGGGCCGGGACAGCTGCGAATGGGCCAGCTGTTTCATTGAAGGCAATGGTCGGGGCGATCTTGTTGTAGTCTTCGATCGACTGAACCGAGCTTTCATTGTGGCTGCCGAGATAGGTGAACAGCAGGCTGTCGGTGACGTTCCATTCACCCTTCCAGGTGATCAGGTCCTGGTCTGCTTTGTAGATCGGATCGAAAGCAGATTCGATGGTGCGCAGGTCCGGGTTCACCGGATCTGTGAAGGCGTCGCCGTTCAGCAGACCGGCCGTGATGGCAAGACCGCCGCCAAGTGTTGCCTGCGAGTTCACCCGGTCGTTCGACTGGCTGAGCGGAGCATCCTGACAGCCAAGCGAAGTTACGAGCTGGTCGAAAGCAGAGACCGGGATACCGGCAAAGGTATCGAAGCCCGGATCCTTTTTACAAAGCTGCTTGCCGGCGCGCAGGCGGCTGTCATCTTCTTCGAAGTGTTCGTAGGAAACCCAGCCGCGCAGATTGTCGGTCGGTTCCACTGCGAAAGTCGCCCGGAAGCTGGAGAGGTCACGGTCATCGATATCGTTGCCCGTGACGGAGTTTTTCACATAGCCGTCGCGCTGGAGAAGCGAGCCCGCGAGGCGCAAGGCGGCCTTTTCGCCAAGCGGCAGGTTGACCATGCCCTTCGCTTTGAACGTATTTTCGTTGCCATAGGTCAGTTCAGCATCTGCCTGGAACTCACCGAGCACCGGCTTGGCGGTGATCAGGTTGAACACACCGCCAGTGGCGTTCCGTCCGTACAGTGTACCCTGCGGACCACGCAGAACCTCGACCCGTTCAACATCGTAGAATTCCGCTTCGAACAGGCGGTTCGCTGTCAGCGGGACATCGTTCTGGTGGACACCAACCCCGGCGTCGCCAGACTGGGCGACCGAGTCCACACCAATGCCGCGGATCTTGAAGTTGAAGCCCGTGAAGTTGCCTTTGGTGAAGGTCACGTTCGGGATGGATTTGACGAGGTCCGGACCGCCGGTCAGCTGGAGGCGCTCAAGCGCTTCTTCGTCAAACGCCGAGACCGCGATTGGAACATCCTGAATGGATTCCTCGACCTTCTGGGTCGTCACGGTAACGGTGGAAAGTGTTCTTGTGCTTTCGCCTTCCTCCTGGGCGACGGCAGCGGGTGCCAGCAGCCCCATGGCCAACACGGATGCGCCAGCCAACCAGACACATTTCGAGTCTCTGTATTTGGTCATTTAATTTTTCCTCCCCTCGGGCCGGCGGGATTGCTGGCTTCGAGCTGTTCTTTGAGCCGTCTCTTTTCGGACGTGCTTCAGAATCCATCGAATGGCAGCCGCGAGGGAAAGTCAATATTTTCAGTTGGAACGTTTGGCCCAGTGGACCCTACGTAAAGGCAAAAAATGAGCGGTGTCCGGGCCCGGACACCGCTCAGGATGCAAATTTGTACCTTACGAGAGGCTAGAAGCGTGTCCTCAAAGTCACACCATAAGTGGCCGGTTCCTGCAGGTAGACCCCGCGGGCAGGGCCGCGCAGAGGAATGCTGAAGGTCACCGCCTTGGTCGACTCGTCGAACACATTGTTCCCCCAGACCTCAAAGGTCCAACGTTCATCTGCCGAGGAGATGCCCGCGCGAAGGTTCAGTTTCGTGTTCTCGGCCTGCCAGTCATCTTCGAGTGGCACGCCAGTGTCATCGACGGCCTGGGTGGATGTCCGGCGTTCCGACTCAGTGCGCATGTTGCCGGTCAGGAAATAGCCCATGCCGTTTGGCAGCTGGTCTTCCCAGGTCAATCCGAGCAGACCAACCCATTCCGGGGCATTGGTCAGTTTGAAACCGCACAGGCGGTTCACCGGGTTTGACGGGTCAAACCCGCCCGGTGCGCAATCCTCAGGATAGTAGGCATCGGTGTAGGTGATGGCGGCATTCGTGCTCAGACGGTCCGTCAGCGCATTCTGGACTTCCAGTTCGAAGCCGTTGCTGACCACTTTCGGGACGTTGAACGTCTGGAACTGGACGCCGGTGAATTCGAGAACCTGGAAGTCCTCCATTTCCTGACGGAACACGGCGAAGTCAAACCGTCCGCGGCCATCGTTGAAGATGCCTTTCAAGCCGGCTTCAAGTGCGTCGATCTTTTCGGAATCGAAGCGCGGATCCGCCCCGCCGGCCGCGGCCGTTGAGTCGAGGTTGAAGCCGCCGGATTTGAAGCCATGGGTCAGGCCGGCATAGAAGTTCACATCATCCGTGAGCCGTGCCCCGATCTTGACCGTGTAGACCAGTTCCTCGTCTTCGAACTTGTCGGAGAAGGTCCGCGGCAGCGGAAGGAAGGCGGACGCCGGCGTGTCTGCTTCGGTCGCGAACGGGAAGCAGGTCGCTCCGAGCGCGCTCTGGGCGAGGGCCGCGAGCGTTCCCGGATAGGCACCAGCCAGCAGGCCGTTGGCAATGTTCACACAGGTCGGTGAGCTGGCGGACAGCTGGTCGAAGGCGCCATCCTTGGTCTCTTCGACATAGCGCAGGCCAACCGTCAGGTTCAGCCCGTCCGTGATCTCGAACACATTGTGCGTAAAGATCGACATGGACTCGGCGTCCTGAGTGTAGAGGTTGTCGGCATAGCTGCCGGCCGGGTCTACACCGCCGAGCGCGGCCGGAATGTTGCCGCCGAAACCCGTGGCAACCGTGGCGGCACCGAGGGACGGCACGAACAGCGCCGACACATACCGGCCATAGTCGCCGCCGAGAGTCATCAGCGCGCGCTCCTCGATCTCCTCTTCCGAGTAGTAGGCACCGAGCAGCCAGTCGAGACGGCCATCGAAGGCAAGGCCCTGGAACCGGAGTTCATGGGTCGTGGTCTTGATGTCGTCATAGGAGGGCTGGACGTCCGGCGAGGCGAACGGGGTGGAGTTGTCGCCGACCTGGAACACGTCGAGCCCGACAAAGTCAGAGTGCTGAATGGATTCAGCCTTGAAGCTGCGGTACGCGCCGATATAGGTCATGTCCGCCGGGCCAAGATCCCACTCCAGCGTGGCAGAGATGCCGGACTGTTCGAACGGGTTCTGGAATTGCTCGCCGTTGGTGATGCCTTTCTTCTGGGCCCGGAAGCCGGACTCAAGCACACCGCCATCCGCCGGCAGGCCGACAGCCGCATAGATGCCGGCATCGCCCAGTGGGTCATAGACGACCGGGGCATCGCAGCACTGCTCATCGGCTTCGGAATAGTCCGCTATGATCCGCAGCGAGGCGTCCGGATTGATCTGCCACAGGGCTTGTCCGCGCACGATCCAGCGGTCCCGCGTGTAGCTTTCCGCACCCGTCGTGCTTTCTGCCAGCGCGTCGCGCGTACGGTAGGCGCCGGACAGGCGGACCGCCAGCTTGTCTTCCACGATCGGTGTGCTGAACCCGCCCTGGACGTTCACCAGGCCGAGATTGCCGGCCGTAAGGTTTGCGAACGCGTCCATTTCTTTCAGGTTCGGGGCCTTGGTCGTGATGTTCAGGGCACCGGCAGACGTGTTGCGGCCGAACAGCGTGCCCTGCGGACCGCGCAGGACTTCGATCTGCTGCAGGTCGACCAGGTCACCCAGGGCGACGCCCGGACGTGACAGGTAGACGCCATCGAGGAACACGCCGACGGCGCTTTCCAGACCGATATTGTTACCGGTGGTGCCGACGCCGCGGATGCGGAGCGAGGCGCCCTGCGATTCCGTCTGTGTCGAGCTCATGTTGAAGCTGGCTGAGAGATTGTCCAGCGAGCGAAGGTCGGCCACGCCCTGGCGTTCGATTTCCAGGGGGCTGATGGCGGTAACTGCCAGCGGCACGTCGATGATGCTCTGCTCGCGGCGCGTCGCGGTCACCTGCACAACACCGAGACGTTTGTCGTCTTCAGCGGCGGGTGTGGATGCGGCGGGAGGAGCAGCTTCTTCGGTGGTGGCGGTGTTCGGTGCGTCAGCTTCCTGTGCCAGCGCCGGGGCCTGAATCAGGCTCAATACGGCGGCAGAGGCACCTGCCAGCAAGACGCACTTCGGTTGTCGGGTTCTTTTCAAGTCAATTTCCTCCCCTCGTCCAATCCTATGTGGACAAGATTTTTGTTTGTGTGGTTGGTCTTTATCCGGGTGCGCTTCTGGCAGGCGCACTGCAGATACTACACAAAAGGGGAGTGCCCCGTCGTGTCAACAGGCTACCCTAGCGTCAACAGGCGACTATTTTTGGTTGCGGGTCCGGAATGACACAGTTTTCCCGTCTTGGCCGGGTCAGCAGAGGCTGGTAGAGGCGCGCCATGACCTCGCAGACCTCACCCTCCGTCACCCGGGCCCTTGTCCTTTTTTCCGGCGGTCAGGATTCGGCCACCTGCCTTGCCTGGGCGCTTGACCGGTTTGACCTGGTCGAGACGATCGGGTTCGACTATGGCCAGCGCCATGCCGTGGAACTGACCTGCCGTGAAAAAGTCCGGATCGGGATGGCGAGCCTCAAGGAGGCTTGGGCAACGCGGCTTGGCGACGATCACATGATCGATGCCACGGTGCTCAAGAGCCTCGGCGAAACGGCCATGACTCATGATGTCGCCATCGAGACGACCGAGGCCGGGCTTCCGTCGACCTTCGTGCCGGGCCGCAATCTCCTGTTCCTGACGCTCGCCGGCGCGCTGGCCGTGCGGCGCGGCATTTCCGTCCTGGTGGGCGGCATGTGCGAGACGGATTATTCCGGCTATCCCGATTGCCGGAACGACACGATCCAGGCACAGGCCGAAACGCTTCGCCTCGGTTTGGGCAAGCCGATGACGATCGAGACGCCGCTCATGTATATAGACAAGGCGGGTACCTGGGAGATGGCGCATGGTCTTGCCGGGCAGGCCCTGATCGACCTGATCGTGGAAGACACACACACCTGCTATCTCGGCGACCGCTCACACCGGCACGACTGGGGCTATGGGTGCGGCAGCTGCCCGGCGTGCGAGCTGCGCGCGGCAGGCTGGCAGCGGTGGCAGGCCGCGTGATGACCTATTCGGTCAAGGAAGCTTTCTACACCCTGCAAGGGGAGGGCGCGCAGACCGGCCGGGCCGCGGTGTTCCTGCGCTTTGCCGGATGCAACCTCTGGAGCGGACTTGAGCGCAACCGGGCCAAAGCTGTCTGCCAGTTCTGCGACACCGACTTTGTCGGCACCGACGGAGAGAATGGCGGCAAGTACAGGACCGCCGGAGAAGTTGCCGCGCTGGTCGCTTCCATTTGGACATCCATTGCCGGCCCAGACGGCCGGCCTTATGTCGTTTGCACCGGCGGGGAGCCGCTGCTGCAGCTGGACCCGCCGCTGATCGATGCCCTCCATGCGTCAGGCTTCGAGATTGCGGTGGAGACCAATGGCACGATCGAGGCGCCGGAAGGGCTCGACTGGATCTGCGTCAGCCCCAAGGCCAATGCGGCGCTCGTGCTGAAAAAGGGTAATGAACTCAAGCTGGTCTACCCGCAGGATGAGGCCGAAGCGCAGCCCGAACGGTTCACGGAACTGGACTTTCAGCACTTTTTCCTGCAACCGAAGGACAATTCCGAGGCGGCCCGCAATGTGCAGGCTGCCGCTGCTTACTGTCTGAAGAATCCGCAATGGCGACTGAGCTTGCAAACGCACAAACTGACCGGGCTGCCCTGAGTCCTGAGGGCCGCGTGTTCGAGATCACCAAGGCGGTGCATTTCGAGGCGGCGCACTTCATGGGCGGCAAGCCGGAAGGGCATCCTTACCGGAACATGCACGGCCATTCCTTCCGCCTGGAAGCGACTGTTGCCGGCGTCGTGAAAGAGGGCGAGCAGTGGGTGGAGGATTTCTCTCACCTGACGGCCTGCCTGAATGCGACAGCCGAAAAGCTGGATCACAAACTGCTTAACGAGATCGACGGGCTTGAAGTCCCGACGCTGGAGCGGATCTGCCTCTGGGTCGCTGAAGACCTGCGCGAGGCGCTGCCGGGGCTGAAGCGCGTCGCTCTGGCGCGCCCCAGCCTCAACGAGCGGTGTGAACTCGTCCTGTAATCAGGACAGGCTCTAGTTCGAGAGCGTTCCTTCCTTCACGTCTTCCGCGAAGTTCCGGGCAAACCGGTTGGACGCCTTGTTGGCGTCATACCAGGTGGTGATGCCGGTCTGGCGGATGTCGGTTTCGTACCAGGAATACTCATACTCGCCTTCCTTCGTGCCGTCGGCGTCATAGGCGGTGGCGGAGAGTTTCATCCCGCCGGTGCTGCGCGAGGCGCCATAGTCGAGGCCGGGCTCGTCACCCAGCTGTTTGAAGGTCGGCTTGGACGGGCGGGCATCGATGATGGTCACATCGATCCGGGCGACATCCACGCCAGCCTTCTTGAGTTCGCGGGTCAGGTCTTCCTTGATCTCATTCGAGAGATAGTCACCCTCGCGGGTGCCGTAGTCATCCTGCAGCTTGGTCTGGAAATCGTCAGACACGCTGACATTGATTTCCGCGGCCATGGCAGCCGGAGCAAGGAGAAGGGCGATAGCGGTGATTGGAACCAGTTTCATGTCAGAACCTCCATTAGGGTCTGTCATCAACTTACCATCGCCCTGCCTGTTCCCGAAGTCACGCTGATGTGAAGCAGCTTAAATCGTGTCCACAAACACGATCTCGGCGTCTTGCAGGCCTTTCAGCTCCAGCGTCTCGGCGCCGGTGATGGCAGCCCCGTCGCGGGCCTTCAGAATGTGGCCATTCAGGCTGACAGACCCAGCCGCCAGCACGAGATAACCATGCCGGCCGGGCGTGATCTCATAGTCCAGCGTGTCGCCGGCGCAGAGCGTTGCGCCCATGACCTTTGCGTCCTGCTTGATCGGCAGGGCATCGTCTTCGCCATCCTTGGCGGCGAAAACGGTCCACTTGCCGGAGCGGTCGCCTTTGGGGAATTGCCGCGTGCCCCAGCCCGGCTGGCCGCCCTGTTCGCGCGGCAGGATCCAGATCTGGAACAGCTGGCAGGTTTCGTCATCGGCATTCCATTCCGAATGCTGC
>MDTG01432619.1_pt1 | contig 11378 bp, 5 predicted proteins | sample 811421 | NCBI WGS metagenome assembly MDTG01 (sample SAMN05326645, study PRJNA326480) | marine metagenome | isolation source: seawater | place: Pacific Ocean: South East | collected 2011
GGGACGCCGGCGCAGGTCGCGCTGGACACGCGGGCTGCCCTGGAGATCGCCCGCGGCGAGCTCGCAGCGCGGTGGCCCGAGGGCGCGCCGCCGGCGCTGCGAGCGCTCTTGCTGGAGGAGGCGGGCTTGGACCCGGCTCACCCGCCGGCCCGCGCGGGGGAGCTGCTCGAGGACCTGGGCTTGTTCCTGCTCGCCGTGGCGGCCGGCGCGCCGCCGGCGCGGGAGCTGCGCCGGCTCCTGCAGCGGGCGGCGTGGAGCGGCCACGAGCTGGGTCTGCGTCAGCCGCCCGGTGGGCGCTTCCTCGAGCGCTTGGCCGGGCTGGCGGGGCCCACGGCGCGGGCGCGGCTGGAGCGCGCGCTGCCCGCGCTGTGGCGGGGCGTGGCGGACGCTCGCCGCGCAGGGCTCGCGGCGATCGAGGAGGCGCTGCTCGAGGAAGCGGAGGAGCTGGCGGAGGACGCGCTGCGCGCGTGGAGCTCGGCCTTTGGGCTCCCGCCTGGGTGGCTGGGGGCGCAGGCAAGTCGGCGCGGGCTGGAGGTGCCGCCTTTGCCGGCGAGCGACGACGCGGAGGCCCTGCGGGCTTGGCGGGGCGCCGGAGCCGAGGTCGGAGCCGGGGCCGGGGCCGGAGTCGGACACGGGGGCGGAGCCGGGGCCGGGGGCGGAGCCGGAGTCGGACACAGGGGCGGAGCCGAGGCCAGGGCCCAGGCGATCCGGGAGGCGCTGCGGGCGCGGCGGCCTACGGCGCGGGTGCTCGAGGTGGTGGTTCGCGGGGACGAGGTCGTGGTGGAGCTCGCGAGCGAAGCCCCCCTCGACTCGGCGGAGCGGGGGGAGCTCGAGGAGGCGCTCCTGCCGGGTGGGCTGAGCGTGCTGGTCGCGGACCGGGCCGTGGGCTCGGGTCGGCGACGGCTGGAGCTGCGCGTGGGCGCCGGGGCGCTGGGCTACGTCCAGGCGCTGCGCCGGCGCGAGGAGGCGCTCGCCGAGCAGCTGCGCTGTGGGTCGGCGGAGCTGCCGGCGCGGGTCGCGCGGCTGCTCGAAGGGTTGGGCGAAGCCGACGCGCTGCGCGACCAGCTGCGCGGGCTCGTCGCGCAGCATTGGCGGGGTGAGCCCGAGCAGCTGAGCGGCGGCGCGCGCTTGCTGGTCGGCGAGCTGCCCCTCGGTGAGCCGGCCCTGCTGCGGGAGCTCGGAGACCGGGCGCTCGCCGGCGAGCTGGAGGTCGCGCTGCTCCACGGCCCGTGGCGCGGGCGGCGGCAGGTGTTGCTCGCGCTCGGTTCGAGCGCGCTGGCGCGCGGCTGGCACGCCCGGGACCTGCTGCGCGCGACCCTGGCCCCGCTCGGAGGAGGCGGGGGCGGGCGACGGGCCGAGCTGGCCGAGGGGGCCGCTCCGCTGGAGGCGGACTTCAGCGCTGGGGTCGCGGCGCTCCGGGAGCAACTCGTTCGCCAGTGAGCGGAAGCCGGGGCCCGGGAGGGGTTTCGGCGCCTCGTTTGGGCGCTCGGGATGGGGTGCAAAGACTAGACGCGTGGCCGAACACGGGCCGCCTCCGCAAGCATCAGACCTGGCTGGCTAAAGCTGGCGGCTTCCCCACCCGAAGAAGCTAAGTAGAAGGCGGGTAAGGCGATGGACAGCGCAGGCGGGGCCGAGGGCTCCGATCTCTACAAGAAGGTCTACTTCATCAAGCGCCCCAAGGTGGGCGAGGAGTTGACCACGCTCCTCAAGAACAAGTTCAAGGCGATCGACGCGATCCGGGACTTGATCTCTTGGCTGGAGGAAGGGCGCGACTTCATGGTCGGGCTCAACGACTGGACCCCGCCCGAAGAGGACGGCCAGGAGCGGAAGATCGCGATCAGCCCCTGGCTGCCCGCCGCCGAGAACCACCGCAACGCCATGGACGTGATCGCGAGCATCATTTACTGGCTCGACACCGGTCGTGACTTCGACATCACCTTCACGCCGACCAAGCGCTTCGAGGTGAACCTCAACTAAGGCTCTGCCTGAAAGGTCCTCAGCGCCAGCCAGCCTTTGCGCGGTGCAGGAGCGTGCCCTTATCCTCTGGGGCTTGGAGGACTGATGGTCGAGATCAAGCTCAACGGGGAGACGGTCAGCGTCGAGCCGCAGAACGGCGAGTCGCTGCTGCACGCCTTGCGCGAGTCCTGCGGGATGCGCTCGCTCAAGAACGGCTGCGAGCCCCAAGGGCAGTGCGGCTGCTGCCTGGCGCTGGTCAACGGCAAGCCCAAGGTGACCTGCGCGATCCCCGCCAAGAAGTGCGACGGGCGCGAGGTGGTCACGCTCGAGGGCGTGCCGGCCGAGGAGCGCGACCTCTACGCGCGGGCCTTCGAGGCCGCCGCCGGCCTCCAGTGCGGGTTCTGCATTCCGGGGATCGTGCTCCGCGCCAAGGCGCTGATCGACGACAACCCCACGCCCAGCCGCGAGGAGATCGCCAAGGCGATCGACGTCAACCTCTGCCGCTGCACCGGCTACGTGAAGGTGATCGACGCCGTCGAGCTGATGGCCAAGGCCCGCGCCGGCGAGGAGATCCCCGCCCCCTGCGACGACGGGCGCGTCGGCAAGCCGCTGCGCCGCTACACGGCCGCCGACATGACCCTCGGTGATCGGCCCTACGTGGACGACCTCGTGCGCGAGGGCATGCTCCACGGCGCGGTCCTCCAGTCGCCCCACCCGCGGGCCCGCGTGCGCGCGATCGACACCAGCAAGGCCGAGGCGCTGCCGGGCGTGGTCCGCGTCGCCACGGCCGCCGACGTGCCGGGTGAGCGCTGGTACGGGCTGATCTACCGCGACTGGCCCGGGTTCGTAGCGATCGGCGAGGAGACCCGCTGCGTGGGCGACGTGATCGCCGCGGTGGCCGCCGAGAGCGACCTGATCGCGCGCGAGGCGCTGGCGCTGATCGAGGTCGACTTCGAGGTCCTCGAGCCGGTCCTGACCCCCGACGCCGCCCTGGCCGAGGGCGCGCCGACCGTGAACCCCAACCGCCCCGACAACCGGCTCTCGACCTCGGTGATCCGCCGCGGCGAGGCCGAAGCGCAGCTGGCGAAGAGCGCCCACGTGGTCGAGGGGACCTTCCAGACCCAGCGGATCGAGCACCTCTTCCTCGAGCCCGAGTCCGCCATGGCGGAGCCCCTGCCGGACGGGCGGCTCTACCTCGCGACCCAGGGCCAGGGGATCTTCGACGACCGGCGCCAGGTGGCGGCCTTCCTGGGGATCCCCGAGGAGCAGCTCTTCGTCGAGCTCTACCCCTCGGGCGGCGCCTTCGGGGGCAAGGAGGACATGTCGATCCAGGCCCACACGGCGCTCCTGGCGCACCTGACGGGCAAGCCGGTCAAGATCACTCTGACCCGCGAGCAGTCGATCCGCATGCACCCCAAGCGGCACCCGATCCGGATGCACTACCGGATCGGCTGCGACGCCGAGGGCAAGCTGACCGGGGTGTGGGCGCGCATGGTGGGCGACACCGGCGCCTACGCGAGCGTGGGCGGCAAGGTGCTCGAGCGCGCCGCTGGCCACGCCTGCGGGCCCTACAAGGTTGACCACGTCGACATCGAGGCGATCGCGGCGCACACGAACAACCCGCCTTGCGGGGCGATGCGCGGCTTCGGCGCCAACCAGGCCCACTTCGGCGTCGAGAGCCTGCTCGACGAGCTGGCCGACAAGGCCGGCCTCGACGCCTGGGAGTTCCGCTACAGGAACGCGCTCGAGCTCGGCGACACCTACTCGACCGGGCAGATCCTCGACAAGGCGGTCGGGATCAAGGCCACGCTCGAGGCGATCAAGCCGCACTACGACGCGGCCAAGCAGAGCGGCGCCGCGGTGGGGCTGGCCTGCGGGCTCAAGAACACCGGCCTCGGCAACGGCGCCAAGGAGTGGGGCAAGTGCCGCCTCGTCGTCGAGGAGGACGGCACGATCTCGCTCTACAACGGCTACACCGAAATGGGCCAGGGCCTCCTGACCGTGCTGATCCAGTTCGCGGTCGAGGCCACTGGGCTGCCGGCGAGCGTGTTCCGGCCCAAGGTCGACGCGACCTACCAGCTGGCGGTCGGCCAGACGACGGGCTCGCGCGGGACGCTCTTCGGTGGCAACTCGGTGCTGGCGGCGTCCAAGGCGCTCAAGGCCGACCTCGACGCGGGCAAGACCCTGGGCGACCTCGTCGGCCAGGTCTACAAGGGCGACGTGCTGATCGACGACACCACGCCCCTCGGCGCGCCGGTCGAGCGGATCAAGACGCACACCAGCTTCGGCTACGCCAGCCAGCTCTGCGTCCTCGACGAGGAGGGCAAGCTGGCCCGCTTCGTGGCGGCCCACGACGTCGGGCGCGCGGTCAACCCCGACCTCTGCGCGGGCCAGATCGAGGGCTCGATCCACATGGGGCTCGGCTTCGCGCTGACCGAGGAGCTGCCCTGCGTGAACGGCATGCCGCTCAGCTTCAAGCTGCGCGATATCGGCGTGCTGCGCGCGCGCGACATGCCCGAGGTCGAGGTGATCCTGGTCGAGGAGCACGAGCCCGAGGGCCCCTGCGGCGCCAAGGGCGTGGGCGAGATCGGCCTCGTCCCGACGGCGGGCGCCGTCGGCAACGCGCTCAAGCGCTTCGACGGCGAGCGCCGCTTCCGGCTGCCCATGAAGGAGTCGCCCGCGGCCCAGGCGATCAGCGTGGGGCGGATCCGCTCCAAGATCCCGCGTGAGGAGTGGAGCTGAGCGAGCCGCTGGAGTGAGCTCGTGAGCGCGGTCTCCCTGGCGGCGCTGCTCGTCGGCGCGGCCGGGGTCGGCTTGGCATGCTGGGCCCGCGGACGGCCGGAGCGAGAAGCGCGGCTCCAGGCCGGGCTCCTCCTGGCGCTCCTCGCTGGGGTGACCCTTCCGCTCTTCATGAGCGGGCGAACGCTCGTGTTCCGTGACGCGCTCCCGATCGGCGCAGCGGGGATCGAGGTCCTGCGCGGATCCCTGGCGGAGCTGTGCCTGCCGCACTGGAACCCGCACCAATACGCTGGGGTGCCCTTCCTCGCGATCCCTCTCAACCAGGTCCTCTACCCGCCCCGCCTAGCCGCTGCGCTCCTGGGGGCGGACCCCGCGAGCGCCTACGAGTTGGTAGCCGTGTTCCAGCTCTCCTTGCTGGGGCTGGGGGCTTGGGTCCTGGCCCGGGTGCTCGAGCTCCGGCCCGCGGCCTGCCTCGCGGTCGCTGCGACCTGCGTCATGGCTGGACCGACCCTCTCCACCCTGGAGAACGTGCTGGCGCGGTCGGCCTGGCTGCCCCTCGGCGTGGCCGCGCTCCTGAGCTACCGCGAGACCCCCTCCCGCCGTCGGCTGGTGCTAGCGGCGGCCTGCCTGGCCGCCGCCTGCTACGGCGGCTCGCTCCAGAACCTGGTGTGGCTCGCGCTCCTCGCGGCCGGGCTCTGGGCCTGGCCGAAGCCAGACGAAGAGCGACCCCTGGCAGCCCGAGGGCTGGCCTTCGCGGCTCTGGGGATCCTCTCGCTCTGTCTCGCCGCGGGGAGCGTGCTCCCAACCCTGGGCTTGTTGAGGGAGACCACTCGCGCCGAGCTCCCCTACGCCCAGGTCGTGACCTGGTCCTACCACCCTGCGCGACTGGTCGAGCTGCTGATCCCCTTCCCCTTCGACCTGCCCTACCCGAGCCGCTCGAGCTACCTCGGCCCTGCCTTCGCGCCCCAAGAGAGGGAGCTCTGGATCCACAGCGCGACCTTGGGGGCGGTGCCCTTGCTCTGCGGCCTGCGTGCCTGCGGGCCGCTCCCGAGCGCGCGGCTGCGTCGCGCCCGCCGTCTGGGGCTCGGCTTCGTGGGGGTCGGCCTGCTCCTGGCTCTCGGCCGCCACACCCCGCTCTACTCGCTGATCAGCGCCACTCCCTACCGCGTGTTTCGCTACCCCGAGAAGCACCTGGCGCTCTTCGCCCTCGGCGGGGCCCTGCTGAGCGGGGTCGGCCTGGAGGCCTTCTCGCTGCGCCCCCGCGGCGAGCGCCCCTCCTGGGCCTGGCTCGCCTTGCCTGCCCTGACCCTCGCGTCCCTGGTGCCCCTCGGCCTCTGGACGTCTCGCCTGGCTGTCGAGCAGGGCTGCGAGGCTCCGCCCCTCCTCGGGCAGGGCGCGGCGGTCGCGCTAGCGCAGCTCGCCGCCCTGGCCTCGCTGGCGTTGCCCTGGCGCTCCTCTTCCCGGCGCGCCGCTGCGCTGGCGGTCGTGCTCGTGCTCAGCGGGCTGCCGCTCGCTCGGCGGCTGGTGTTCGACGGCCGCGCTGAGCTGGCGAGCCTCCAGCCGCCGGTAGCCCAGCGCCTCCGCGCGCAGGGCCCCTTCGGGCCCCGGGTCTACACGACCACGCTCCCCTTCGGCCAGCTGCCCCTCGCCGAGTTGAACCCAGGGGAGGCGCGCACCGCCCTCAACCTGGCTACCTTGCGTGGCAACTCGGCCTGCCTCTACCGGCTCGAGGCAAGTCACGGGGTGCTGGGGATCACTCCGCGCCGCTGGCAGCGCATGCAAGAGAGCTGTCCCACGCTGCTGGGGCGGGCGGCGAACCCCTACGTGCTCGCGCCGCGCGAGCGCAGGGGGGAGGGGGAGCCCCTCGACCTCGGGCTCGGGATTGGCCTCTTCCAAGTGCCCGCGCGTCCCCGCCTCGAGTTGCTGACCAACGTGCACTGGGCGCCGGACGAGGACTCGGCCCTGGAGCGCCTCGCTGAGGCGCCCTTGGCGGAGGTCGTCGCCGTCGGAGCGGGGCCGAGCGCCACAGGGCCAGCGCGGCCCGTCGGCGAGGTCCTCTCTGCAGCTCGCCCCCGCCCCGAGCGAATCGTGCTGCGGGTGCGGGCCGAGCAGCCCGGCTTGCTCGTCGTGCGAGACGCCCTCTTCTCGGGTTGGACCGCGCGGGTCGACGGGGGCGAAGTGCCCCTCCTCCTCGTCGACGGGGCCTTCATGGGCGTTCGCCTGGAGGCTCCTGGCGAACACCAAGTCGAGCTGCGCTACGAGACCCCAGGTCTTCGGCTGGGCCTGGGGATCGCAGCCCTGAGCGCGCTCTTGGCGCTGGCGCTCTGCGTCCCAGGGACTAGCGGTAGCGGCGCCAGCTCAGCGGACCCTCGTCGCTGACGCGCGAGTCGCCGCGGGCGTAGAGCTGATCCACGTCGACGGGGTTGCCGTCGAGCTTGGCCCGGCGCGCGATCAGGCGGATCCCGTGGCTGTAGTCGACGTAGCTCCAGCCGTGCACGGTGCTGAGGGGCTGCCAGGGGCTCCCGCTCTGGCGGTGCCAGCCGTAGATCGCGACCTTGCTCGGGCGCGAGTTGAGCCGGTTGGTCAGGACCACGTCCTTCTTGAGCCCGCTCACGAGCAGCCCGAGGGGCGAGACCCGTCGCTGGGCCTCGTTGCCAGCCTCGTTGCGGCGCAGCCACTCGTTGCTCTGCATTTGGCTGCCGGGGGTGAGCGTGACGGGGCGCAGCTTGAGCGCGGCTTGCTGCCAGATCGCGTTGACGAGGGGGCGGGTCGGCAGGACGCAGCCGAAGCGGTCCGCGATCCGCTGCGCGCTGCGCGGGTCGAGGGGCACGCGAATGAAGTCGCGGTCGTGCCCGACGGCGAGCCAGTCGGGGCACACCTTCAGCTCGAGGGTGCTCCCGCCGCTGCGCAGGGTGAGGGTCACGAAGCTGCGCTCGAAGTTGGGCACGTTGCCCGCGAGGATCTCGCGCTCGAAGACCGCCCCGCGCTGGCTGAGCGACATGCCGTTGGTGCTGGCCAACACGGCGCTCCCGGCCCGGGCGCTCGAGGGGCGCGCGGGGATCGTGACGCCCGGCGTGCTGCCCACGGTCCCCGGGTTCGGGGCTGGCTGGGGCTGGGGCTGGGGCTGGGGCTGGGTGGAGGTGTTGCCGCTGCCGAGCGCGCCAGCGGTGGCGGGTCCGACGACTCCGTCCACGCTCAGTCCGCGGGATCCCTGGAAGGCGCGCACGGCGGCCTCGGTGCGGATTCCGAAGATCCCGTCCGCGCTGAGGGGGTAGCCCTCCTGGGTCAGGGCCTGCTGGAGGGCCGCGACGGTGGGTCCGCGGCTGCCTCGGCGCAGGAGGACCTGGCCGGAGCGGACGGCGTCGAGGGGGTCGGCAGCTGCGAGGGTCGCGAAGCTCACTACGCAGCAAGTCGCGATGGTCATGGTCTTGAGCATGTCAGCCTCCGTGAGCTCTATGAGGCCTAGCCGCAGGGGCTGTGCCGCCGTGCGTGCTGAGGGGGTTGAGGCGCTAAGTGCTGAAAAGGAAACCGGGTGCCCAGGCTGGACGCCCTTGGAGCCCAAGGGGCGGGACAGAAGGAGGCTGAGGGAGAAGGGCGTGAGTGGATCTTGAGCCGAATCTGAAAAGCAATGGGCGCTTCGAACCAACGAGAAGAGCCGTCGCCAAGGCGACGGCTCTCCGCGTCGATCGGGGTTCGCCGAGTGGCTAGTCCTTGGACTCGGCCAAGCGGGCGCGGTACTTGTCGATCAGGCGGCTCCAGCGGCTGGGAGTCGGCTTGCGGCGCGCGTTGGCGGCGTCCTGGTGGAGCTTGCTGGGCAGGGTGCCCCAGCGGCCAGCGGCTCCGCCGTTCTCGCCCATCTCGCCGGCGCGCTCGTTGGGCTGCGCGCCGGTCCGCTTCTGCTGGGCCGTCTTCTTGTCTTGCTGCTGCTGCTTCTTCTGCTGTTGCTGCTTCTTCTGCTGCTGCTGCTTCTTCTGCTGTTCGCGCTTCTTGGCCTGGCGCCGCTGCTCCTCGCGCTTGTCGCGCTCCTGCTGCTGCTTGTTGCGCTGCTGCTGCTGCTGGTTCTTGTTCTGCTGTTGCTGCTGCTTCTTCTGCTGCTGCTGGTCCTGGTTCTTCTGCTGCTGCGACTGGCTCTGCTGCTGTTGCTGCTGCTGCTGGACCTTGTCGATCAGCTTCTCGAGCGCCTTGTCGGTCTTCTGCTCGAAGCGCATCGCCTCGATGATTCGCTTCTGCTCTTCCTGGGTGAAGTTGCCCGTGTCGGCCTCGAAGAGCCGCTCCTCGACCTTGTCCATCAGCTCGAGGATCTTCTCGAGGGGGTTATCGAAGGGGTTCTCGCCGCCGGCGGGCTGGCCAGGCTTCTGCCCGCCCTTCTTCTGCCCCTTCTCGGCCTTTTCGAGCTCCTTCTCGGCCTTCTCCTTGTCACCGCCAGCGTCGGCCAGCACGGGACCGGAGAGGAAGAGCGCCAGCGCTCCAGCGCCACAGACTCGCCAGATCTCGAACTTCATCAGTCTCCTCCTTCGCCGCCCTCGCCGCCAGCGCCCTGCTGGGCCTGCTGCTTGAGGAGCTCGTTCATTTCGTTCAGCAGCTCGCGAATGTTGCCCTGCGACTCGGTGACGCGGGTCAGGATTCGCCGCTGCACGCGGTTCAGCGACTTCGACTCCGACGCCTGCAGCGCGTCGTAGAGGGTGCGCGTCCGCTCGTTCACGTCGCCCTGCATTTGGCGGAGCATCTTCAGCTCGGCCAGGGGCGGGATCAGGCGCCGCTTGCCCTGTTGCTGTTGCTGCTGCTGTTGCTGCTGCTGTTGCTGCTGCTCTTCGTCGCGCTTCTTGCGCTCGGTGTTGAGGGCCTCGCGCAGGCGGACCAGCCGGGCGAGCACGTCGGTCTGCAGCTGCTGGGTCGTCTCACCGGGGTCGTACTCGTCGAGCACGCGCTGGATCTCGATCAGGTCCGCGTCGACCGCCTTCATTTGATAGGCGTAGACGACCGCGTTCTCCTCCATCAGGAGCTGCTTGACCTTGGCGACCTCGGCCCGGACGCGGTCCTCGACCTTGCTCAGCCCCTTGAGCGCTCGCTTCTGGCGGCGGCTCAGGCGGCCCTTCTCCTGCTCGATCGCGTGGATCTCGCGGGTGCGCTTGTTGACCTCCTCCTGGATCCGGATCGACTCGTCGAGCATCTCGACCATCGAGTAGAGCTCTTCCTCCTGCTGAAGGTTGGCGTATTCCTGCTCCTTCTGCTCGAGCTCCTTGCGCGCCTGCTCGAGCTCCTTGAGCGCCTGCTCCTGGTCCTCCTCGGCCTGCTGCTCTTGCTGCTGCGACATGGACTGGCTGGCGCGCTGCTGGCTCTGGCTGGCCTGCTCCATGCGCCGCGCCGCCCGCCGACGTGACTCGGCCTCGCCGCGGTCCGCCTGCTTGGCGCTGTCCTCGAGCTGCTTCTGCAGCTCCTCGGTCTTCTTCTGCAGCTCGTCTTGCTTCTTCTTCAGCTCGGCGAGGTCGCGCTTCTGCAAGCGCTCGAGCAAGCGCTGCTTCTCCTGCTCCAGCTCCTCCTCGGCCTTGGCGAGCTGCTGCTCGGCCTGCTGCTGTTGCTGCTGGGCGCCCTGCTCGCCGCCCTCGGTCTCGAGCTTGCGCGCGGCCTCGCGCATCTTCTCCTCGGCCTGGGCCAGGCGCTTGAGCGCTTGCTCTGCCTTCTCGGCCTCCTTGCCCTCGGTCTTCTTGCGCTTCAGGGCGAGGTCCTTGAGCTGCTTCTTCAGCTCCTCGACCTCCTTGGCCAGCCGCTCCTGCTCCGCCTTCTTCAGCTGCTCGGGCGTGCGCTGGGCGAGCTCCTGGCCCTTCTTCTCGAGCGCCTTCTGAGCGCGCTCCATGGCCTCGCGCGCCTGCTGGGCCTGCCGCTGGGCCTCCTGGCTCTTCTCGCCAGCGCCTTGCTGCTGCTGACCCTGCTGACCCTGCTGGCCCTGCTGGCCCTGCTGGCCCTGCTGGCCCTGCGCCTGCTCGCCGGCCTTCTTGCCAGCCTCCGAGAACTCGCGCTGAGCCTGCTCGGCCGACTGGGTCGCCTTGGCCAGCTCACGCGCGGCCTTCGCCAGGTCCTCGCTGTCCGGAGACCCGCTCTGCTCGGCCTCCCGTGCGAGGGACTCGAGCTGCTCGCCCAGCTCGGCGGCCTTCTCGGCGACGTCGGCTTGCTTCTCGGCCGCCTGCTCGAGCTTCGACTTCAAGCCCTTGGCCAGCTCCTGCTGGGCCTGGCCGAGTCGCTGGCGGGCCTCGCTGAGCGCCTTCTCGGCCTTCTCCTGCGAGCCCTGGGCGCTCTGAGCCTGCTGCCCCGACTGCTGCGCGTCGCGCTCCTTGGCCGCCTGCTCGAGCGCCTGCTCGGCCTTGGCCATGGCCTCGCGCGCCTCGGCGACGCGCTCGCCCGCGCGCTTGGCTGCCTCTCGCGTCTCGGCCGGAGTCTGCTCCGACTGCTCGGCCTGCTTCAGCGCCCGCTCGAGCGCCTCAGCCTGCTTGGCCGCCTGCTTCTGCTGCTCCGCGAGGTCCTGCGCCTGACGCTTGAGCTGCTCCTGGCTCTGCTGGCCCTGCTGGCCCTGCTGGCCCTGCTGGCCCTGCTGGCCCTGCTGGCCTTGCTGGCCCTGCTGACCCTGCTGGCCCTGCTGACCCTGCTGGCCCTGCTGACCCTGCTGGCCCTGCTGACCCTGCTGGCCC
>MDTG01270408.1_pt1 | contig 11377 bp, 12 predicted proteins | sample 811421 | NCBI WGS metagenome assembly MDTG01 (sample SAMN05326645, study PRJNA326480) | marine metagenome | isolation source: seawater | place: Pacific Ocean: South East | collected 2011
AGCATGTAATGAAGCCATTGATACGATTAGTGGTATTCGTAAGAAAATGACCAGATAAATAACTGTAGAATAGAGTGAGAGAAATAAAAATGAAAAAAAAATGAAATAAAAATGAAAAAAAAATGAAAAATCGATTTTCTCTTTAAATCGTTTTTTCTTATATTTTAAAAAATTGAACTAAAATGAATTCTCGTAAAAGTATACAATAGGTAGGATAATTGTTAAAAAAAAGATATGGATCGTAAATTAAACAAACGTATAGCAGATTATGTGGGGAACTACAAAAAACATATAAAAGAAAAAATAATGAGTTTAGGTTTTACGGAAACAAATAAAGTACAGGAATTATTGGAAGCAGTCTATCAATATGACCGATTGGTATTGTCTAAAGAAGATGTAAGTAAACGTAAACGTGTGAAAAATAGTATTCCAGGAAATAATCGTTGTCATGCGAAACGAGCAAATGGAGAACAATGTACCCGAAAGCAAAAAGATGGTTTTGTCTATTGTGGAACTCATATCAAAGGTGTACCACATGGAGTAATGAATAGTAGTTCTGAAGAAGAAGGTCAAATGATTAATAGTGAAGTAACAGCGGAGGAAATCAATGGTATTGTATATTATTTAGACAAACATGGTAATATATTTTCAACTGAAGATGTACTAAAACAAAAAGTCGATCCAGCTGTAATTGCGCATTACAAAAAAGTAAACAGTGAATATATTGTGTATCCTATAGTAGTCGGGTCATCGTCGTCGTCATCGTGTTAATCAGTAGATTTAGTGATTTTCCTAGCAATTACATCTTTTTCTGTAACCTTTCTGTTTTCATAAATGAATTCATTTAGATAATTTGCTTGTTGTTCACCCAATTGAGGATGAGCCAATAAAATTTCCAACAATTTCTTTTGTGTCAATGCTTCTCGCTTTAATTCTTTTCTAAAATGAATTTGTCCATCTTTTACATCAAAATTATCAATATTGAATTCCTTCATTACATTGATCATATCGGCGTTATTCTTCTTTTTTTCTTGTCTTAATTCTCTTAGTTTTTTATTTAGCGATCTAATTTGATTATCATTAGTGACCCATGCTTTTACTACTTGTGTCAATGACTCTTTGGATAGTTGAGCATCATCCATGATCTGTCTACAGTATAAAGTCTAGGTATATTTATTCTATAGATTAATTTAGAATAAATGTTTATATGGTTTTGAAAAATATGTGTAATAATTATAGAGATGATATTTACTAAACCCAGAGCAAGAATAATAAATACTTCAAATGAATCAATACCGGTGGAAAAGCCATTGTTATTATTTACTAGTTCAAGGCGCTATATTCCTAAAGTCCCAATACATGTACCATCTAATGTTTCAGTTGTTCATGCTAAAAGTTACGAAGATCAAGTTGCAATGTTGAAAGATGTGAAGAAAGTAAAATGGGGTGAACCATTTTGGAATTTTTTACATGTATTAGCGGAAAAAGTCAAATCCCATGAATTCGACCATGTACGAAAAGGTTTATTGAATTTAATCTACGTAATTTGTTCCAATTTACCTTGTCCAGACTGTACACAACACGCCATATCCTATTTAAATGGCGTCAATTTCAATCTTATTCTAAGCAAAGAAAATCTTCGTGATATGTTGTATAATTTTCACAACGCAGTAAATGTACGGAAAGGGTATCCTCTTTATCCAAAAGACCAAGTAGAGAGTAAATATTCTCGTGGAAATCTAGAGCCAATATTTCAGGAATTTATGAAACATTTTTTAACTAAATCGTACAGCTTCCGATTGATTGCCGATGAAATTCACCGAAAACGTATATCCAATAATATCAATGAATGGATGAAAAACAACCGTTATGCGTTCATATAATTATTGTGTACTTTGATTATTGATAACGTAATCTACTTTAGTTCCATTATGGTAAGTAGTACATTTATATTTCGATTTAGTAGCTTTTGTACAACGTTCACGATTGCTGCCAATATTGTAATATTGTAAAGATTTAATTTGGGTTCTATCAATAATATATGCCCAGAATACACCTAAACCTCCACCTATGATTAATGCGGTTAAGATATTGACCATACTGAAACAACTAAAATACATATTCCAATATATATCGCCTAAAATGAGAAGAGGGAAGAAAACTAAAGTGGGAATATTATCCAATTCTAAATGGTATTTCGCAATAGGAAAGACTAAATAGAAGAATGTATAAGCGAAAATAATCATCCCCATTGGTACATTCGATACAAAACCGCTTATTCTTATATTTTCACAAGCGGGTGAAGGCACCGCATCTTCTCCTACCATATGAACTATACCACTTCCTATCACGGTTGTTAGTAATAGACCAGCTAAATACATCAAACCCTTTGCTTCAGAATTAATAATGGACCCGAGTACAAAGAAGCACACTAAAATAAAAGGTGCCATTCTATAAAAGACATAAAACATAGAAACGAAACTTACTTCCATTTTATTTGAGAATTATTCACTATATTGTGTCTAGATATAATGTTTGTAAGAAAAAGTATAAACATTATTCTTCTACTTTATATTATCTAAATACATACATTTCTACAGTACAAGTATATCGGTGTGCTAGTATAATGGGTATTCCAAGTTATTTTTCACATATAATTCACAAACATGCGAAAATTGTTTGTACATATGCCAATATAATTCAACAAAATATCCAGTTCAATCGCTTATATATGGATTGTAATTCGATTTTGTATGATTCGTATCATTCTACAGATATGTCTTTACCGGTAGAACAATTCCGTAATACAATTATTGTTAAAACCATTGCTAAAATACAACTGTACATAAAACAGATTTCGCCCAATTCATTGGTGTATATTGCGTTTGATGGAGTGGCTCCAATGGCTAAAATGGAACAACAGCGTACACGAAGATATAAATCGTGGTTTGAAACGTCAATGAATCGTACGATTGATCCACCTAAAGAACCCATCGATTTGGAAAAAACGTCATGTATGTTTACTCCAGGTACGGAGTTTATGAAACAATTGAGTATTTTCGTAAGAAAGGAATTTGAAAAGAAAGAAAAAGAGTACGGAGTCCGTAAAATAATTGTAGCTACTCCAGATGAACCCGGTGAAGGGGAACATAAGTTGTATGCGCATATACGGGAAAACCCTTGTACAGAGGAAACCAGTGTGATTTATGGCCTAGATGCGGATTTATTAATGTTGTCTTTGTTAAATTTACGATTTTGTCCACAAATGTATGTATTCCGTGAAGCTCCCCAATTTGCCTCTTTAAAAATGAATCACAAACATGCTGCTGATGAGCCATTATTTTTGGATATTGCTAAAATGGGTCGTTCTATTGCTCAAAGTATGCACTGTAAGGCGCCCGATTCACATCGTCTACTCGATTATGTATTCATCTGTTTCTTTCTGGGAAATGATTTTCTACCGCATTTCCCCAGCATGAATATCCGTACTCATGGTATTCAAGCATTATTAGATGTGTATCGTAATACTGTAGGAAATAAACCCGAACAGTTTCTATTATCGAAATGTACCGGTTCTACTACTTTCCCCCAAATCGAATGGAAAACCTTATCTCGATTTATACAAGAATTGGCTAAACATGAACATGGATGGATCATCCAAGAGTATGCTGTACGAAAAAAATGGGATCATAAATCCGTAGACCTACAGCCGAAGAAAACGGTCAAGGAGAAATTGGAATTGTTTACGAATACACCAATCTTTTATCGCGCTACAGAAAAGGCCATTGCTCCACATGAATCAAAGTGGCAAACGCGATATTATGAATTATTATTTCCAGAAAACACTTCTGTATTGTCCATTTGTAAAAGTTATTTAGAAGGACTGGAATGGGTGACGCAATATTATTTTCACGGCAAAACGAATTGGAATTATTATTATCCATATCATTACCCACCTCTATTGGAAGACTTAGCACCCAAGGTACCACAATATCCATGTGGATTTTTATCCAAAGATAGCACTACCCGACCATTACATCCGTATAGTCAATTGAGTTATGTATTGCCCCCAATATATCATTTTTTATTGCCAACTGAGTTATCTACATTATTGGCCAGACAATATAGTGAATGTTATGTGGGAACTATAAATGAAGATGGGTTACCTACATTACATTTTCAATGGTCTTTTTGCCGGTATTTTTGGGAATGTCACGTAGAATTACCCACAATATCCTCTGCTGTATTACAAGACATCGATCGTGTTTCGTACAAAATCGATTCCATAAATATAAACAGTAGGTAATATAAGTAATACCAAAAAAAAGTAAATGGAACTGCCATCTTATTGGGTAATTTATTTCTTCTACAGTATTTTAGCCATTTACGTGATTATCTTGATAGTGACCAAAATTCATTCACCATTTTGGTTTCATCAACCCATATTTCATACATATGAACTGTATCCTCGTCTTTTATGGAAAAAAAAGCCATATTGGAAACGACGGAGAACCGTCAAATATGGCATATTTTGTGATACAAAAAATATTGAAACCTGGGAATTAAATGATTTTACACATTGGACCGCTTTATGTAAATTATTACAGGGCTATTATGTAGACAATGATTATGCGTTATTTCATTGTAGTCAGAAATATCTTCTACAGTGTTTACATGGAAATAGTGTAATTTCTTGTTACCGAGAGAAGCGATTCATTGAACCGGATTCGTTAACAAAAATGGAAACCCCGATTACAAAATGGTTAGAAGAACCGATCTATGACACATTTTTTGGGTGTATTGTAAGTTGTCCCGTCTGGATTTATTTTGCGTTGTATCCAGAAGAAAGTGTAGAAATTCATGCGTGGAATTTGTTATGTGTTCATGATCTGTACAAGGAAAAAACCCTATCGCGTTCGTTGATTCAAACCCACATTTACAATCATTGTACAAATGGATCGTCTTTTTCAGGAGGTTATTGTTTTGTGAAACATGGAGAGAAATGTCGTGGCGTGGTTCCATTACTATCGTATTCTATCTTTACATTTGTATTGAAAAAAGTACGTTTCCATAAATTACCACGTAATTATCGAATATATTGCCTAAATCGTAATCACATTGATTTATGGAGAGCGATTTATGTACAGATGATAGAACAATTTGAAGTATCAATAATGCCTTCGTTTGAGTATACTGTAGAATGGTTAACAAATGAAAAATATAGTATATATGCTACTGTTTATAAAATAGAAAAAGTAGAACATATTCATGGTGTATACTTTTTTGAGCATACTCGTAAAAGTTGGTTAGACGATACAATTGCGTATCCCGAAGTCATTCGTTTATCTGGATCAGTACTTTTCACGGGAACGCATCCTAAACATGATCCACGTGGAATCGTATTTTTCCGTGGATTTGTGAATTGTTTACAAGAATATTTGTTGGACGAAGGTAAAAGCAGTAGAAAAGGTGTTTTAGAAATCCCATCCTATTCCTATAATCTACTTTTATTGGATAAATGGAGAGAAAAATACGAATTACATGCTAAAACAGACTCGTCTTTTTATTTGTACAATTTAGTCTATCCAAGTAGTCCTATTTTGCCCGAAAAATTTATAGCTTTATGTTAAAGGAGGAACTAGATTCTGGTTTCTTTATTTTTTTTTTGATTTTGCTTTTGAAGTTGGTGTTTTCCCTACATGTCTGTATAAATCACCAGTAAGAGAAGCATTCATAATATCGTCAGCATTTTTACTGTTTTTTAAAGTAAGATCACTAGCCAATTTTAGTAATGTTGGGTCGGTTATACCTTTCTCTATATCTTTCATTCTGGACTCAAGATTTTGTTTAGCTTGTCTTTTTTTATATTCTTCCCTATTTTCATTATCTACGTCTTTCTGAATTTTACTATACAATTCTGTAAAGTCTTTATTAAATTTCTGTTGTGTCTCTTGTTTTTCCTTAAAGTTGTTGAAAATTGCGTCAAGTAAATGAACCGATAGCTTTTGTAATGGAGTATCTGTATTTTTTGTTTTCCCAGATACAGTACGTGAAATTCGATTTGATAAAGAGCTCTTATTTCTCAAATGTCTCTTAATTTCTTCATCTTTTGCCTGTAGAAATAACTTTTTATTTTCTTCGGTATCTAAATCCATTTCTATCTGTTTTAAAAGATTAGTTTTCTTAATTTCATCACTCTTACTGCCTTTACCTCCTTTGAAAGTTTTCCTCAACTTTCTATTTTTGTACTTTCTTTTTGTTTTAGCACGGATATTCAGTTGTCTGCTTCGTACTTTGGAAGGCATATAAAATATACTATATACTAAACGCATATTTTATTGCGTTAATCATTTTTTGTTGGCATAACGTACAAGTCTCATTGGATCGTTCCTATGGTTTGACACTAGTATACTATAATTTGGATAGTCTTCATTTATCATATCTAATTTTTCGAGTATTTCTTTAGAAAAGCGAAATGGATCCGTGCGAATGTGATGATCCACTGGTCTTGTTTCTTCTTTTATTGCTTCAATCACATGGTCCCGAAATTGCGGATCATAATTGAGTGAACTCAATGCTTCTTCATATCTACGGTTTTCTTCTCTCAAAGAATCATTTTCTTCTTGTAATTTTCGCATGCGCTTGTTTGATTGTTTATTTAACTTTTTCACTCTACTAACAGGGCTGATGCTTTTCGAATTAGTGGAACTTAATGATTTTGATTTCATAGTTTTTCTAAAGTTCTTCTGATTATTAGGTGTGCTCACGAACCATTGTTCACGACTGGGTGAAAAAATATTTGAATCAAATTCAAGTTCTTCTTTCGTGACTTTCTTGGCTTTATTTTTTTTCACAGGCGTTCTTTTCCTTTTTGTCGCTGCCATTTTTTGTATATATAATCAATACAAATGTATTTTTGTATTGATCTAAGAATGCTACCTACCTTTTTCAACGTGTATATTTTCCGACTCTGGTAAATGAATCAACTAAAAAAATAATGAAAATGCCTAAAAGACCATACAATAGAAATTCTTCTAAAATATGTTGTGTTGGCTCTTTTTGTTGTTCTTCCAGCAAATGAATCATGTAATTCAGTTTCTCCATAAGTTGATTATCAGATGAAGTAACTGATGGAGAACTATTTACAAATGAATCTACTTTATTTGCGTTAAATTTCTTTGAAAGCTGTTGATAGTACGGTGTAAGGCCATAACTAGTACTATAAGAACTAGCCGTTTGTTTATTAGGATTCATGTAGGATGCTAATTGAGTAGTAAAACCTTCGGTTTCGCTAGTAGTAGAAGGAGGATCAATAGGTGGTAATGGTGCTACTGGTGTCACCATCCGATTATTTGATGATGTAGAAGATGATGGATTGAAATCGCCTAAACCATCTGAATCGCTAAATCCTCGGACCTGTCCCATGGAAGTGATCATTTCATTTACTTTAGCATCTCTCTCTTTTTGTCTTTCCAATGACTTTTCCATAGAATTCAATTCATTGGAAGATGTAGCGTCGCTAAATTGGGAAGTCAATTTTTTGAAAGTATCCGTCATACGAGGGGTAAACTTTTCCTTTTTCGATCCCGAACTTTGAAAGGCACTTGCTGTATTTAATAATGACATTCTTTCCAATACAACTTATTCTCTCTTTACAAAAAAGGTAGATTATATTTCTATAAGAAAACGCCTAAAACAAAACCTTCTCTTTTAATATAGGCCACAATGGGAAAAAAATCAAATAATATTATTTGTACAATGACGTATACATCCCCTATTTTTTTATTATTTTTGTATGTATTGTATCCGAATCATTTCCGTGTCATCAGTCATGATCCTTTAGGAAAATTATTATCAATTTGTCTGATTATACTATTTAGTCATCATGACATTGTACATGGTATTGTAGCATGTTTACTGGTTATTGTATATTATCATATTGACACTGAGAATTTCGTTTCTCTCAGTACCCAAAATCAAGTAGACTTTTTGCCTAAACCCGGTTCGAAGTCGGTTCACGGAGGACCAATGGAACCGCATATCGAAAAAGATTTCACATCTGTAGACGAAGCATACGGTAAACCGATGGAATCGATCCAAAAAGAGGGAGAAGCTTTATTTCGTAAACATAAATGTAACAAAAGTACTGGTAAAGTAGAATACAAAGATTTACATGTAAAAAATAACTATGTATCCCATGTCTATTCTGAATTAGATTTTGATGAAGAACCGTGTAATCCGTGTGATGAAACATGCCATTTCAGAATACAAGAAAAACAAACTGTAGAAGATACACTTCAAACACCGAAGTCGTCTAATGAGAATGTTCTTTGGGACATGGTTACTGCGTTAACATCCAGTGAATCAGAACCAGTAGTGATGTTTTCCAATAAAGATATGACAGTAGCATCTTCTATAGTTGGAACTACCGCATAAGAAAACGAGAGAATTGTGATGGATACAAATGATCGATCATTTAGGTATTGATTTGGAAAATTTCTCTACAATAAATATACCAAGAGAATCATTTATACAATAGCATAAAAATGAAAACAAAATCCAAAGGTAAATCGAATACAAAATGGTCAGTAAACATTGCGAAACTCCTCGGTACAACAAAGGGATATCTATACAATTTTGTACAGCCATTGAATGATAGTAAAATATTTGCTGGTTTAGTCATTTTAACGTTAAATTTATCGTCTAAAATGATAACATTGCCAATGAGTCGCGCTGTAGAAGCAATAGTAAAACATAGTTTTAGCCAATATGTGTTAGTATTTGCGATTGCTTGGATGGGTACTCGTGAAGTGATAGTTGCTTCCGTTGTAACAATTATTTTCGCAATTTGTATGGAATTTTTATTCAATGAAAAAAGTAAATTATGTTGTTTATCGGAAGGATTTGTCCAACGTAATATTACTACTCTAGAGACATTTGAAGGAAATCCGGATGAACTATCAAAAGATGAAATCGAATCTGCTATGAAAACATTGGAAAAAGCACAGCGACTAATGAAAGAATCCACTACATCTATTGAAAAGTCGGAATAAAAATAAAATACTATAATATATAAAAGAAGATTTGTTGTATATATTATCATGGTGTTACATCAGTTAAAAATCATATTGAATACTAGTATTCCAGAAGAAAGTAAACCATTGGAATTGACAAGTGAAATTTTAGAGTATAATGTACCGTCGGGTAAAGGTAAGATCCCTCTTTCGAAATACCCGTATTTTGATCCTCGCGCAGTGTATCCTCGTACATTAATTCAAGGATTGCCTTATTATAAAAAACTACAAGTGTTTTTCAATGAAAATAAATTCAAGCAGATTGTTGTACAAAGTTCAGAACAAATGAAAAAAAAAGGAGGACCGGATGTACCTGATGTAGAGGATTTTGATGATTTAAGGAATACTGATACATATAATACTTACCTTATGAATTCGAATTTTGAATTTACTATTCAAACGATTCTATCTACAGGATTTCCAGTAGATAATTATTTTCAGTCTATGGAATATTACGATCCACAAATTCGAAGCAAAATGTTTACTATGAAAGGTTCGAATCCTTCGTTTTTTTCGGGATTATTGCCATCTAGATTTGATCCACACTTTTCGTATATTAAATGGAACAAATCCGATTACACAGTCACAAAAGTGATATGGATAAATGATGTACTGAATCATCCTCGGTATAGTTCCATTTTAGATTCTTATCAAATCACTGATGATGTGAAAGATAAGGATAAAGAAAAAATGCAAAAAAAACTAAAACAAATTGATGAAAACATTGAATTGGAATACGATTTGTTTATATTGAAATTAGTTCTGTACAAGAATCGTTTTCAATATAAAGCATTGTCTGATTCTGAAACCTATAGAGATGAATATCGAATTCGTCGTAAGTTAAATAATGCGATGACAAAAATTGTCTCAGATAATAAAAAGATTATAAATGTAATGTACAATGGCATAAATGTGGATGAACCCAAATTACCGAAACAATTACAATCTCAGTATAAAATGAAAAAAAAAGCATATTCAAAAGATAAAGAGCATGACGCAAAATATTGGCTATTTTCTACAATTTTAAAAAATAAATCTTCTTTACAAACCAATTTCAAAGGTTTTTTTGAAACGTTTGACGGAAAAAAAGAAACAATACGGTCATCAATTGATCAAGAGTTAATGCCATATTTCACAAATATGGGTGCGTATTCTAAAGTAAGACAATATCTAGGTAGTGCTGGTGTTGATAACCAAGAAGATATTATGATGTTCACTCGTAAAATTGTAGAATTGAGAATTCAAGAAAAAGCAATACGATATAGAGAAGATAATACAGATTATACTGATGATTATGATCATAAAGAAATCAAAAAGTACTTGGAAACAAATTTCAAGGATTATGATTCGGTAAGTAGTGCGTTGATAAAATTAAGTAAAGAAGTAGATATCATTAATCCATATTGGCAGAAAGAATTGCGAAAATACCAAAATTTAGAATACGGGAAAGTAGATGTAACGGATACGGATACTAATTCTTTACTGGATGTTATATCAAAATGTAAGGTGGATAATTCGTTATGTAAACGAGAGAATCAAATCCCCAATGCTCATTTGTATTTAACTGTAGGACTAGACCAATTACGTAATACCAAAGATTTCAACAAGAGAAATGTTTTAGAGGCGTACTTACAAGTAGATGTAATCAAAGGCAAAGTCACACCTGAAAATAGCAATAAATTATTTTGTACATTTTCCGATCATATGTTAGGTTATTTGATCAAAAAAGAAAGCGAAAACAGTTCTGAAAATTATATGTTACGAAAGAAATTTTATATGGATCTGAGTTCTCAAATTGATTCTTTGAAGAAAGGTCAAAGTACGAAAACTGAGAACACAAAAAGTACTACAAAACGCAAAACAAAAGGTAATGCCAAAAATCCAAAAACTTCCACGCGCAAAGCGAGGTCACCCTTAAAGGAAAAGAAGGAAAAGAAAGAAAAGAAAGAAAAAAATAAAAAAAAGAAAAGGGGGTCTTCTTCTAATCTCAAACTCAACCTCAAACCTAAGCCATTGCCTAAATAACTTTTCCGATCACCCTATTTCTTTTTTTAGTTTATTCATAAAATCCTGGCTCTCCATTTTCAAAATATCCCAATTCTTCTCCTACATCTCCGTCTGTCGTTTTCTCATAAATCATTCCATTGTTTTCATCCGTTGTGAAATAAGCGGTTCCATCTATTTCTATTTCAAATACTTCGGCTTCCTCTTCATCTTGTTCCTCCTCTTCTTCCACAACCTCTTGTTCTACAACTTCCTCCTCCTCCTCTTCCTCCACAACAACTTCCTCTTCCTCTTCCTCC
>MDTG01027435.1_pt1 | contig 11376 bp, 10 predicted proteins | sample 811421 | NCBI WGS metagenome assembly MDTG01 (sample SAMN05326645, study PRJNA326480) | marine metagenome | isolation source: seawater | place: Pacific Ocean: South East | collected 2011
AGCCTTGGCGCGGTTGAAGACCAAGAGCTTGAAGCCGTTTTAAAATTTATTGCACCTAAGGGGACGGAAGAGCAAGGTGCCGTTCAATTTAAAATTGAAGCGGATATGTTGCTCAACGATAGTGTAGTGGTGCGTGCAGGTTACAGTGCAAATGCCTCGATAGTTTTAGAGCGTAAGGAAGATGTACTGGCACTGAGAGAGGCACTCATACAATTTGACCGCAAGACACAATATCCTTATGTCCAAATCATGACAGGCGATCAAAAGTTTGAACGCAAAGAGGTAAAGCTTGGTATCTCTGATGGTGAAAATGTTGAAATACTTGAGGGCATTGAAGAAGAAGATGCTGTTAAAGTATGGAACCGTACAGAAGAGTTAAAAGAAGATAATAACAACACAGATACCGATGAAGATGATGCCTAAATACCTATCCATACTGTGTTTTACATTGTTTGCTTTTTGCTATGGGCAGCAATCCGCACCATGGACATTGGAAGCAGCCGTAGAACACGCTGTTAAAAACAACTTACAAATCCGAGCAGCTTACTTGGACGTAATAGATGCAGAAACTTATAAAAGCCAAGCCATTGGCAACTTTTTGCCTTCCTTGAATTTGTCTGCAGGTCATTCGTGGAATATTGGTTTAAACCGTAACCTGACAACAAACTTGCTGGAAGATTTGACAAGTCAATTTTCAAATGGCGGTCTAGACATGAGTTTGGTTATCTACAACGGAAAGCGTAATGTTTACCAGCTTATGAGTGCTAATTTAGGTATTTTGGCGCGGCAATATCAGCTTGAAGACATGAAGGAAGACGTTATGTTATTGGTAGTAAACGGCTTTTTACAAGTGCTATTCAGTAAGGAGAATTTGGCCGTACAAAATAAGTTGCTTGAAGTTGCCAAAACAGAACTTTCACAAACCGAAACCCTTGTGGACGCTGGTGTATTGCCCGAAGGCGAACTTTTTGAGCTACAAGCCACTATAGCTTCTCAAGAGCAGCAGGTGGTAGCGGCATCTAATAATTATGAGATTACACGTATTTCCTTAGCTCAACTGCTGTTGATCGATGATTATAAAAACTTTTCCATTGTCGATAACAATTACGATATGGTTGTGGCTACGATTCTAGACAAATCGCCAAAGGAGTTATTTGAAAAAGCCTTGGAGTCAAGGAATGATATTATGTTGGCAAAAACCAATGTTGAAATTGCACAGGTAAATCTCAAGACAGCTAAATCGGCCTATCAGCCCACCTTAACAGGATATTATGGATACAGTTCACGAATTTCTTATGCTGACAGATTGGTCGCTACGGGGACTTATTCTACATATCCTATTGGTGTAGTTTCTGGAACAGGGCAACAGGTACTTGCACCTAGAGCAGATACGGAAGTAGCCAAGTATTTACCAATCGCCGATCAGTGGAAACAAAACGACGGTCATAATTTTGGTGTGAATTTGAGAATCCCCATCCTAAATGGATTGGCAGTGAAGAACAATGTGCGTCGTAATAAGGTGAGTATAGAACGCTCCAATACGTTGTTGTTTCAACAAAAGCAAGAGTTAGAACGTACCATTCAGCAATCATATGCCGATGCCAAAGGGGCCATAATCAACTATGAGGCCGCACAAAAAAATACGCTTGCCAGAAAACAAGCCTATGAATATGCCCTAAGCCGTTTCAACAATGGCGCCGCTACATCTTTGGCCTTTTCTCAAGCAAAACAGCGTTTTGACGCTGCAGTATCTGCCGAGCTTCAAGCAAAGTTTGATGCCATTTTCAGGATCAAAGTTTTAGAGTTTTACTTTGGCATACCGCTAACGCTCTAAATTAGTATTTTTGCCTCGTGGCAAATATTCTACATATCGAAACTTCAACAGAACAGTGTGGAGTAGCGCTGGCTCAAAACGCCAATGTTCTTGGTTATAGCAAAGAGTTGGAAAACGGCTTTACACACGCCAAACAATTACATACATTAATCGACGAAGTCTTATCTCAATGTGGGCTTTCACCAGATCAATTAGATGCCGTTGCCGTTAGCGAAGGTCCGGGATCTTTTACGGGTCTGCGCATTGGATGCGTTGCAGCCAAAGGCCTTTGTTTCGCCCTTGATATTCCGCTTATTGCGCTTTCTTCGCTACAAATTTTAGCAACTCTACATTCGGAAAACAGCGCAGTAGTGTCATTGCTTGATGCTCGCAGAGATGAAGTTTATGCTGCTGTTTATGACAAAGGTGGTGCATTAAAAGTGGAAACCCATGCCCATATTTTAACTCCAAGGTCATTTGCTGATTTGGCAGCAGAGCAGCTTTGTTTTGTGGGTACAGGCGCTGAAAAAACCAAAGACCTACTGCCTTCAAACCCCAATTGGAAGTTTGTGTCAAGCCATCCATCTGCTACAGCAATGCCTACATTAGCATTTGAGGCTTTTGAAAAAAAACAATTCGCAAACCTCCACAGCTTTGCTCCAGCCTATTTAAAACCCGTTAGGACCACAGCATCCAAAAAAGATGCTTTGGGAAGGTCGGCTTAGTTATCGTTTGACTTTTAAGTAAAGTCCGTTTCTGTTGTAGTCCAATACCGCTTTGGTTACCTTTAATATATCCGCGCCGAGAATGCCATCAACAGCCTTTACGCCCAGTTGAGCTAAGGCGCTATTAACACTAGCCATATCAAATAAGATGATTTGCAGTTCTCGCCCTTCCCATGCGCCTACTTCCAATACATTATTTTCACTGTGGCGTGTTTCCATTTCTGCACTGCTGGCAGATGCCGCTTGCTGCTCGGCTTTATTGGCATTGAGTTTAAAATGGGCTTCTTTATCCCATGCCACGCAAGTGTGTGAGGCACCGGTATCTACAATAAAGTCTCCTGAAACTCCGTTGAGTACTGCCTTACTTATATAATGACCCGAAGCCGCTTTTTTTAGTGGTACACGCACATAGCCTTTGTGCTTCAATAAAGTAGATAAGCTGTATTTCATGATGTAAAGATACAGGCATTGATGTATTTTTGCCCCATGTTGATTGATACGCACACACATCTCTACGTTTCTGAATTTGATACGGACCGTCCCGACATGATAAAGCGGGCTTTTAACGCAGGCGTCGAGCAGTTTGTGCTGCCGGCAATCGACTCTCAAACCACAGCTGTCATGCACAGCCTAAAGCATGATTACCCTGAAAATATTTACCTTATGATGGGGCTGCACCCCATGCACGTTGGTGAGAATCTTGAAGAGGAATTGGCACACGTACAACAACAGTTGGCAGCACACTCGTTTGTTGCTGTTGGCGAAATAGGTATGGATTTGTATTGGGATAAAACCTATCAAAAGGAACAACAAGAAGCTTTTGCAATACAAATTACTTGGGCATTGGCATATGATTTGCCCATAATAATCCACTGCCGTGAGGCTTTTGACGAAATTTTTGAAGTCTTGGAAGGGGTGCAAGACACACGACTACGGGGTATATTCCATTGCTTTACGGGTAACTTAAAGCAGGCGCAGCGTGCAATTGACTTTAATATGTTGTTAGGTATTGGTGGGGTGGTTACCTTTAAAAACAGCGGTCTTGCACATACAGTTGCAACTATCCCAATAAAGCATATTGTACTTGAAACCGATTCGCCCTATTTGGCGCCCACACCCTTTCGCGGAAAGCGAAACGAGTCGTCCTATATTACTTATGTGGCTGAAAAAGTAGCCTTAACGCACAACATAAGCCTTGCACAAGTGGCCAAACAGACTACTGAAAACGCTAAAAACTTGTTTGGGCTGTAAATTTTTTTAGGGTCTTTTTTTTTCGATATTTACACCCAATAAGAGAGGTGGCCGAGTGGTTGAAGGCGCACGCCTGGAAAGTGTGTATTCTGTTATCGCGGAATCGAGGGTTCGAATCCCTTCCTCTCTGCTGCTTATGTATATGTTTTTTTATATATTTAGCTCACATTAAAAATAATAAAATTTAAAAACAAAATAATCTTTAAATGAAACGTTTTTTATCCCTTACTATACTATTGTTTTGCCTAATTGCATCTGCAACAACAGTTATTGCTCAGGAAACAGACTCACTTGCTGTTCAAGAAACAGAAGTTGCTAGTGAAGCCCCTGTTGAAATGGCACAAGAGCAACCCCAAGAAGCGCCTGCAAAAGCTGGTTTTACCCAAGAACTAAAAAAGAGGTTTATTGAAGGTGGCCCTGGATTTATGGGCATCGTATTGTTGTGTTTAATCCTTGGCCTTGCCATTGCAATTGAGCGTATCATCTTTTTAAACCTATCCACAACCAATACCGCAAAATTGACTGCTTCTGTTGAGGAGGCCCTCAGTTCAGGTGGTTTTGAGGCAGCTAAAGAAGTTTGTCGCAACACTAAAGGACCTGTTGCTTCCATTTTCTACCAAGGTCTTGATCGCTCAAGCGAAGGCGTTGAAAATGCAGAAAAAGCAGTTGTTGCCTATGGTGGTGTGCAAATGGGTCAACTTGAAAAGAATGTGTCTTGGATTTCTTTATTCATTGCATTAGCTCCCATGCTTGGATTTATGGGAACTGTAATTGGTATGATTCAGGCATTTGATAAAATTGAAGCAGCTGGAGATATGCAGCCTTCGCTTGTAGCTGGTGGCATTAAAGTAGCACTTCTTACAACGGTTTTTGGTCTGATTGTTGCCATTATTCTACAGATATTTTACAATTACATAATTGCAAAAATTGACAGTATTGTAAACGATATGGAAGATGCGTCTATCACCTTGATTGACCTTCTTGTAGCGAACCAAAAATAATTCAAAAAACAACTTTATTATGGTTATTCAAAAAATTACCAAATATATAGCTATGGCACTTGGTGTGATTGGCTTGATTTTGCAAGTTGTCATATTACGTAAAGGAGATGATGCTATTGAAATGGCTGGTTTAGCTGGAAATTTCTCTTCTGTTTCTCCCATGATAAACTTAGCATATATCATAATTATTATAATAGTACTGATTACGTTACTATCCTCGTTTGCGTCCTTGGCTTCAAATCCTGCCAAACTAAAGAAGACGGGCATTTTCATGGCTGCTTTTGCTGCCGTTGTCTTACTCTCTTTTCTACTTTCTGAAGGCATTGAGACACCAATGAAAGACGGAGAAGTGCTGTCTGCCTCGGGCTCGCGTTGGGTTGGAGCTGGACTACGCACCTTTTATATTTTGGCTATTGTGGCTGTTGGTGCTATGCTTTTTTCTGGCGTTAAGCGATTTTTTAAATAATACGTTATGGCAAAAAGATCTGCACCCGAAGTGAATGCAGGGTCCATGGCCGATATCGCATTCTTGCTACTGATTTTCTTTTTGGTGACGACTACAATTGAAACAGATTCTGGTTTGAACCGTAAATTGCCACCAATGGAAGACGTTATTGACCCACCTATTATCAAAGAACGTAACATATTTACGGTAGTCGTAAATAAAAATAACGACTTGCTTGTTGAAGAAAAGCCCATGGATATTAGCGAATTACGCGAAGCAGCCGTAGTATTTTTGGATAATGGCGGTGGTAAAGGCGAAGACGCTTGTGATTATTGTAAAGGTGCTCGTGATAAAGACTCATCTGACAATCCCGACAAAGCTGTGATTTCATTGAAAAACGACCGTGAAACAGACTATAAGGTATATATCGCAGTTCAAAACGAACTTGTGGCTGCCTATAACGTGCTCCGTAATCGGGAGTTTTCGAGATTAAATCCTAATTTAGGTTTGAGTTTTGTAGAAGCGGATCGAAGGTATTCGGACCCTAGAACCGCCACTTTCGAAAAAGAAGCGCTAAAGCCCAAGTTGGCCGAAGTAAAATTGCTTTTTCCTCAGAAGCTGTCCGAAGCCGAACCTTCAAAAACAAATTAATATGTCTAAGTTCAAAAAGAAGAAAGGCGGTGAGTTACCCGCAATTTCTACAGCATCTTTACCCGATATTGTTTTTATGCTGTTGTTCTTTTTTATGGTTGCCACCGTAATGCGTGACAGTACGCTGATGGTTGCTAATACGCTACCAGCAGCAGACCAAGTACAAAAGCTAGATAAGAAAGATCGCGTAATGTACATCTATGCTGGAAAGCCTAGTGATCGTTATCAAGATAAATTTGGTACTCAGCCCAAAATTCAGTTAAACGATAAGTTTGCTACGGTTGCAGATGTAGGTGCGTTTATACTCGCTGAGCGCGCTTCAAAACGCCAAGAGCTTCAGAATGTACTTACCACTGCACTAAAAGTTGATGGTGAAACCAATATGGGTCTGATTACAGATATCAAACAAGAGCTCAGAAAGGTTAATGCATTAAAGATAAACTACACCACGCGTAATGGTGATTACATGCAAAACCTAAAGTAGTCTTAACATTTTCAAACAAAAGCACCCTTCGGTTCGCAATATTGTTGCGTGAGGGGTGTTTTTTTTGGTTTATATTTAAGGAATGAAACACATTTACTGCATATTGTTTCTGATGGTTCTTGGTCCGCTATTTGCACAGGCAGAATTGCCTACATTTAGAGAAGATCAGATTTATTTGAGTATTGCCTATCCTTATTTTTCTGACGCGCCAAGTACCCTTATTCAAAACAAGCTTTCTTATGCTTTTTCTGTTGGTTTTATACGCGATATGCCAATAAACAAGCAACGCACTTTGGCAGTTGGCCTTGGTTTGGGATATGACCAATCCACCCTATATAACAATACCTTGTTTGCGCAGGCTGGGAATACTATCAATGCAAACGTGATTCAAGATGGCTATCAGCAAAATTATTTGCGAATGCAGTCATTGGCTGTGCCTTTGGAATTGCGTTGGCGCAATGCAACAGAAACCAAGCATGCTTTTTGGCGCATACATACTGGAGTTAGTTTTCATTTTCCAATGTCGTTAAAGACATATAACAAGTCCTCAACTGGACAGATAAACACAACCAAGCTTCCCTCAAAGGGCACGGTTTTGCGCTTGAATTTGCATTTTGGCTTCAATACTTGGAATATCAGTATCGCACAAGACATGCAACCTTGGGCTGCTTTTAGAGCTACAAATAATAATTTTAATATGAAATTCACAAAAATTGGCTTGATTTTTTTTATTTTGTAATAAAATAATCAATTAAAATTTCTTTTTCAGCAGGAATTATAAAAACCATATCTTTACAGCCATAACAATTAAAACTATAACTATGAAATTTATACTTCAAGTTATGCTGCTTTGTCTTTCAACAGCAGTTGTAGCCCAAACACAAATATCAGGTACCGTTGCCGATAAAAATGGCCAACCTGTTCCAGGAGCAAGTATTGTCTTAGACACTACAACCGGTACGGTAACTGACTTTGACGGTAATTTTACCTTAAACACTTCTCAAACACCTCCTTTTACCATTACGGTATCGAGTGTTGGTTTGGAAACAAAATCAGTAACAGTATCATCTGCGGCTCAAGCCTTGAACATTACGCTTGGTGAGTCTTCAACAGAACTTGATGAAATCGTCGTATCTGCGTCACGTATTGCGCAACGCCTTTTTGAATCACCTGTAACTGTAGAGAAGTTTAGCACGAGAGACATTCAAGCTACGCCTTCTGCAGATTACTTTAATGGATTAGCAAATTTAAAAAATGTTAATGTGTTGGAAGCAGGTCTTGTTTTCAGTCAGTTAAGTCTAAGAGGATGGACTGACATATACAATGAAGGTGTTGTAACATTGATTGATGGGATGAATAATCAAATGCCTGTCTTTGGTTTTGGCGTTGGAAACATAATTGGTGTACATGATATTGACGTTCAAAGCGTCGAAATTCTACCCGGTGCAGCTTCGGCCCTTTATGGTGCAGATGCATACAAGGGGATCATATTTATAAATAGTAAGAATCCTTTTGATCACGAAGGGTTGGATGTAACATATAGACGTGGAGTCACAGAACAAGATGCTGCTGGTTCTAATATTTTTGAAGACGTCGCAATCAGGATGGCTGGAAAATTATCTGACAAACTAGCAATAAAAGCTACATTTTCGCACAAATGGGGTAGTGATTGGTTGGCTGCAGATTACAGGCACACAGAAAACAGGAATATTATCGAGGGTTATAGTTTAAACAACCCAGATTATAATGCTGTTAACATGGAGGGTGAACAAGCGCTAACTTCCGCCAGGTGGTTTGGAGCAATAGCGACAAATCCTCTTACTCCACCCGCTTTAGCACCTGGACTTTTACAACTTAATGATTTAGCCCCTAATTATTTTGATACCACCAGAACAACTGGATATAACGTTGTTGATTTGATTGGTAATAATACCTTCAACACAAAAGGGAATTTTGCGATCCATTATAGACCTAATGAAAATACAGAAATAAGTGTGCAGTCACTGATTGGAACTGGTAAAGCACCTTTGTACACGGGGGCAACAGTATACAATTTGAATGATGTTTTAATTCAACAACACAAACTCCAATTAAAAAGCGGAGGATTAACTGCTAAGTTTTTCTTGACCCATGAAGATTCTGGAAATACTTCCATAGCTCAATTGGATGCTATAAACGTAGCAAATGCACAACCCGGGGGAATTCTACTGGGTTGGGGTGGTAATTATCTAAACACTTATTTAGGAGGTATTGCGATGTCACAGGGGATCCCTCCTGCACAAGCTCTCTTAGGCGTCATGGGTCAAATACAAGGACATATCACAGGAGTGTACGGTCAGGTCTTAGCAGGCTTGAGACCTGCAAGCGATCTTGCTACGCTAAGTATAAGCGACCTTTACGGAGATACTACACCTTTTCACATGGCTGCTAGAGCTGCTGCTAATGCAAACATGTTGATGCCTGGAACTGCCGCATTTAATCAGGCGCTTGAAGCCTCAAGAAGTAATCCTTTGGAAATTGGTACGGGTTCAAATGTTCAGGATCTCTCAAAAATATATAATTATGAAGTAGATTATGATTTCGGAGACATATTCGACTTTGGAAATGTTATAGTTGGTGGTGTTTTCAGAAGCTATGAGTTATCGACAGGAGGAACTCTGTATACTGATTATGAAACTCCAATTGAATACCAAGAAATTGGCGGGTATGTTCAATTAAAAACGGATCTACTAGAGGATAAAATTGTAATGACTGCGTCAGCTAGATATGATAAACAAAGTGTTTTGGATGATGGTAATTTTACTCCTAGATTAGGGTTCCTTGTCAATCTATCTGAAAATCAAAACATAAGGGTTACTGCACAAACAGGATTTAGAAATCCAACAAACCAGGACAAGTTTATCGGCTTAAATAATGGTGCCTTTTTCATACTTGGGAATGAAAGAAATAGCATTGGAAGATTTGACAGGACAGTGAATATGGTTAATGGACAACCTGGAAGATTTACTGGTAATTACATTATGGATAATTCTGTCAATCAGCTTGATAATTCAGCTGCAGATTTAAATTTTGCGAAAGCTGAAGTTGTTAGTTCTTTGGAACTAGGCTACAGATATAATACATCTGATTTAACAATTGACGTGAGTGCATATTACAATGGATATAAAGATAAAATTGCAGGGATTTATGTTTATACTCCAATCATAGATGCTGATTTTCCAACTGTTGAAGCTGCTATGGCAGGGGATAATTATTTTGAATTTCAAGTTGACTCTAATCTTGACAATGATTATTCAACATACGGTGTAAGCATAGAGACTAATAAAAAATTATTTACTAATCTAAATGCAAATCTAGTTTATGAATATAATAACCTCGATTTTACTCCAGACCCAATAGTTGAAGCTAATGTTTCATGGAACACTCCTGAGCACCGCGTTAAGGCTGGTCTAAACTATATGCTGGATGATATTATTAACATCAGTGCTAATGCAAGGTACAATTCTGAGTATTTTTATCAATCCTCCTTCTTTAACACAGATGTTCCAGAAAATACAGTATTTGATGCAAAGTTATCTATTGCCATGAAAAATGTCAATTCAATTCTTGAGATTGGCGGTAATAATATTGGAGGAGATAATTATATCGGAATTCCAGGTGCTGGTCTAATTGGGACAGTTTATTATGCTGCACTCAAGATGAGTTTATAGTATAAACTAATTAATTAATTAAAAAGAGCCCAATTGGGCTCTTTTTTTTGCCTATACCACTCAATAAAACATATATTTTCTACTATATTTACGATTGAATTAATGGGTTATTGATACTCATTTAGAAAACAAATTTCAACTATGTCACAGAGCACAGGCAATGTTTCCCAAGTCATCGGACCAGTAGTAGACGTATCTTTTGATACAGCAAACACGACACTTCCCAATATTTACGATTCGTTAGAAATCCAAAAAGCAGACGGTTCATTGCTTGTCTTAGAAGTGCAATCCCACATAGGCGAGGACCAAGTTCGCGCCATTTCAATGGACTCAACCGATGGGCTTGAGCGTGGCGCAAAAGTAGTCTCTACAGGAAATCCCATCCAAATGCCTGTCGGCGAGAATGTATACGGACGTTTATTCAACGTCATTGGCGATGCGATTGACGGTATTGGCGATTTGCCCAAAACAGGCAAAGATGGCCTTCCTATTCACCGTGAGGCACCTGCCTTTGATCAACTTTCCACCTCAACAGAAGTATTGTTTACGGGAATTAAAGTAATTGACCTCATTGAACCTTATGCAAAAGGAGGTAAAATTGGACTATTTGGTGGAGCTGGTGTTGGTAAAACAGTACTTATCCAAGAACTGATTAACAATATTGCTAAAGGCCACGGTGGATTATCCGTGTTTGCTGGAGTAGGTGAGCGTACGCGTGAAGGAAACGATTTACTCCGTGAAATGTTGGAGTCTGGTATTATCAAGTACGGTCACGAATTCATGGAATCCATGGAGGCAGGTGGATGGGACTTGTCTAAAATTGACAAAGAAGCCATGAAAGAATCAAAAGCAACTTTTGTCTTTGGGCAAATGAACGAACCTCCGGGAGCGCGTGCTCGCGTAGCACTTTCTGGACTTACGGTAGCAGAATATTTCCGTGATGGTGCAGGCTCTGAACAAGGAAAAGACGTACTTTTCTTTGTCGATAACATTTTCCGATTTACACAAGCAGGTTCAGAGGTATCTGCCCTACTTGGACGTATGCCTTCTGCAGTAGGATATCAGCCTACTCTAGCAACTGAAATGGGTGCCATGCAAGAACGTATTACTTCTACCAAAAAAGGATCAATTACATCTGTACAAGCGGTATACGTACCTGCTGATGACCTTACGGATCCCGCGCCGGCTACAACTTTTGCACACTTAGATGCAACAACCGTATTGTCACGTAAAATTGCAGAGCTTGGAATTTATCCAGCGGTAGATCCCTTAGACTCTACTTCTCGAATTCTAACT
>MDTG01433093.1_pt1 | contig 11376 bp, 8 predicted proteins | sample 811421 | NCBI WGS metagenome assembly MDTG01 (sample SAMN05326645, study PRJNA326480) | marine metagenome | isolation source: seawater | place: Pacific Ocean: South East | collected 2011
CCAATCGAATGGACGCCCTAAAACAAGCCACATCTGATGCCAAGCGATTTGGCTCGATCTCAGCATATGCATATTCAGCAGATCCTCAATTTCTACAGATCGTCGAAAATGCTTATATGCTTGCTGGGGCCTCTGTTGGCTGTAACCTCATCAAGCATCTGCCCATCAATTTTTCCGCCGCCTATTCAGACTACCATGTCACAGGCCTCAACCCCGCAGGAAATGCATGCTTGACCGATATCGCATTTGTTGCCAACCGATTTAGGATAGTGCAAAGCAAAATAGAGCAGCTAAGCCCATGAAAATACAAATACCACCACCTCCGCAGAGGGAGACTACATTAAACTGGCCTCAAAAGAAGCCATTGCAAACCATAGATGTCCCCAAAGTACAGCAATTGATACAGAGCCCTGAGCCCAACACCCTCCTTTGGGGTGACAATCTCGACATGTTGGGCTGGCTTCTTAATCAAAACAAAACCTTCAAGCTAATCTACCTCGACCCCCCATTTGCTTCCGCTGCAAGCTACGGCAAGACCTTTAATTTGAAGGGCACAAAGATTAAGCTCGAGCAGTACAACGACTGCTGGACACCAACAGACTACCTTCAATTTCTTTATGTACGCCTTCAGCTTCTCTACGAATTGCTCGATTCAGAAGGACTTCTATGCTTGCACATTGATGACAATATTGGTCATGAAGCGAAGATTCTACTCGACGAGCTCTTTGGACGCTCGAATTTTCGCTCCGAGATAATCTGGGAGCTCGGAACGGGAGCTAAAAGTCGCAAAACCTTTTCCATTCAGCACAATACTCTGTATCTCTATTCCAAATCCAACAAATGGACCTTTAACAGCAATGTTCCAGAAGTTCGCATCCCCTTCTCAGCTACTTCTTTAAAAACCCACTTTAGAAAAAAAGATGACAGTGGCCGAGCCTATCGAGAGCGAACGGTCAACGGCAAAAAATACATCTACTATGCTGACGAAGGCAAGCTGATTGGCAGTGTATGGAGTGACATATCGTCGATGCTGAGTAATTCTCCCATCATTTCAGAAACCACGGGTTATCCAACTCAAAAACCAGAAAAATTGCTTCGTCGAATCATTGCCGCTTGCACCAACCCCAATGACTCGATTCTCGATCCGTTCTGTGGCTCTGGCACAACACTTATTGCAGCACAACAGCTCAACCGCAACTTTACTGGAATCGATCAAAACGGCGGAGCAATCTTGACCGCAATTAAAAGACTGAGCAACGAATCTTATTCTCTGTTCCGAGCTCAAGAAATGTCTTTCGACCTCAAGGCTTCCTTCACAAAACAACCCAATGGACTCGTTCTGCAGAAACTGTCGTCGCCTCTGGGTGAAGCTGCTCCTGCACTAAGCTCGAAAGACCTTGTGTGCGAGATGTGGCTTTATGAAAAGACTCAATTTCCTCAAAATCCCGTTCGCATAAACTCTGATTTCATCTCGAACGCCCTACTAAAAACAAGACCTGTATCAGAATGGATCGTTGCTCTTTGGGATCACAATGGCTCTTTTCAGATGGCTCCGCTCGAGAATCTTATTGTTCCTCAAAATCTCGGTTGAGCACTGTAGAATTCTGCCTTTATGGACAGGGACTCTCTATCAGAACATCATTGAACTGTATGACATTACAGCTCAATTCATCCTTTAATGTGGACACATACTGCACTTCGGCGTTCGGCTCAGCATAGACCGTCAATCCTGGCTCCGTAACATTGGCTACAGCAGCATTCTCAACCCAGATGGTTCCGTTTTCTCCTTTTAGCAAAAGCTCTCCGCCTGAATCCACATACACCTGTGCATTTTTGCCGTTGACTGTGGCCTTTGCACCGTAGCAAACCCATAAAATAGCATCGTCTTTGTCGATGACCTGCTCATCTTCACTGGACAAAATAACCTCAGTTTCTTCTGGGATAACTGGATTGCATAGCGATGCTGTATCTTCCCCAGAGCTATTACAGGCAATAAATAAAGCCCATATCATGCCGATTTCCTCCTATCTTTAGCTATAGTTTAATTTCATCAGGATCTGGATGCACATAAAATTATGGCCATGCTGCACCAATTGAAAGACCATATGCTCCAGCATTCAATAAAGGAGAGTCAGACAGCAAAGACAAATCGTCATCGGTGCAAACATTGTTCAATTGAAGTCCTGCCAATTTGGGATTTTCCAAGATGTTGTATGCCAACAATATTTCCGCAACGATAGCGTCGCCTCCGGTATTGCTGTAGAGGTTGTTGTTTTCAAAATGAACAGGTGCTTCAGAAAGGGCCAAAGCTCCTCCAGATTGAGTAAAAGAGAGAATGTTGTTCTCAAAACGAGACTGAGAACCCTCTGCCCAAATTGCCCCCTTAGAGGCATATGAGGCTAAAATGGTATTGCCCAGAAGCTCGAGCTGCTCAACATCTAAGACAGACAGCGTGCCTCCTTTGACGGCAGAGCTGTTCTGCCAAAAGCTGCTTCCGTGAATCTGGGCGGTTGCTATTTCTTGAAGATGAATCGCACCGCCCATCGAGCCATTTTCAGGCCCTTTCTTTCTGCCGACCTGATTCCCACACATCTTAATCCGCTTCAGCACGACTTCTTTGCTTCTTGCAACCATTATCCCGCCACCATATCGCATCATCGCATTGGAGCTACCTTGGGCACTGTTTTCAAAAACCTCAAGATCAGACAGAAAGGCACGCTCCATACCGTTGAGATATACCGCTCCTCCGGACAATTCAGAGCGATTGCCTTCAAAACGGCAGCCGTCAATTTCAGCAGTGCTCTTCTCTCCGCTGTTAAAATAAATGGCTCCACCTGCTCCAGAACGAGACGACGTGGTTTTATTTTGGGCAAAACTTGTTCCTTCTATCTTGAGCTCTCCAACTGCGTGGATGGTGTCTCCCAAAGCAATCGCTCCACCATAAATATTTGAGGCATTGCGCTCAAAATAGCAATCTTCAATATTTAGACCCACTTTCCTATCTTCCTCTCGAGCAGCTCCAGCAATTGCCCCGCCAGCGCCAGATCGTGCTTTATTGTTCACAAACTGAGTTTGAATCAATTTCAGCTCCTCACCCAGATCGTACAAAAATATAGCTCCACCATGTGTAGACGCAGCATTCTCACGAAACTGACTTTTTTCAATGCGAACATCGGCGGAATTCCTAATGTAAATAGCTCCACCTGCTCCCGATCCAAAGCTTGCGGTATTCCCAAGAAAAGAGGTCTCTCGTACGATTAGTGTATTGCTCTGACCGGCAATAGACTGCTCCATATAAATAGCCCCACCTTTGCTTTGTGCATGGTTGTTGTGTGCCTGAACTCCTTTTAATTCCAGCGTACTTCCCTTCCGAATGGCAAAAGCACCACCCATCCCCCCTGAAGAGGTTTGATTCCCTATAAAGCGTGAATCTGTAATCTGCACTGTACTCTGTTCATCCAAATAAAAGGCACCACCAATACTCGCTCGGTTTTGAGAACAAGTCAGGTCGTCGACAGCTACAGTGCTTCTCTTGACATGAAGTGCACCTCCCTTTTCACCAGTCGATGAGCTAATGCGACCACCATTTATTTCAAGCTGGGAGTCTTCTACATAAATCGCCCCCATTGTGCGAGATGACCCCATAGAATCCAGCTGAAGATCGTCAAGCCTGACCTTGGAATGAACCGCTCTAATTCCACTTTTTTGTCGGTTGCTTAGGGCAATTTTGTCAAAGTGCACAGTTGCATTCGCTATCTGAACCAGCACATCACAACGACCTTCACCTTCAATGCGTCCCCCTACAAGTGTGATCTCCTTAGAGGCAATTGAGACACACTCTAAGAAGACCTGATCTTCAAGCAACAAACGATCACCAGATTTGGCCTCTTTAATCGCTTCTTGCAGCAACCTATCGCCAACGACCACATCTGCTGCGAATAAAAATCGATTTATGAGAAATATCATGATGCAACCAGATCAAGCAGATTCCGACAGATCTTGTTCGGCGTCTTTTCCATGTTCGAGAACATCAGCATTTACAAAGCCTTCATCTTTCAAAGCTGCTAAGTCCTGAGCACTCAGAAGCTTCATATGCAACAGCTGCTTCAGTAAAACCTTGATGAGAATCTCTGAAGCATCAACCAGCTCCAGATTATATCTTTTCTGAAGCGAACGAGTAAAATTGTTGCTTTCCTGAACACGAACCGAAATGGTTCCTTTTGGGAAAAATGCAGTCCTCAAAAAAGTTGCCGCTTCAATATTGTCTTGAAACTGACTGCTACCTAAGGTAATAAAGAGATTTTGAGCGGGAAGTTTTTGCTCATTAATCCAGCTATGAGCTTTCTCCCAGATGTGCAATTCTTTTAATGTTCCAGTGAGCTCCAAACGATTTGATGGAATTCTGTCCCTTAACTCTTCGGGCATCGTCAGCAAAAACTCATTCATGCACTGCTGCATAGACCGATCTATTAAGACAACTCCTTTGATGAGACGATACCAATCTTCTTGCTTGAGAAACTCCATCAAAACCATACGACCGTAACGACCAAAACCACCAATGATTAAAACATCCAAGTCATGAGTTTTTTTCATTTTTTCAACCAAACTTTTGGTTTTTATCTGAGAAATATCTTGATGAAAATTAAAAAACCTAAGGTATTCTCGCTGCTCATTTTTGAAGATCTCATACATATGCCCACCGGTTATCCGAACCAAGGTCTGCACGTTATTCTGCTCAAGCTTGTCAAGTAGACCAACCTCAATATTGGTCATTTCGTCGTTTGTCAAAACCAGACAAGCATTGGCACGTTCCATGCACAGCAAATCCTGTATATCTGGATTGAGAACATCACCTTTTAGACACCGAGCGTGATGCTTACACAGCTGACGCGGCTCATTAATATCTACGAGCAAAATTTTATTTTTCTTTATCGTTCTGGATAGAATTTGAATGCAAGCCTCTGCAACACGTCCTCCACCCACAATAACAATATGGTTCGATGTCGGAATCAGCATACTCGCCTCAGGAAGTAGTGCCGCCATTCCTTTTAGCAAAGCTAACGCAGACAGAGCCGGAGCTACAAGGTACAGAACATATAGGATCTCTCGCCAAGGAGACGGGCCAATGGGCATTCCAAGATCCATTCCACCAAGCGCAAACAACCCCAAGGCGTAATAAAACTGCATAAACAAATCAGTATCGTCAACAAGCCCTCTATCTGTCAGATCGACACCGTAGTGAAAGCAACAAATAGCCAGTAGAACCACCAAAAAAGGCAGTGCGAGCTGTATAATTACAGATCTAAAGTGAGGATGCCTTAGTCGTTCCAGCATATGACACTCCAAAAGTGATTAAGACAGTAATTCAAAGCTTTAAAATTGACCACTTCACACGAACAAGAACCATTGCACAATAAACAACAGAACATCTATCCGTATTGTCCATCCCTTCACTGGGGCAGATCCATATTGAGCAGCTCCCAAGACAAAATAGCCATTGCTGCGATGTTCTTCTTCATATTTTCTGGATCAATTTTGTCTAAAGTGTCTGCCTCTGTGTGATGAATTGGCCAATAGCCTGAAGTATCCATCCTTAGCCCAAAACCCAGCGCACCTTTTTTAACCAGTGGGCTGATGTCAGCACCTGCATATCCTGCTTGAAATCCGTTCATACCCAAACGTTCAAGAGCGTGATTGATCGGCAACAGTCGTTGAACGAGCTCTTCTTCCAAAAGATAGTCTTCAGGAATCTTGTAATTGAAATTCAATGGCGCACCACCACCAATATCGGCCTCAATTCCCGCAATATGCTTGTCTCGATCAAAATACTGTTGAGCATATGCTTTAGCTCCTGCCAAACCATTTTCCTCATTCGTGAACAGCACAACCCGCAAGGTTCTTTTGGGCTTCTGCTCCAGTGAATTTATTAGTCGAGCCGCCTCCATCGTGATGGCAACACCTGCACCATCGTCTTGAGCCCCTTGCCCCACATCCCATGAGTCCAAATGCCCACCGATTACCACGACCTCATCAGGACGCTCAGCTCCTCGCACCTCACCAATTACATTTGCTGAAGGAGCGTCAGCACCACGAAGCGCCTGCATTCTAAGTCTGACCTTAATGGTTTGATTCCTCTTATACCAACGATGCATCTGCTCTGCAGTTTCTATCGTCACTGCGGCAGCTGGAATCTTAACCCCTTCGCCATAGGAGGTGGATCCTGTATGAGGCGACTGCAAAGATGAAGGTCCAACTGAACGAACCAAAACCGCAACTGCGCCTTTTTCAGCCGCGGCAGAAGGTCCTCTTGTACGGTATTGAACTGTTTCACCATATGTTACGAAAGGAGCGTTGTACAGCACAATTTTCCCTTTAACCTCAAGCGGATCCAGCGCTTCTAGCTCGTCAAAAGAGGACACCACCACCACCTCAGCTTCAATACCGGGAGTACCCACAGACATCCCAAGGCCAAGCATCGGTAAAGCAATCGATTTGGGCTCAACGAGCTCCAACGACTCCTCTCCTCTCGTCCAGCTGGGAACCAAAACAGGCTGGGCATGCACCTCCTGAAATCCATATGCTCTCATTTTATCTTGCGCCCAAATAACGGCTTGATCAAGCTGCTTTGATCCGGAAAGGCGATGTCCAATATCATCGCATAATTCTGTTAAAAGCTCAAAGCCACCATCTGATTCAATGGCCGCCTGTTCAAGCTCATTCCAAACTGGGCTAACTGGTTCCAATACTTGTGCTGTTGTCTTTGCTTTGGAAACATCTTTCGAACCGACCTCTTCTTGAGCACATGCAAACAACAAATAAAGCACTTGTTCTCCCCGATCGGAATGTCTGTATTTACATACTCACAAATCTCGCTTTTGAAAAACAATTATTATTACAGTCGTTGAGCAGTAATTTGATTTTATAGCTCAAATCTGCCATATATATGTTGAATTTAAAACCCGATTAAAAAACATGCTTTACACAATACTACTTTTGAGCTGCGGTGAAAAATCTGATTCAGCCGCTGAACCAACATCTGAACCTGCTCAAGAACCTACAGCTGAACCTGCTGAAGAGCCCGCAGGAGAACCTGCTGAAGAGCCCGCAGCTGAACCTGCTGAAGAACCTGCTGAAGAACCCGCAGCAGAGCCCATTCAAACGGTCAATGGCTGTGTCGGAACCGCATATGAGTCATCTGTTTTATGCAGCTCGTGGATGTACAATGAAACCGATGAACGCTCTGCGGTTTTTCAAAGCGGAGGATCTGGCGTGGTCGTCAACATCGCCTCCAGCTCAATCTCCAATCAAAACGGGGTGGATTACCTTCAAGTCCAATCGAGCGGTATTCCGAATTATCAAGTGACCTTCACTCAAGATGATGTGGATGCTTTGAACAATCGTCCAAATGCAGCAACGGATTTTCAGTCCGGATCAACCACAGCTCAAGTTGGCATGACCTACGACTTTGGCTCAGATATTAGCTACATGTCCAATGGAAGCTGTGGTGCAGGAGAAGGATTTGGCTGGTGGCCTCCTGGACCTGTCTGTCCTACGGATCAAGATCGAACGACTTATTTCCCCCTCTCTCCAGCACCTGCAGCTGAAGGAGAAGAGTGTGAAACCGGACTGGGAGCATTTGGGCTTTTTGTCAATGGCGTCTCTATGTTCAACTGGTCCGACGGAGCTTCTTACAACAGCGCCGGCGTGTGGATGAATGTTGCAGCTCAATATGAATCCTACGATCTTGGACCGTGTAAAGGACACGCAGCCAATGGAAACTACCATCATCACGATCTCTCGGCCTGTCTTCAAGATCAGCTCGAAGATGAGGGAGACGGTCACTCACCGGTCTATGGTTTTGCCGCAGACGGATTCCCCATCAATGGTCCTTACCACGCTGATGGCGAGCTCTCACTGTCATGCTGGACGGCCAGAGACTACGACGATGCCTTTGACCCACTCGGCTGCGGTGGAACAGGAGAGCGAACATGTCTGCTCGTAGATCCCTATGATCCCGGACTTGGTACCACCAATACAAACAGCACTGGTCCAACCACCTCAGATGTGGTCACAAGTATGTCTGGCAACGACTTTGTCGCACAAAGCGGATTTTATTTTGAGGACCATTACTACAATCCACAGTGCACCACACAGGGAACAAAGTATCTTGACGAGCACAATGGTCACGATCACGACGATCTCGGGTATCACTACCACATCACACTTTCTTTTCCCTATTTTACCGGACCAAAACTCTACGGAGTCGTTGACGCAAGTGTAAGCACTGCCTCATGCAATGGCGTGAACACCGGCAGTCAAGGAGGAGGACCGCCACCATCAACGGATCGATAAAAGCACATTCACATCAGTATTGTGACAAGCTAAACGTGTTTACACTTGCTTTTTGAGCGCAAATGTTCTAGTATTTCTGAGCTAAATTACGCTTGAGGTTTCAATGCCCCAGAACAATCGTTTTAATCGCAGAGAGTATTTAAAACTCGTTGTAGCTGGGATTCCGTCAACATTTGTAGCTGCATGTGGCGGTGCAAAAAATATAGACTCGGGCTTAACCTCTGTGGTTGATACTGTTAATCCAGATACGGGCTCCGGATTCGACACTTCAATTAACGACACTGCCACATGGGACGACACGGGAATTGATACAGGGGTTGATACGGGGGAGGAACCAACCGAACCCATTCTTGCTGACACGGGACCGGGTCTGGCTGATCAGCTGCCCAGATCAGTTCTTGAGGCAGGCCCAACAGAGCAAGATTTGGATTTAGAGATCATATCTGGAAGTTATCCGGAAGGTCTCAAAGGTCACATCTTTATTGTTCACCCGCTTCCTTTTGAAGATGGATCTGCTGTCTTACTCGGTCCGGGAGTTCTCAACAGAATTGACCTTGAAAACACCCCGTCTATAAAACGTCGTCTTCTAGATACTCCCTGTCACTACTTAGATACAGCAGTGACCAATGACAACCCTGAAGAATTCAGCAATCAAGATCTACTTCGCTTCTCGTGGACATACGGAAAGCGCAATTTTCCAAATACCGGCTTCTTGGTTATGGAAAATCGAGTATTCGTAACAAGCGATGCCGGCCGACCATGGGAAATAGATCCAGAAACCCTGGCTTTAATTACGCCTGTGGCACATTTAGAACATTGGAGAGGCCCAATTCCCAATTGGATAAGCACCTTCATTGATTATCCTTTTCCCGTGTACATGACGACAGCTCATCCTGGGTACGACCCCAATACCGGCGAGTGTTTCTTTCCAAACTGGGGCATGCCTCTACCTGCACTTTTAATCGGAAGCTGGGTTAACCTTCTAAAATGGGATGGTGAAGGAGAAATTCAGCGTCTTAGACTTGTTGAAAGTGGTCTTTTTGGCCCCAAAGATGTCTCTTTGGATATGTCGGTACATCAAATTGGAGTCTCTTCACACCACATCGTGGTAATGGATACTGCCTTTAAAGCAGAATTGGGCGATCTTGCCGGCTTCGGAGGAGGAGATACATCCATCCAAAGTGACATCACGCGCCTGTTCATCTTAGACAGATCCTACATCGACGACACAACGGAAAACATCTACCCCCACATTGTTGAGTTCCCCAGAGAGGCTGCTCACTTTGTAATCAACTACGACTCTTCGGATGGACATGTAACCATGTATGTTGGACATCAGTGTGCGTTTGATGCCAGTGAATTCGTCGTTGATGGAGACGTATCTGCCGTAACGGGCACAGAGATCTCTTCCGAGCTGCACGGTATGCTGTCTGCTACAACAGACATTGGAGTTCTAGGCAAATACAAAATTAATGTCGAAACCGGAGCTGTCGTAGAAGAAGAGATCATCATCGATGAATTATTGTACGGAGGCCCTGCTCTTTACACTTTCAGAGGTAATCACAACCCGTTGCCCAATGCATCGATGTGGTGGCTGAGCTTTGGACTCTCTTCTGAAGTACGAGTTGAGCGCATTGAAGATGCCTATGAAGACTATGAGCACCGACAAGTACCTCTAGAAGAGCTAACCTCTCACCCCGCAACCCTAATCCGAGTGAGCACAACCCCTCACGAGATCACCGACTCCTATTCGTTTCCTACCGGACGCTTTGCCTCTTCTCCAACCTTCGTTCCAAAATTTACCGACAGTGAGCTAGCTGAAAATCATTCAGAAGAAGAACGCGTCGCAGCACAAGACGAAGGGTTTATCATCTGCACTGTTTATGCCGATCATCAAGACAATGGAAGCTCTGGAGACGAGCTTTGGATTTTTGATGCTATGAACTTAGCACAAGGGCCTCTTTGTAGACTCGGACACAGCAACATGAATCTTCCACTGTCGCTACATAGCTGCTATTTGGAGTCTCTGGGCCAAAGAAACAGCTCCTACCAGATATCAATCATAGATGAGTTCGGACCCAGGATTGAGGGACTTTCTGAAGAACAGCGAGCCTATTTTGAAAACGAAGTGTTCACTCGCTTCAGCTAAAGATTCAACAAAGATCAGCCCTGAGCCTGACGCTGAATCCAGCGATCGAGAACATTTGCAAATCGCTGAACATCCTTGTTCGACAAAGCGGGAGGCCCCCCGCTCATCAGTCCTGCATTCCGAAACTCTTCATTAACATCTCGCACGCTTAATTTCTGAGCAATGTTCTGAGCATCCATCTCTTGCCCTCTAGGAGTAACCACTCTTCCTTTCTGCTCAACACATCGTGCTGCCAAAGGTACATCTGCAGTAATCACGAGATCTCCTGGCTGCGTATTCTGAGCAATGTGATCATCTGCTTTGTCCAAACCCGCAGCAACAACGCACATGTTGATTTTGGGATGACGAGGCAATTGTAACCAGCGATTGGCTACAAATGTAATGGTAACCTTTCGCCTCTGTACAGCTTTTATCAAAAGCTCGCGAATCCGCTTAGGCACTGCATCTGCGTCAACCCAAATCTGCGACATTACCCCCTCCTGTGGTTGAAGATAAGATCCAATAAACTGTTGGCAATTCAGCTTAGCCCGCTCACCTTTCGTCGCAACCGTTGTGGCATGATATGTTTTTCGTGCGGAATAATTACCTTTAGAGGCTCTTTCATGAAGCTCAACGCCGTGGTTGTTAGTACAGAAACCACTCCTCATCTTCATAAGCTTCTGCTGCGTACTGATGACGATACGGAATTTGACGCCATTTTGTGGAATGGGGAGCCACCTCAGGACAGTCAAAAAATCGAAATGCGTGGCTCATGGAAATCTTGGCATGGTGCCGACCAATTCCAAATTGAGTCTTGGCGTCGCATTCTTGATCCTAAAGATCGAGGACCACTACACGAACTTATTGAGTACGCTCAAGCTTTTTTAAGTAAAGAA
>MDTG01065388.1_pt1 | contig 11375 bp, 8 predicted proteins | sample 811421 | NCBI WGS metagenome assembly MDTG01 (sample SAMN05326645, study PRJNA326480) | marine metagenome | isolation source: seawater | place: Pacific Ocean: South East | collected 2011
AAGCTTCGCCGCCTCATGGGCAACGAGCGGCGTCTGGTCGGCGGGCTTGGCGATCACCGCATTGCCGGCAAGAAGCGCCGCCGTCACCTGACCGAGGAAGATCGCCAGCGGGAAGTTCCAGGGCGAGATGCAGACGAAGACGCCGCGCCCGCGGAAGCGGTAGCGGTTTTCCTCGCCCGTGGGTCCGGGCATGAGCACGCCCTCGCCGAAGAGCTTTTCGGCTTCCGCTGCATAGAAGCGGCAGAAGTCGACCGCCTCGCGCACTTCCGCCAGTCCGTCGGGCAGCGTCTTGCCGGCCTCGCGCGCCATCAGCGCCATCAGCTTCGCGCTGTCGCGCTCCAGCAGATCACCGACCTTCGCAAGCGCCTTTGCGCGCACATCGACCGGCGTGCGCGACCAGTGGGCAAAGCCCTTTTGCGCAACGTCGAAGAGCTTACCGACATCGCCGGCCTGCGCTTCGTGAACACGTCCGATGGCGGCCCCGTCAACGGGCGACACCACGTCGCGCGTCGCACCGCCGGACGGCGCGCCCGGATAGCGGGGCCGCGCATCCTCGATCTTCGTGGAGGCTGCCGCCATCGCGTCGGTCAGCGCGATACGATCGGCGGAATAGCCGAACTCGAGCCCCTTCGAATTGTCCCGGCTCTCGCCATAAAGGTCCTTCGGCAGCGGGATCTTCGGGTTACGCGCCCTGGTGCCGCCGGCCAGCACATCCTGCGGGCGGGCCAGAAGCCTGGAGATCGGCACGGCGGAATCGCCGACGGCAGAGACGAAGGAGGAGTTCGCGCCGTTTTCCAGCAGGCGACGCACCAGATAGGCCAACAGGTCGCGGTGCCCGCCGACCGGCGCATAGATCCGGCACGGATGCCCGTCGCGTTCCGTCACGGCCTTGAACAGGCTCTCGCCCATGCCGTGCAGGCGCTGGAACTCGAAGCCGCCCTCGTTGCCGGCCATGGTGATGATCTGCGCCACCGACAGCGCGTTGTGGGTGGCGAACTGCGGATAGAGACGCGGACGCGCGGCGAGCATCGCCTTGGCACAGGCGAGATAGGAAAGATCGGTCGCGGCCTTGCGGGTGAAGACCGGGAAATCGTCCAGCCCGCGCTCCTGCGCGCGCTTGATCTCCGTGTCCCAATAGGCGCCCTTGACCAGGCGCACCATGAACCTGCGATCGAGCCGGGTCGCCAGGTCGATCACCCAGTTGACGGTTTCGAGCGCGCGCTTCTGATAGGCCTGGATGGCAAGGCCCAGACCGTCCCAGCCGGCAAGCGAGGGATCGGCGGCAACCGCTGCAAAGACATCGAGCGAGATCTCCAGCCGGTCGGCCTCCTCCGCATCGACGGTGAGATTGAGATCATGCCGCTTGGCGGCCTGTGCCAGCTCCAGCAGGCGCGGCGCCAGTTCGTCGCGGGCGCGGGCGCCCTTGACCGCCTCGTAGCGCGGATGCAGCGCGGAGAGCTTCACCGAAATGCCGGGTCGCTCAGGCAGGTCCTTCTTGCCGGCGGCGGCACCGATGGCCTCGATGGCATCGGCATAGGAGCGGAAATAGCGCTCGGCGTCCTCGGCGGTGCGGGCGCCCTCGCCCAGCATGTCGTAGGAGTAGCGGTAGCCCTTGGCTTCTTGCGAGCGCGCGCGCGACAGCGCCGCCTTGATGGTCTCGCCGAGCACGAACTGATGGCCGAGCACGCGCATCGCCTGACGGGTGGCGGCACGCACCGCCGGCATGCCCATGCGCTTGACCAGCGAGGCGAGGATGGTGTTCGGCTTCTCGCCCGGATGAATGAGCTGCGAGGTAACGCCCAGCGCCCAGGAGGAGGCGGAGACAAGCCAGGTGTCGGAGGGGCCGTGCTCGCTCTCGTCGAAACGCGCGGCGGCGAGCTTGTCCTCGATCAGCTTGTCGGCGGTCTTCGCATCCGGCACGCGCAACAGCGCCTCGGCCAGCACCATCAGCGCCAGTCCCTCGCGCGTCGACAGCCCGTATTCGCGCAGGAAATCCTCGACCCCGCCAAGCCCGCCGATGGCCGAGCGGATCGTCTGGATGTAGCCCGAGGCGATGTCGTCGACGCGGGCCTCGTCGCCGCTGTCGAACGCGAGCTGGCCGACGAGCGCGCGCACCACCTTTTCGTCAGCGGGCGCGAAGGCGGCGCGAAACGGCGAAAGCCCGGGGCCGGGCGATGCCACGGGCACAGGGTTGGCGGACTGGCTCATGCTGTTCTCCTCACGCATCCCAAGAGGGTCCGGCGGCAGGCGCGCGCGACGGCGCGGCCGGCCGGACCTGTCTTCATTTTCGTTAGTGTATCGCGGAAATCACCGTTATTCTGATCGAATTGATCGTCAAAAACGGTGGTATTTGCAGTGAAAAACGAAAATTCAGAGGAAATCACGCCGCTCGATCGCACGGATCGGCGCATCCTCGGCGTGCTGCAAAGCGACGGGCGCATCACGACAACCGATCTTGCCGCGAGGGTCAACCTGTCACCCACGGCGACGGCGGAGCGGATGAAACGGCTGGTGCGGGACGGCTATATCCTGCGCTTTTCCGCGGAACTCGATCCGGTGAAGCTCGGCCAGGGGCTCTTGATCTTCCTGCAGGTGAAGCTCGACCGCACCACGCCGGAGGTGTTCGACGCCTTCGCCAACGCGGTGAAGCGCGTGCCGCAGGTGCTCGAATGCCACATGGTCGCCGGCGGCTTCGACTATCTGGTCAAGGCGCGCGTCTCCGACATGGCGTCCTATCGCAAGCTTCTGGCCGATGCGGTGCTCGACCTGCCCGGCGTGCGCGAGACCCATACCTATGCGGTGATGGAAGAGGTGAAGGACACGCATGTGCTGGCGCTCGACTGACGTGCCCGGGCTTGCGCCCACGCTGACGCGCCCGTCACGAAGCCGTGTCTTGACCGTTGCGGCAAGCTCTTGCACCTAACGGGAAAAAGGAAGGACCAACCATGCATCACCGACCGCCGTACCGACCGTTTCTCCGCACGCTGCTCGCCGCCGCCACGCTCGCGCTTGTTGCAACAGCCCCGGCACGGGCGGAAACGCCGGACCCGGCGAACTGGGAGGCGGTGCTGGACGCGGCGCGCGGACAGACGGTCTATTTCCACGCCTGGGGCGGTGAACCGCGCATCAACGCCTTCATCAGTTGGGCGGGCGAAACGCTGAAAGAGCGCCACGGCGTGAGCGTGGAACAGGTCAAGGTCAGCGACACGGCCAATGTGGTCAGCCGCATCGTGGCGGAAAAAGCCGCCGGCAAGGAGACGGGCGGCGCGGTCGATCTCGTCTGGATCAACGGCGAGAATTTCGCCTCCCTGAAGCAGGCCGGCCTGCTGATGAGCCCGGGCTGGGCGACGAAACTGCCGAACTGGCCGCTGGTCGATGTCGAGAACAAGCCCGCCGTGCTGACCGATTTCACCGAGCCGACCGAGGGCCTGGAAAGCCCCTGGGGCATGGCCAAGCTCGTCTTCATGCATGACACGGCGATGCTCGCCGACCCGCCCACGACGCTCGACGCCCTTTCCGCCTATCTCGCCGAAAACCCGGGCCGCTTCACCTATCCCCAGCCGCCGAACTTTCACGGCTCGACCTTCCTGAAGCAGGTGCTCGCGACCACCATCGCCGATCCCGACAAACTGACCCGTCCGGTCGATCCGGCGACCTTCGAGGCGGATGTCGCGCCGCTCTTTGCCTATCTCGACGCCCTGCACCCGAACATGTGGCGCCAGGGCCGGGCCTTCCCGCAGAACCAGCCGGCGATGCGCCAGCTGCTTGCCGACGGCGAGGTCGACATCGCCTTCACCTTCAATCCCTCCGGCGCATCGGCGGCGATTGCCTCGGGCGAATTGCCCGACACGGTGCGCACCTTCGTGCTCGACGGCGGCACCATCGGCAACGCCCATTTCGTCGCCATCCCCTTCAACGCCTCCGCCAAGGCCGGCGCGCTGGTGCTCGCCAATTTCCTGATCTCGCCGGAGGCGCAGGCACGCAAGCAGGATCCCGGCATCTGGGGCGACCCCACCGTGCTTGCGCTCGACAGGCTTGCGAGCGACGACCGCGCCCGCTTCGAGGCGCTCGACCTCGGCATCGCGACGCTCCCGCCGGAAGACCTCGGCCCGGTGATCGACGAACCGCACGCCAGCTGGATGACGGAGCTGGAACGCGCGTGGACCAAGCGCTACGCGGCGCAGTGACGCGCAAGGCGGCGAGGGGGCGGAGCCCATGCTGAAGGCCGCGCCCTTTGTCACGCTGGCGCTGATGCTCGGCCCGGTGATCGCCGGACTAGCGGGCACTCTTCTGCCGGCAGCTGGCTTCGTGCCGCCGCTCGGCGGCATGACGCTGTCGCTGGCACCGCTTGCCGCCCTCCTCGCCCAGCCGGGATTGTCGACCTCGGTCCTGCTCAGCCTGTTCACCGGACTGGCGGCGACGCTCGGTGCCTTCACGATCGTCATGCTGTTCACCGCGGCCTTCGAGGGCACGCGGATGTTTCGCGGCGTGCGGATGCTGCTGTCGCCGCTGCTCTCGGTGCCGCATGCCGCCGCCGCTTTCGGCCTTGCCTTCCTGATCGCGCCCTCGGGCTGGGCGATGCGGCTCGTCTCGCCCTGGGCCACCGGCATGACGCGCCCGCCCGACGTGCTGATCCTCGGCGATCCGCTTGGCCTTGCCATGACCTTCGGGCTGATGGCGAAGGAAATCCCCTTCCTGTTCCTGATGGTGCTTGCCGCCCTGCCGCAGACGAAGTCGCTCGCGGCGCGGCGGGTCGCGACCGGGCTTGGCTACGCACCGGTCGCCGGATGGCTCAAGGTGGTGTTGCCGCGGGTCTACCCGCAGATCCGCCTGCCCGTCTTCGCGGTGATCGCCTATGCCACCTCGGTGGTCGACGTGGCGCTGATCCTGGGGCCGACGACGCCGGCGCCGCTCGCCGTGAGGCTGGTGTCCTGGATGAACGACCCGGATCTCTCGCTCCGCTTCATGGCGTCGGCCGGCGCGCTGCTGCAGCTCGGCCTCAGCCTCGGCGCCATCGGTCTGTGGATCGCGGGCGAGAAGCTTGCGATCACTGTCGGCCGGCGCTGGATCGCAGGCGGCGGGCGGCGCGTGGGCGACCGCTGGGTCGCGCTTGCCGCGGGGGCCGCGATGACGCTCCTCGTCGGCGCGCTGATGCTCGGCCTTTGCGTCTTGTGCCTGTGGTCCTTCGCCGGACCCTGGCGGTTTCCCGACGCGCTCCCGGCGACCCTGTCGTTCGACACCTGGATCCGGCATCTCGGCGCGACGTCGCATGCCGTCGGCGTGACGCTGGCGATCGCGCTTCCCGTCACCGCCATCGCCACCGTGCTGGCGCTCGCCTGCCTGGAAGGCGAGACCCGCAAGGGCCGTGCATTGCGCCATCGCACGTTGCCGCTTCTCTATGTGCCGCTGATCGTGCCGCAGATCGCCTTCCTGTTCGGGCTGCAGATCCTGTTCCTGATCTGCGGCCTGCACGACACGCTGGTCGCGGTGGCGCTCGCCCATCTCGTCTTCGTGCTGCCCTATGTCTTTCTGGCACTGTCAGACCCGTGGCGCGCCATGGATCCGCGCTACGGCCATGTCGCGACCGCGCTCGGCGCCGCGCCCGACCGCGTCTTCTGGCAGGTGCGCCTGCCGCTGGCGCTGCGCGCGACAGCAACCGCCGCCGCCCTCGGGATCGCCGTTTCGGTGGCCCAATACCTGCCGACGCTCCTGATCGGCGGCGGGCGCTTCGCCAGCGTCACCACGGAGGCGGTCGCGCTTGCCGCCGGCGGCAACCGCCGCCTTGTCGCGATCTACGCGCTGCTGCAGATGGCCCTTCCCTTTCTCGCCTTCGCCCTGGCCGCGCTCGCGCCGGCCGTTGCCTTCCGCGCACGGCGCGACCTTCAGCCCTCGATATGACGGACGATCTTGCCATGCCCGCCGAGACACAGACCGGCCTGCGCTTCCAGAACGTGCATATCGCGCGCGGGGGAGAACCGCTGATCGCGCTCGACGCGCATGTCGCGCCGGGCGCGGTGCTGACGGTGATGGGACCGTCCGGCGTCGGCAAGTCGACGCTGCTTGCCTATGCCGCCGGCTTCCTCGATCCGGTGTTCCGGGCCTCGGGCGCCGTGCTGGTCGACGGGACGGATGTCACCCGGCTCGCCGCGCACGAGCGTCACATGGGGCTTTTGTTCCAGGACGCGCTGCTGTTTCCCCATCTGTCCGTCGGCGGAAATCTCGCCTTCGCCCTGCCGCCCGGCTTGCGCGGGCGCGCGGCACGCCGCGCCGCCATCGCCGAGGCGCTCGGCGAGGTCGGGCTTGCCGGGCTGGAGGACCGCGATCCGGCGACGCTTTCCGGCGGGCAGAAGGCCCGCGTCGCATTGATGCGGGTGCTGGTCAGCGCGCCGCGCGCGCTGCTTCTGGACGAGCCCTTCTCCAAGCTCGACACGGCCCTTCGCGACCAGATCCGGGAGCTGGTGTTCGCCATGGCGCGCGCCCGCGGCCTGCCCGTGCTGCTCGTCACCCATGACGCGGCCGATGCGGCAGCCGCCGGCGGCGCGATCATCGAGGTGGCGCCGGCCTGATCAGGGCTCCGTTTTTGCCTGCGCGCCTCTTACGGCGTGGTTCCTGCCTGCGCGCCTCTTACGGCGCGGTGTCCGCCGCGGCGGCCTGCAGCAGGCCGTAGCGCTCGATGCCGATCTGCTCGATCAGCTGCAGCTGGGTTTCCAGATAATCGATGTGCCCCTCCTCGTCGCCGAGCAGTTCCTCGAACAGGCGCAGCGTCACATAGTCGGAAGCCGTCTTGCAGATCTCGCGGGCCTCGCGGTAGAGCGCGCGGGCGGAATATTCGCCGGCGAGATCGGCCTCCATCACTTCCTTCAGCGACTGGCCGATGCGCAAGGGATCGAGGCTTTGCATGTTGGGAAAGCCTTCCAGGAACAGGATGCGCTCCACCAGCTTGTCGGCGTGCTGCATTTCCTCGATCGATTCCATGCGCTCCTTGGCGGCAAGCTTCGCATAGCCCCAGTCCTCCAGCAGCCGGTAATGCAGCCAGTACTGGTTGACCGCCGTCAGTTCGTGACGCAGCGCCTTGTTCAGATAGTCGATGACCTTTTCGTCACCCTTCATCGGAGTTCTCCCTGTTGCCGCCCGCCGCCTTGCGGTCCTCGGGCGCCTCCTCGTGGATGATCGGTATGATCGACGTGAAGCAGCCGCCACAGCGCGGGCGTTTGCCGAGCGCGCGGAATACGGCGCCGGGCGTGGCGATCACACCGTTGGGACCGCTTTGCAGCTCGCGCGCGGCGCGGCGCAGCTCCTTGTCGGTCAGCACATTGCAGGAACACACAATCACGCAGGTTTTCCGTCCGTCTGAGGCCTGGGCCGGTTTTCCCTCGTCAAGCGCACCGTCCCAGCCTACATATGGAAGCCGGTGGCCGGAAGCAAATGCAACCCGCCTCCGCCGAACCCGAAAGGCCGCTACATGACATCGCCAGACGACCGCAAAACGCTCGTTCTCACCGGCGCGAGCCGGGGTATCGGCCATGCCACGGTGAAGCGCTTTTCCGCAGAAGGGTGGCGCGTCATCACCTGCTCGCGCCATGCGTTTTCCGACAAGTGCCCCTGGCCGTCGGGTCCCGAAGACCACATCCAGGTCGACCTCTCCGACCCGGAAAACCTCGGTGTGGCGATCGCGGAAATCCAGAAGCGGCTGGTCGTCGGCGGATCCCGCCTGCATGCGCTCGTCAACAACGCCGGCATCAGCCCCAAGGAAGACGACGGCGGGCGGATGAATTCGCTGACAACGCCGATGCACGCCTGGCGGACGGTGTTTCAGGTAAATTTCTTCGCGCCGATCCTGCTGGCACGCGGTCTGTTCAAGGAGCTGGCAAACGCCAAGGGCGCGGTGGTGAACGTCACCTCGATTGCCGGCATTCGCGTGCATCCCTTCGCCGGCACCGCCTATGCCACCTCCAAGGCGGCACTTGCCAGTCTGACGCGGGAAATGGCTGCCGACTTCGGACCGCACGGCATCCGGGTCAACGCGATTTCGCCGGGCGAGATCGACACCTCGATCCTGTCGCCGGGAACCGAGGACATGATCGGCGATATTCCGCTGCGGCGCCTCGGGCTGCCGCAAGAAGTCGCGGAGACGATCTTCTTTCTCTGCTCGACCCAGTCGTCTTACGTTACGGGAGCAGAGGTGCACGTCAACGGCGGCCAGCACGTCTGAGGCCGACCGCCTGGCAGGCCCGGCGGAGCAATTTTCATGCATGGCCGGGGCGCGAAGAGCGCGCGATACGCGACGGCAATCCGCTCGGGAACCCCGCAGGCGAGTCGTTTCGACCACCTGAGATTTCATCTTTCATGAACTAACATGCCCCTGATTGCAGAACCGAGGAAAACGGGTCAGTTTTGACGCGTTGCAGCGCGATTTTAGGGAATAATTACGAGTTTCCGAGTTTCCTCTAAGGCAATCGACTGCGGCACGCGCGTGCATCGGTCATCCCCGGAATACCGGAAGCGGCCATCGATTGCCGGCTTCGCTGCGAAAAGGCTCCAGAAGGTCCACCATGAATCTGAAAATCGGACACCGTCTCGGTGCGCTCGTTCTTCTCTTTGCGCTTGGAATTGCCGCTCTTCTCGCGGTTCAGGTTTCAGGCTACTACAACCGGCTTGTTGAAGACCGCAAGGCGGAGCTGACCCACATCGTGGAGGCGGCCACGTCGATGGTCGCCCACGAATATGCGCTTGCCCAGTCCGGCGCCAAGACCGAGGAACAGGCCAAGCAGGACGCTTCGGAAATGCTGCGGGCGCTGCGATATGGCGGCAACGAGTATTTCTGGATCAACGACATGCAGCACGTGATGCTGATGCATCCGTTCTCCGCGAAGCTGGAAGGCAAGAACCTCGAAACGCTGGAAGACAAGGACGGCACCCGCTTCTTCGCCGAGTTCGTCAAGCTTGCCAAGACGAAAGGCTCCGGTCTGGTCGAATACCACTGGCCGAAGCCTGGCTCGGAAGAGCCCGTCCGGAAGTTCTCCTACATCAAGGGGTTTGAACCCTGGGGCTGGGTGATCGGTACCGGCGTCTACGTCGATGACCTGGATGCGATCTTCTACGGCGAGCTTCTGCGCCTGTCGGGCATCGTGCTCGTCATCCTCGCTCTTTGCGGCGGCATCTGCATGCTGCTGGTGCGCTCCATCACCCGGCCGATCAACGCACTCGGGGCGCGCATGCGCTCCCTGCGCGACGGCGACACCGAGACGGACGTGCCCGGCGTGGAACGCGGCGACGAGATCGGCGACATGGCCCAGGCCCTCGAAGCGTTCCGCGAAGCAGCGATCGAACGCGAGCACCTGAGCGCGAACCAGTCGCGTGCCCAGGCAACCGAGATCGAGCGTCAAAAGCGCATCGAGGCCATGATCGGCGACTTCCGCGTCGTGATCGCCGGCCTCCTCGAGGAGGCGGAGCAGACGAACGCGACCTTCGGCAGTGCGGCCGAAACACTGTCCCACTCCGCGTCCGCTAGCGCCGAGCGCACCACCAGCGCCTCCGCGACATCGCAAAGCGCCTCGGAGAACGTGCAGTCCGTGGCAAGTGCGGCGGAAGAGCTCGCCGCCTCGATCTCGGAGATCTCGCGCCAGGTCGGCCAGACCACCCAGGTGGTCACCGATGCAACGGTCAACGCCCAGGACGCCAACGCCAAGGTCGCGGGTCTTGCCGAGGCCGCCAACAAGATCGGCGAGGTCGTCACCCTGATCCAGGCGATCGCCGAGCAGACCAACCTCTTGGCGCTGAATGCGACCATCGAGGCCGCACGGGCCGGAGAGGCCGGCAAGGGCTTTGCGGTCGTGGCGGCTGAAGTGAAGGAACTGGCCACCCAGACGTCGAAGGCGACCGAGGAGATCGGTGCGCAGATCGGCGCCATCCAGGGCTCGACCGGCGAGGCCGTCGAGGTGATCGGCGTGATCGCACGCACGATGGAAGACGTGAACGGCTATACGGCCGCCATCGCCGCCGCGGTCGAGCAGCAGGGCTCCGCCACCGGAGAGATCTCGCGCAACGTCCAGCATGCCGCAGAAGGCACCCGCGCCGTTGCCGTCGATCTCGACGGTCTTCTGTCGACCGCGCAGCAGTCGCGCGAAAGCGCGGAGGATGTGCTTGAGGCCTCGCGCAAGGTCACGCAGACCTCCCACAGGCTGAAGAGCGAATTCGAGGCGTTCCTCGCCAAGGTTGCGGCGGCCTGATCCTTCCAACCCCTTGAAACACCCTGAAAAGCGCGCCCGGAACCGGGCGCGCTTTTTTCTTGCCGCTGCGGCAGATGCATAAGAGCCGGTTTACCTATTGCAGGTAGCATCTCCTTTCCAGTCAGGAAACGAACTCGTTAGACTTTTAGGAGACGACCGGTCATGGCTCTGTTTTCACGTCTGAATCTGGTTTCAATCGTGTCCCTTGCAGCTGCGATTATGATCGTTGCCGCTCTTGGAACCGTCGGATTGGTAATGCACCTCGTTCTGTCCGAACGCATCCAGGCGGATGCCGTGTCCCGGCAGAACACCAGCCTGCGCGTCGCCGCCACCGTGGTGGAAAAGGACATGCCCGGTACGGAGATCTCCTGGGCGCAGGACGGCAACGTCTCGCGCGTGGTGATGGAGAGCATTCCCGACGAAATCACCGACCACGGCATGATCGACGAGATCGGACGGATGACCGGCGAGACCGTCACCGTCTTCAAGTGGGATCCGGAAACCAAGGACTTCTGGCGCAAGACCACAAATATCATCAAGCCGGACGGCTCGCGGGCGGTCGGCACGAAGCTCGGCCAGACCGGCGCCGTCTATCCGGTCGTCACCAAGGGCGAGACCTTCCGCGGCGAGGCCGTTATTCTGGGAACGCCCTATTTCACCATCTACGAGCCGATCTATTCTCCGGCCGGCGAGATCACCGGCATTCTCTATGCCGGCGTGCGCAAGGCAGAGATCACGGCGCTGATGAACACCGTCACCACCCAGCTGCTGATCGCCTTCGTGCCGATCCTGCTGATCGCGGTTGCCGCGATGGCGCTTCTGACCCGCCGGCTGCTGCGTCCGATCCCGCAGATCGCGCAAGCCGCGCGCAACATCGCGGATGAGGCCCATGAGGTCGAGGTGCCCTTCACCGAACGCCGCGACGAGATCGGCGCGATCGCCAAGGCGGTCGAGGTGTTCCGCCAGCGCGCGATCGAGCGGCAGGCACTTGAGAGCGAGCGCGATGCATCGGAGACCCAGACCCGCGAGCGCCAGGCGCGCACGCAGGAGCTGATCGCCGGCTTCCGCGGCACGGTGCAGCATCTGATCGGCACGGTCAGCGAAACCGCCGTCGGCCTCGACCAGACGGCGCGCGAGCTGAGCGCC
>MDTG01119638.1_pt1 | contig 11375 bp, 8 predicted proteins | sample 811421 | NCBI WGS metagenome assembly MDTG01 (sample SAMN05326645, study PRJNA326480) | marine metagenome | isolation source: seawater | place: Pacific Ocean: South East | collected 2011
GGTTAAACAGTCAACAATAATCATGCAATTACCTGGGCCGTAACCTTCGTAGCGCGTAGCTGCATAGTCTTCACCGCCGCCGCCTTTGGCTTTATCAATTGCGCGGTCAATTACGTGTGCTGGTACTTGATCTTTTTTAGCGCGTTCAATTAAACGACGTAGCGATAGGTTACCATCGGGATCAATACCACCATTTTTTGCGCAAATATAAATTTCTTTACCGTACTTTGAGTAAACTTTAGTTTTAGCACCCGCAGTCTTAGCCATTGAATCTTTTTTGTTTTGGTAAGCTCTTCCCATCTGCGTTTCGCCTTAAATATGTTTTTAAAAGTATAAATTTTGTAGTGCCGTATTCTATACCCAACTCGCTTGGAAATACAGAATTCAGTGGGAATTAAAGTTGCTTTGAGTGAGCAAGCAGCACAAAAAATATAACCCGCAGTTGCGGGTTATATTTTCAATCGAAATGTATCGGGTTATTACCAAATACGTACGCGTTGATCTTCTGGTAAATACAAGGCATCACCCGGTTGTACATTGAATGCTTTGTACCAAGCATCGTGGTTACGTGGTGCTTGTGCTCTAAAGCGACCGGGTGCATGTGTGCCACCACGAAGCTGGTTTAACATGCTTTGCTCAGTGCGTTTTTCTTTCCATACTTGTGCCCAGGCTAGGAAGAACCGTTGATCGCCCGTAAGGCCGTCAATAATAGGCGCTTCTTTACCGTTTAGGCTGAGTTTGTAAGCGTGATAAGCCATTGCTAACCCACCCACGTCACCGATGTTTTCACCTAAGCTATTACGACCATTAACGAAGTTACCAGGGATTGGCTCGTATTGACTGTATTGTGCAGCAAGTTGGTCGGCTTTGGCATCAAATGCAGCACGATCGGCATCTGTCCACCAGTTACGTTGTACGCCGTTAGCATCTGATTTAGAGCCTTGATCGTCAAAACCATGGCCCATTTCATGACCAATCACGGCACCAATGCCACCATAGTTTACTGCCGGATCGGCATTAGGATCGAAAAATGGTGGTTGTAGAATTGCTGCAGGGAATACAATTTCGTTAAACGAACTGTTGTAGTAAGCGTTAACACGTTGTGGTGTCATGCCCCAGCGGTTACGGTCGGTTTTTTGCAATTCTTTTGCAGCGCTTTCAGCTCGGAAAAACTCGCGGGTATTTTTGATGTTGCCCATCAAATCATTGCTACTTATGCTTAAACCATCAAATGATTGCCATACATCGGGATAGCCAATTTTAGGCACAAACGCAGCGAGTTTAGCGCGGGCATTTACTTTCGTTTCTGCGCCCATCCAGTCTAGGTTGTCAATACGTTCGCCCAGAGCCGTTCGCAGGTTTTCTACCAATGCTGACATTTGTTGTTTTGATGATTCAGGGAAGTAGCGTGCTACATACACTTTACCAATGGCAAAACCTAATGAATCAGTGCTCGACATTTGGCTGATAGCGCGTTTCCAGCGTGGGCGTGGCTCTTGCTGGCCATTTAGCTCTTTTCCGTAAAATGCGAAGTTAGTATTGAATACATCTTCAGACAGTAGCTCTGCATTAGAGCTTAGTGCGTGATAGGTTAAGTAATCTTTCCATACAGTAACATCTTCTTGATTGATCAATGCAATCATTGCTTTGATCGGCTCTGGTTGCGATACATTTAACTGTGGTACTTGGTATCCTGTTTGTTCAAAATACAGATCCCAATTAAAATCAGGGTAGCTAGAGCTCAGCTCGCTGCGTTCGATTTGATTTAGGGTAAGGTCGCGGTTACGACGTTTTTCTCGTGGCCAGTGGCCTTGTGCTATTTTGGTTTCAAGGGCTAAAATTGCCTCAGCACGTTCAGTTGTATTGTCAACACCTGCAAATTTAAGCATGTCGGCGATATGGGCTACATAAGCAGTACGAGTTTTAACAAAACGTTCAGAATCTTCAAGGTAGTAAGAACGATCTGGTAAACCTAAGCCGCCAGCGCCTAATGACATTTCATATTTATTTGGGTCTAAGCGGTTAAACCACATGCCACCACCAATAGGCGAGTTAACGCCCGTTAACCACGATTGGCCAAATAATTTGGTTAGATCATCGGTTGATGAAACGTTACTAATTTCCGTCAGTAGTGGTTTAATTGGCGACACACCAAGCTTATTAAGGGTATCTGTATCCATATACGCGTTATAGAAATCGGCAACTAACTTTTCTTCAGTATTTAAATCTTTACGGGCTGCGATCTCTTCAATAATTGCCTTAACACGCTCTTCGCTAAGTTCTGCCAATCCTGCAAATGCACCGTAGCGAGTTTTATCGGCAGGCATAACGTAGTTGTCATACCATGTGCCACTGGCGTACATGAAAAAGTCATCACCTGGTTTTATGGCTTCATTGCGGGCTGTTAAATCTACCCCAAAGCTACCTAATTCAGCTTTTGCTGTCTGGGTTTCGGTACTAGGCTGTTGCGCTTGTGTTGTTTTAGGCTCTGAACAGCCGGTCAGAAATGTGGCAGCAAGTGTTGCTGCAATAAGTGTTTTTTTCATTGGACTTCCCCTGAATGTAATTTAATTATTTTTATTGCACGTTTTCTAACTCAGATTGTTATTGATAACCTAAAAACAGACAAACTTTTGAGGTGAATTACTTCTCAGTTAGGTGAAACAACAAACTACGCGGCATACAGTGTGTATCCCGCGCCGAAGATGAGTCTCCATGTTTATGCTGTTTTTTGTTGAAGTTCCCACATGCGCGCATATTCACCATTGAATTTAAGTAACTCATCATGTTTGCCTTGTTCGATCAACTGGCCCTCTTTGAGCACAATAATCGTATCTGCATCTGTTATTGTTGATAAGCGATGGGCAATAACTAAACTGGTATGATTAGAGGCCAGTGCAGACATGGCTTTTAATATTGCTTGCTCGGAATGAGAGTCTAGCGCTGATGTTGCTTCGTCAAAAATGATAATAGGGGAGCGTTTTAAAATGGCTCGGGCTATGGCAATGCGTTGTTTTTCACCGCCTGAAACTTTTAAACCTCGTTCACCAACGAGGGTTTGATCACCTTTATCTAAACTATCAATAAAGCTGCGTAAATGCGCCATATTAATAGCATTATCAATGTCTTGTGCTGTAGCATCTGGACGGCCATAAGCAATGTTGTCGCGAATGCTGGTATTAAATAACACAGTATCTTGTGGCACAATGGCAATCGCTTGTCGCAAGCTGTTGAGTGTGACGCTAGTAAGTTGTTGACCATCAATATGTATTTCACCGCTGTCAATATCATAAAAGCGATACAGTAAACGGGCTAGGGTGCTTTTTCCTGCACCGCTGGCGCCCACCACCGCGACTTTGCTGCCTGCTTTAATAGAAAAACTAAGCTGCTTAATGATAGGTCTTGATGGATGGTAGCCAAAGTTAACGTTTTTAAATTCTATATCAGCGTGTTGTATATTGAGCTGTTGTGCATTTGCTTTATCTGAAATGAGTGGTTTACGGGTTAATAGTCCGAGCATATTTTCAAGGTCGGTTAAAGCGCGGCGAATTTCTCGATAAACAAAGCCTAAAAAATTGAGCGGTAAAAATAATTGGATCATATAGGCGTTGATCATTACCAACTCACCAATAGAGAGTGTGCCTTTAACCACTTCAATACTAGCAAGCCACATTAAAGCGGTGATCGCTGCTGCTATGATCAAGGCTTGACCTGAATTAAGGGCAAGCAACGATAAGCGGTTTTTAAGCCGGGCTTGCTCCCAACTAGCTAAAAAGCCATCATATGTTTGTGCTTCATGCTTTTCATTATTAAAATATTTAACGGTTTCATAATTAAGTAAGCTGTCAATAGCACGGCTGTTACTATTATTGTCGGCTTGGTTTGCTTCGCGAATAAAGCGGTTGCGCCACTGTGTTACAACAACCGTGAAGGTAATATATAAAGCCACTGCAAGCAGGGTAACTACGGCAAACCACGGCGAAAATAAAGTTGCAAAAATAATCGCAACTACGGCTATTTCAAATAAAGTTGGCACAATATTGAACATTAAAAAGCGCATTAAGAAGCTTAAGCCACTGGTGCCACGCTCTATATCACGGCTAATGCCGCCAGTTTGCCTATCAAGATGAAACGACAACTCAAGGCTGTGTAGGTGATTAAATACTTTTAGGCCAATATGGCGCATAGCATGTTCAGTTACACGACCAAACAACGCATCACGTACTTCACCAAAAAACACACTCGCAAAACGTAGTCCGCCATACAGTAACAGTAAAGCTATGGGTACGATGACTATATTTTGTAAACTTGGATCAACACTGTCGATTATTTCTTTCAGCGCCCATGGCATCAATAAAGTGGCACCCTTTGCGGCGATCAATGCCAGTGTTGCAAGTGTTACACGGCCTTTAAAAGCAACCAAGTAAGGCCACAAGGTGACAATGCTTTGCTTTAAATTCATCGCATCATGATGTTTTATTGCTTCTTGTTTACCCATTCCGCGCATATTTTCTCTAACTCTATTAAGTCTGCATTAAACTTTTTCTAGTAACCTAGAGTATAAACTTTAACAGTTTGTATCTAGGGCTATACTACTAACAGCACATAGTACAGTTTAGGCAGCTTAAGACAATGTTTTAGAGTGGTTAATTAAACTCAGTTTTTAACAAAGAAGGGAAAGCAGATGAAAACTATCGGATACGCAGCACATCAAGCTAATACGCCATTAGAGCCATTTCATTTTGAAAGACGCGATTTGCGCGATGAAGATGTTGCGATTGAAATCTTATATTGCGGGGTGTGCCATTCAGATCTTCATACCGTAAATAATGATTGGGGTGGCACCAGTTACCCAATTTTACCAGGACATGAGATTGTAGGTCGTGTCACTGAGGTTGGCAGCAAAGTGACTAAATACAAAGTTGGCGATAATGTAGCAGTTGGTTGTATGGTTGATAGCTGCCTTGAGTGTGACCAATGCCACAAAGGCGAAGAGCAATTTTGTCGCGAAGGCATGGTCGGAACTTATTCAGGAAAAGATCGTATCACTGGTGAATCAACCAAAGGTGGCTACGCCAAACACATTGTAGTGCGCGAAGAGTTTGTTTTAAACGTTCCAGAATCACTTGATCTTGCTAAGTGTGCGCCAATTTTATGCGCGGGTATTACCACGTATTCGCCGCTACGTACTTTTAATGTCGGTCCTGGTAGCCGAGTTGGCGTTATTGGCTTAGGTGGGTTAGGCCATATGGCGATAAAAATTGCAGCAGCAATGGGTGCCCATGTGACAGCTATTAGTCGATCAGATGATAAAAAACAGCAAGCGTTGGAATATGGCGCTGAAGGTTTACTGGTATCTAAAGACGAACAAGCCATGAAAGCATACGCTAATCAGTTTGATGTGATCATTAATACTATTCCAGTTAAGCATGACTTTACCCCTTATATGCCCCTATTAGATATTGATGGTACTCAAGTATTAGTCGGACAAGTGGGTGAGATGGCTGAATCAAACTCGGTGCCATTATTATTGGGGCGTCGCCGCGTGGCTGGTTCTTTAATTGGTGGTATTGCACAAACTCAAGAAATTCTTAATTTCTGTGCGCTGCATAATATTTTACCGGAAGTAGAGATGATCAACATGGCAGACATTAATCAGGCTTTTGAACGCTTAAAAGAAGGTGACTTGTCTCATCGTTATGTCATTGACATGTCCTCACTTGAAGTCGCTTAATTATCGACTGTGATTTTTGGCCGTAAGTAGTTTTACTTGCGGTTTTTTTTGTTCAATTGCAAATTAGCTATTGAAATAGGGCAATTACTCCCCATTTATAATACCAGCTTACTATTTAGATAATAAAATGATCCGTTTTCGCTTAGTCCTTACTGTATTACTGCTGTTTACTGCACTTTTTAGTGTGCAGGCTAATGCTGTGAGCAACGCTGAGGCTAATGTGAGCCAGCCTACCGCTTTTTTTCAGTCGGCGATGTTATCTGATTTGAGTGCTTTAGAGGTTAAGGTATTTGATACTGCAGTATCAGATATCACCCCTTTTACCAAGAAGGTACCAATTGCGGCGGCTGATCAACAAACAGAAGGCGCGGGGTTTGAGTCTTTACAGCCACGCTTTTCAGCGAGTAATTCATCGCTATTTCTGTATCAAAGCCAAGTTGAGCCAAGTTATGTGGCAATATTTGAGTTTTTTGTACCTAGCCTTGCGCGCCAACTTTACTTACAACCCCTTGAACCGCCAATAACATTACCTTGGTTTGTAGCCTACGAAGGTAAAAAATCACGGATTAGTGGTTGGAAAGACGCCAACTTACAATACCGTGCAGTACTTACTTACTACAGTTAACTCTTCCTACTAATTTTTTCGATGTTTTAGTCATTCAACTAAAGCAAATAAATTACTGCGCCTATGAGGCGAGAAACCGATGCTTGCATTGGTTTAAAGGAAGCAATATGTTAAAAAATTCATCAAAAAAACCGCTGCTACAGCGTTTTAAAATAAGCTATATGGCGATGTTTTTGGCGCTGGTATTATTAGCGATCAGTGCCTTACCAAATTTATATCCAGCAAAATCGTGGCTGCATCTGAGTACAACGCAGAGCCAGCCACATTCACAGCAGTTACTAGCGAATACTCCTTCGCAAAAATCTGTTATTGATTTTTTAAATCAACATGGGTTTCTGGTTGAGCAATCAATTCAAGTGGCGCAAAACAGCCTTTCATTAAATGTGTTACTACAAGAGCCAACCAAAAGTGCCGCAGCGCAACAAGCGTTAAAAAGTGAATTTACGCAGTTGAATGCAAAAATAGTTACGCATCAAACAAGTCCCGATTGGTTACAAAGCTTAGGATTAGCACCTATAAAATTAGGTCTTGATCTTAATGGTGGTGTGTTATTTGTATTAGATGTTGATTTAGTGAAAGCGCAACAAGAGCAACTTGATAGTGCGTATGAACAAACTAAAACAATTATTCGTGATGAAAAAGCCAGAGGTGTTCGTGTACAAAAAAATGCCCATGGTTTTGAATTACATGCGTTGCCTGCTGCTAAAAGTGACTTAGCCGCAGTACAGGCGAATGTACTAAAGCGTTTTGAGCGTTTAATGGCAACTGCGCATTCACAAGGTAATTTAACAACGGTGGCATTTAGTTTTAGTGAACAAGGTAGTAATGCGTTTGATAAAGAAGTAATGAGTCAAACCTTAACCACTTTAAGAGGCCGTATTGAAGAATTAGGCATTACTGAAGCAGTTACCCAGCGCCAAGGTAAACAACGTATTCGTATTGAGTTACCCGGTGTACAAGATCCAAGTGAAGCAAAACGTATTATAGGTGCAACAGCGTCGCTTGATTTTTATCAGCTTAAAGAAATCGGCGGAAAAACCTTTAACCTGCAAAATGGTGGCTCGATCAATTTAGACCCAATTGCTATTTTTTCGGGACAACACATCAATAATGCCCATGCAGGGCGCGATGAATGGGGCAAGCCGCTAGTGCAACTTAGCCTTGATAGCCAAGGTGGCGAGGCGATGTCGGCATTTTCAAAACGTAATATCGGTAAACCAATGGCAACGGTGTATTCTGAATATTATAAAAATACCAAAGGTGAAGTAGTTAAAAAAAGTGAAGTGATTAATGTTGCCAATATAGCTCAACATTTGAGTAGCCAATTTAGTATTACTAATATGCAAAGCCCACAAGCGGCGCAGGATTTAGCATTGCTATTACGTGCAGGTTCATTAACTGCGCCGGTGACAATCGTACAAGAACAAACCATTGGGCCAAGCTTGGGAGCAGATAACATACATAATGGGCTCGCGGCCTTAATGTTGGGAATGGGTATTACATTAGCCTTTATGGCGCTGTGGTATCGCCGTTTAGGGCTGGTGGCAAATATTGCCTTATTATTGAATTTAACAGCTTTAGTAGGATTAATGTCACTGCTGCCTGGCGTGGTGCTAACTTTACCGGGCATAGCCGGGCTGGTACTGACAATCGGTATGGCTGTTGATACTAATGTTATTATTTTTGAGCGGATCAAAGAAGAGCGCCGTAAAGGCCGAGCACCATATCAAGCGATAGAGCAGGGCTACCAACAAGCATTTGCGACAATTTTTGATGCTAATATTACCACTATGATCACGGCAATTATTTTATATGGTATTGGCTATGGGCCAATCAAAGGCTTTGCAATTACGCTGGCGTTAGGGCTAATAACTAGCGTATTTACCGGGGTGTATGTTTCTAAGGCGTTGAGTCAGACTTTGTATTTAAAATTGGCAAATAAGCGAGGAGCTCGCGCATGAGTAATTCAAATGAAAAAATGAGCACCACAACCCGCTTACGTTTATCGGGGTTGGTTTTATCTATCCTACTAGTGCTGCTCTCTGTAATAGGGGTTGCTACAAAAGGATTGAATTTCGGCCTTGATTTTACTGGTGGCTATTTAACTGAGTTTACCACTGCAGTGCCAATTAGTGAGGCTGAGCTGGCGAAAAAAATTAGTTATTATCACCATGATGACTTTACCTTAAGCGCTCAATCTAGCCAGCACTTTCAGTTAAGAGAGGCTGAGCAAGCCAGTACATCGCCTTGGTTAGCAACGCTTACGCAAGATGAGACATTGGGTGCTGAAGTGTTGTCATCTTCTTACTTAGGCTCACAAGTTGGCGATGAATTATTTGAACAAGGCTGTTTGGCATTATTTGCGGCAATGGTTGCCGTGATGATTTATTTAGCGCTACGGTTTGAGTGGCGTTTAGCGTTGGGATCGGTTGTGGCTTTAATGCATGACGTGGTGGTGGTAGTTGGTTTATTTGCATGGTTACAGCTTGATTTTAACTTAACCGTATTAGCGAGTTTACTGGCAATCATTGGTTATTCATTAAATGATTCAATTATTGTCGGTGACAGGGTACGCGAGCTACTGCGCTTAGATTCCACAACACAACAAGCTAGCGTGAATACGGTGATCAATGAATCAATTAAGAGCACTTTGACCCGTACTTTGATCACCTCAGGCACTACTCTTGCAACAGTGGCGAGTGTGTGGTTATTGGCTGGTGCGCCGTTACAGGGGGTTTCTATCGCACTATTTGTAGGAATTGTTGTGGGAACATTATCGTCAATTTGTATTGCTGCAACGTTACCACAGTTACTTGGTTTAAGGCATGAAAACTATCAAGTTAAGGTCGATGAGCAAAGCCAAGCGTTGATGGATATGCCGTAACTGACTTTATCAACGGAAAACAAAAATGCCGCGATATACGCGGCATTGTTATTCTTTAAGTTAATTTGTTAACTTAAATTAATTGTCACAACATCAGCTGTTTCATCATCGTTAAGTACAGGTTGTTTTGGTATGTCTGGTTTATCAAGCGCAATATCGCCGCCATCAATTACTTCACCGGTTTTTAAGTTGGTGAAATCAAATAACTCATTATCTGCTAGATGCGAAGGCACAACATTTTGCATTGCAGTAAAAATACTCTCAATACGACCAGGGTGCTCAATATCCCACTGTGCAAGCATCGCTTTGGTATGTTTGCGTTGCAGATTTTCTTGTGAGCCACACAGATTACATGGAATGATAGGGTATGCTTGGCTGATAGCATATTGTTCAATATCTGTTTCTTTACAGTAGGCTAATGGACGAATTACCATGTGCTCGCCGTTATCGCTCATTAATTTAGCTGGCATGCTTTTCAGTTTGCCACCATAAAACATATTTAAGAATAGGGTTTCGATCATATCGTCGCGATGATGACCTAAGGCGATTTTAGTGGCCCCCATTTCATTTGCGGTACGATATAAAATGCCGCGACGTAAGCGTGAGCATAGCGAACAGGTTGTTTTACCTTCAGGAATAATATCAGTCACTATACTGTAGGTGTCTTCTTCAACAATTTTGTATTCAATATTCTGAGTGTCTAAATATGCTGGCAATACATGTTCAGGAAAGCCTGGTTGCTTTTGGTCAAGATTAACAACAAACAAATCAAATTTAATAGGTGCAACACGCTGTAAATGCTGCAGCATGTCGAGTAGAGTATAACTGTCTTTTCCACCAGAGAGGCACACCATGATACGGTCGCCTTCTTCAATCATGTTGAAGTCCATCACCGCTTGACCGGTTTGACGACGTAAGCGTTTTTGTAACTTAGATAAGCTATGTTGAGCTTTGGCTTGAACAGAATGCGACATTACGCCCCCTTTAGAACTATGGGTAAAATAAAGGGGCGTATTATATGCCTAAAGTTTCAATCAACAAAATTTATTTAATCTTTTGCCAGCGGGCTCACATAGCCGTCGGGTTTTAAGGCTAATACGTCACAATCAAGGCTGTCAATGACATGCTCTGCGGTGTTACCTACTAAGGCTGCACTTAATCCAGTGCGGCCAACCGTACCAATCACCACTAATTCACTATTAAGGCGCTTTGCTACATCAGGGATCACGTCCTCTGGTAAACCTTCTTCTATGACACAGTTTTGCTGGGCGATTTGATGACTAGCTGCTAACTCATGGGTCGATTCTATATGGTGTTTTTTTACCGATTCGTTATAAATACTGGGGTTAAACTCAGGGATTTCAATTGCAATGTTTACCGGTGTCGCAGGATAGGCGTTAACGATACTAAGGCTTGCGTTAGCCAGTTCACATAAAAACTGCGCATCTTGAATAATACGATGGTTTAAATCAAGGTGCTGTTGGTTTTCACTTACAGCGTTAACAGCAGCTAAAATATTACCCTGCGAAGGCCAAGCGTGCTCTTTTACCAATAATACCGGGGCTGGGCATTTACGAATTAAATGCCAATCGGTTGGAGTAAAAATTACTGACTTAAGTGTATCGTGCAGGTGAGTTCCTTTTACAACCAAATCAAACTGTTGGTCTATTACCGTATCGATGATCGCTTCATAAGTGCGATTATGCCAAACCACTTGGCTGTTAATATCGACGTCTGGGTAGTGTTGCAAAATTTCATCCAGCCATAACTGACGGTCTTTAACGACGGCATTGCGCATTGCCTCGCGCTCATCGCCAGAGAGCATGGTCGTCATCTCATAGGAAAAATCATAAATGCTCATAAAAGCGGTGATACTGGCACCGGACTTTTTGGCTAATTCGATAGAGCGAGATAAACCATGCTGAGACTCAGCGGTTGGATCAATAATGGCGAGTATTTGTTTGATGGTGTTCATAAGCTGCTCCTTTAACTACTTTATAGCTAGAGTGTAACGTATAACGTGAGTAGTTAAAGTAACAGCTAACAACTAGTTGCGCTAGATCAAGTTTATTTTGGGTGGATTGCTGCAGCTGCGGATAACCCATCACTATCTAGAATAGTGATAAACTTAC
>MDTG01296858.1_pt1 | contig 11375 bp, 8 predicted proteins | sample 811421 | NCBI WGS metagenome assembly MDTG01 (sample SAMN05326645, study PRJNA326480) | marine metagenome | isolation source: seawater | place: Pacific Ocean: South East | collected 2011
GAACTCATCAAGGAAAACAAGCTATGATGGAGCAAATGTCTAAAATACCAGGATTATGGGATAACTTTAAAGTAGAACCAGAATTTATGATAGCCGAAGGGAATAAAGTATTTACTAAAGTAAATGCAAAAGCAGATGGTATGGATACTATTTTTGGACATTACGCTGAATATAGCGAAGAAGGAAAATTAATTCATTTTATGACTTTTGACGATACTTTAAGCATGTTTAATGCAATGAAATAGAGCACCTAAACCTCAGAAAAAACCTATAAGTATCAGGGTCATATTATACTGAAGTGGCAATTTCTTGACCTTTCTATTTATCCATTAAGTTTAAATCATGTGCATATCCTATTATTAAGTTCAGTAACTAATTTGTATATTTATTATTAATCATAAATTATTTAAAATGAAAAAATTCTGTTTATTATTTACTTCAATTTTTTTACTTTCTAATTTCTTAAGTGCACAGGATTCAATTACCGAAACTGAAAAGGCCGAGCTACTTGCCAAAAGTCCATTTAATTCAGTATATCCTACCTCAATTTTGAAAAGTGCTGATAAATATTTTGAAGAAGCACAAATGCCACTATATTCTAAAGGAGCTATTGATGAAAAAAATGCTCATTTAGTTGGACTTGCAGTATCAGCCTCAACTAAATGCAATTACTGTATTCCCTATCACATTGCAGAAGCTAAAAGATTAGGCGCAAGCGAAGAAGAAATTAAAACAGCAGTTATGATAGCGGCTGACATTATGAAAATGAGTACTTTATTTTATGGAAATGAATTTGATTTAGATGAGTTTAAAGCACTACTGAAGTAAAAAGTTCATAAAAAACTTTTTAAACCAGTATATCTTTAGATTAAAATTGAATAACTAAACCATTGTAGGGTTTATATATTAACAATAAATTAATATGAATAATTTAAAATGAAAAAAGCACTTATTTTACTTTTCGCCATTACCCTTATTTCCTGTGAAAACAAAACAGTCAAACCACAAAATGAAATACTGACCGAAAAAACTAAGGCTACTGTACTTAAAGCATTTAATGCACAAACGGCTGGTGAAATTGAAGTAATGAAATCGCAATTGGCTGACGAATTCACTTTTATACTAACTGGTCAACTCGATATTTCTAAAACATACAGTTGGGATGATTTTTTAGAATTTGCTGGATACTTCGGTTCACTTCTTATGGGAGATGTGGGAGTTGAATACAAAGGCGTTCTTGTAGAGGGAAAAACAGCGATGGTTTTTGCTGAAGGGAGAATGGAAGGTGTTGGTGGGAAATATGAAAATGATTATGCCATTAAGTACACACTAAACGATAATGGAAAGATTATCGAACAAAAAGAATATTTAAGTGATTTACTTCTTGCACAGAGACTCTATGGTCAAGACCTCTGTGGTGATAAAAAAACGATGGAGTAGCTTTAATGAAAACAGCCCTCCACTCGGAGGATTTTTCTTTTACACTACAAAATATAATTAAAACCTAAAAACTTTACTAACTATCCGATTAACATACGATTAGGGGGGTTTTAGAACGGTTTTTTCATGGAGTTAATTGGTTGTATTTTTAGATATAACTCATTCTCTTCTTAAATGAGACTAGCTAATAAATTACCATTAAAACTGCTGAAGTTGGAATAGAGATTGTAACAAAAACAAATTTTCTAACGTATTCTTAGAATATATTTTGAGACGAAAGACTTAAAATAAACCTTTTAAATTGGCTAAAGTAAATGATACAATAGGGTTCTGTATTTCAGTTTTTTTATAGAAATATTCCCTGATTTTTTTTTACTGTGTGATATAAGTAATTTTATAAAGCATTTATGTTGTTGCACTTTTTTTGTTTACTATTAAATCCGACGTTTTCACAGGAGTGGATTCCTTACTACGAAGATGATAAAATTTCTATTTCCTATACTTCAAAAGTTTGTGATGACAGACAAAATGGATTTGATTTCGAATATTACCTTATTAAAGTTACCAATCGCACTGACCATACTTTGGTCGTCAATTTCAATAAAAGTGCAGAAGAGGCCAGCAAAGAAGAAGACAAATTGGCCTTTGTACTAACCCCAAATGAAGTAAAAACAGGAAGCTGCGATTATGACCCTGTCAAGTTAAGAGTTTTCAAAGCAGATAGGCGATCAAACAAAACCGCAAGGGTAGATATTTTTGCATTATCAAAAATCAATGTTATTGAGGTCTATTAGTATATTGTTTATCGTACTCCTTATGGGCACCCTTGGTGCGCAAGAGGTTCAGTTTACGGCAACAGTCTCTTTAACTTCATGTAGCGGCACCTTGGTTGCGTTCAATGCATCGTACATACCGAGTGAAAACAGTGTAACTGAATTTGATTTTAATGATGGAGTGCTGCCTGCAGGTTGGACATCATCTCCCTTTACTGTGGGTCAGCCATGTATTCCCGCGAGAGGAAATACACCTTCCAATACAAATTACTTTTGGGCGACTACCCTACAATATGGTGGAGTCAATAGCGGGAAACGTTTTGTTCAGACATTACCGGTAGACGTGTCTTTCGGCGGCAGTCTTGAATTTTTTATCCGCTATGGAGCAGATGACCCACAACCGGGTTGTGAAGACGGAGAAAAAGAAGACGAAGAAGTTTATCTCCAATTCTCTACAGACAACGGGGTCAGCTGGCAACTCATGTATGATAATTGGGATACGACGCCCCAATACGGGGCACCTTGGTATGATTGGTTTGATAATGATATTGATATTCCGCTGGCCGCTCAGACAAGTAGCACAATTTTTAGATGGTACCAACCGGATAATGATGGGAATAATTGGGACAACTGGGGGTTAGAGGATGTAATTGTCAACGCCATCCCTGCCCCAGCGGCTTCCTGGAGTTTTGACTTCGGTGATGGTAGCTCAGGATACAGTGCAACACCAACATCAACCCTTTCTTTCACAAAATTATACGCCCCTTCCAACACGACAAAAAACTACACCGTTACTATTTCAACGACTCTTACCAGCGGTATAATTGTTGGATTGAGCCAGAGCATTTCAGTGCCTCCCAGTGATATAGTTCCTCCAACAGTAACTCCACCGGCAAATATTCAGGTGAACAGTGATCCTGGAAGCTGCGATGCAATTCTTACCCTATCAGATGTTGGGACCCCTACAGTCTCTGACAATTGTGCAATTAATCTAGTTGAGAATGACAACCCTAGTTTGTCCTTCGTCAACGGGATCAATATATTGACTTGGAAAATCACTGACAGTGGCAGCAATACTACTACAGTAACCCAAATGATTACGGTTAATGATAATGAAGACCCCGTATTAAGAATTCCTGCAGATGTTCTTTCGACGAACTGTAATGTGGATATTGGGGTTGCATCGGCCACAGACAATTGTGGAGTTGGCATCCCTACAAGTAATGTTCCTGCTGTTTTTACACTTGGGATAACAGCGGTGGTATGGCAAATTTCTGATGCTGCTGGGAACACGGTTTCAGCAACCCAACTGATCACAGTATCAGACACGATTGCCCCATTAAATACCCCACCACCCAACATAACTGTAGCAACAGATTTAAACTCTTGTACTGCCACTGGTGTGGTTTTAGGGGTGCCCGTTACAGGGGATAATTGTACCGTTGCATCAGTTACAAACAATGCTACAGCTAGTTTTCCGTTAGGCATAACAACGGTGACATGGACGGTCACAGATGCTGCAGGAAACACAACCCACTCTTATCAGCAGGTTTTAGTTGAAGACAATACTGCACCCGTGATTATTCCACCTCCTGACATTACTGCGAATACTTGTGTGTTTGTTCTTGGTGTTCCTACGGTAACGGACAATTGTAACTTTACATACACTAATGACGCTCCAAAAATTTTTCCTTCGGGGACTACCACGGTCACTTGGACCGTGAGTGACACCAGTGGAAATATTGCTACGGCGACGCAATGGGTGACCTTTGCAGACAATAGTCTTCCAACGATTACTATTCAGGATGAAAATATCAGCAGTCCCACAGACCTAGGTTTTTGTTATGCCACATCAGTTGATTTGGGTACTGTAATTACTAACGATGATTGTGGGGTATCGGGGTTTTCAAACGATGCACCGGTTCAATTCCCGATAGGAACAACTTTAGTCACCTATACGGTTCAAGACACTTTTGGAAATATAAGCTCGAGAGTTCAGTCGGTTACCATAGTTGATAATGAAGCACCAATAGCGCTCGCAAATGATGTTGATCTATCACTGGACGGAAATGGGAATATTATTATTCCTTGGAATTTGATTGACAATGGAAGCACAGATAACTGTGGCATCCGTAGCTTTAGTATACTTTCACTTGACAGAGAAACCGTTTATATTAATAATCAAAGTTTTACTGAAAAGCAAGGGAACAAAGAGCTTTCCCGCTCCAACAAGAAGCTAATCGATAGATATTCCAATAAAACGGCACGTCTCAGTTGTGCAAATTTGGGAAATAGAATGGCAGTATTCCTAATCACAGACAGCTCAGGGAATACGGCTTCTACGACCTTTAATTTAAACGTAACAGATGATTTGAACAGTTGTAATGTAGTCCTTCCACCCGATCCAAATGGCGATTCGGATCTTGATGGAGTTATTGATTCAGATGATGCATTTCCGTTCAATCCTGCTGAATGGATCGATACAGATCGAGACGGTATTGGAAACAATAGAGACCAAGATGACGACAACGACGGTTTCTTTGATGATATTGAAAGACTAGCAGGTACAGACCCCTCAGATTCTAACAGCAAACCTATAGATACAGACCAAGATGGGATTATAGATCTATTGGATTTGGATGATGATAACGATGGATTTGAAGACATTGTTGAAATAGAAGTAGGTACAGACCCATTAAAAGTAAGCAGCTTTCCCTTAGATACAGATCAAGACCTAATCATTGATTTTTTTGATGATGATGACGATAATGATGGACAAACAGACTCTTTAGAAATTCAGTGTGGTTCTGACCCTTTAAATAATCTGATTATCGCTTCAGATACTGATAATGACGGCGTCCCAAATTGCGTGGACGATGATGATGATGGCGACGGCTATGAAGATGCACTGGAGCGCACCTTTGATACAGACCCATTAAATATCAACGAATATCCCAATTTAGACGAGGATGGAGATGGAGTGCAGCACGCGTTTGGATTTTTTAGAACCTATTATGACAATTGCCCACAAATACCTAATCCTGATCAATCTGATACTGACCTTGATGGGTTGGGAGACTTGTGTGACAATTGTATCTACATCGCCAATGAGAGACAAGAAGACAGGGACGAAGACGGGAGAGGTGACCTTTGTGACGTTTGTCTAGACTTGTACAATCCCAAACAAGAGGATTTTGATGATGACGGTCTTGGCGATATTTGCGATTTAGACGATGACAATGACGGACAGACAGACGAATCAGAAATAGCCTGTGGATCGAACCCCAATGACCCCAATTCTTTGAGCCCGGATTTCGATCAGGATGGAATACCCGATTGTAACGATCTTGATTTTGACAATGACGGGATTGAAAACACCATCGATTTAAATCCGAATTCTTATGATGACCTATTAGTAAGTCAATTTATTTCAGATAACGGTGATGGAATTAATGATCGCTTGACGGTGCTAAAAATTGAAAGTTATCCAAATGCCGTGCTTTCTATTTTTACCAGATCAGGAGTTTTAATTTATTCAAAAAAGAAATATCAAAATACTTGGCCTTCAGATCACAATAAGCAACCCCTTCCAGAAGGAAGCTATTTTTACCAAATTGATTTACAAGACAAAAGTACAGTAGTGTACAAAGGATGGATTTATTTGACAAGATGAAAATTAGACGTAAAAAGTATATTTTGCTTTTATTCCTTCCTTTGATTTCCTTTGGGCAACAAGAAAGCTATTATTCATTTTACCATGCCACTATGAATATAATTAACCCCGCTTTTGCTGGAGCAGAAGCAGGGGATGTATTTTCATTTACTTCACGCCGGCAGTGGTCTTCTGATGAAGATGCGCCAAACACTATAGCTTTTTCATATTCCTCTGCCAGAGCAAATAATGTAGGCTTGGGGATCTCCTTGGTTGCCGACAAGGTTTTTATAGAACAGCAAACGAATGTCACAATTGATTTTTCATATAACCTCAATATGGAAACAACACAAGTTTATTTGGGCTTAAAAGCTGGAGGAAATTTTTATGAAGCTGACCCTACTGGGCTCATAGTATTTTCCACTATACCTGATCCTATTCAACAAGCAATTTCTAAGTTTAATCCAAATATTGGGGTGGGGGCTTTGTTAAAAAGAGAAAACCTATGGATTTCTTTTTCACTTCCTAGAATTTTCAATGCCAATAGGACCAAAGACATGGTCATTACCGCCAAAGATCGGGTTCATTCTTATCTGGGAGGGGGAGGGAATATACCGGTTGGTATAAACCTAATTTTTAAACCCTCTGTTCTGATGAGAAAAGTAAAAGGACTTCCCTTGAGTACTGACCTCACAGGAATATTAAGCTGGCAAAACAATTTTGATTTTGGGATGTCTTACAGGACCAATACTTCAATTTCTTTGCTTTCTTCGGTACGTCTAGGAAATTTCGATGTCGGATATGCTTATGAAACTCCTGTTCAAAGTGTCTTGACTCAGCGCAACCTAAAAACACACGAAATTTTCCTGAGGATTTATTTAGATAAAAAATCCGAAGTTAACGTGTCAGCGTCAGTTCCTGAGTCAGTTCCAGCAGAAGAGGAGTAACCTCCTTATTGCAAAAAATATTTTTTACCCGAAAATTTAGCACCCTTTAGTTTTCAAAAATGTATTATAATCTAAAGCTTTCACTGGGAAGTACCGTACTGATTTCCTGTGTGTAATCAGACGAACTTTGATAGAAAGCCGGAACGTAAATTGAAAATACTTTTTCTAAAACCTCTTTCCAGTTACTAGCGTTTGGATTCAACGCTTAAAAATCGTTCAATACCATTCGGATCGCGGTGGCTTTAATGTGGTTTAGCTTCATCAGCTCTTTCACCAATGCCAAAGTTACAAACACAGAGGACGAATAATTTGAATCTCCAATGATATCATAATTTTCAAAAAGCGCTGGATTGCTTGTTGCCTCTTGGTCAATCCTATTTTGTTCATTTTGAAAATAATTATATAGGTAATATTCTTGAATATACAGTGATTCAAAAACTGCTGCTGGCCCCTCATTGAGCCATTTGACTCTGAAATCACCACTGTAAAAATTTTATGAAATTCTCATTTGATAGGCATGGAAAAACTCATGGGCTATAATAGAATAGCTGTGCATGGAACCATATGTGAATTCATCGTCTGGAATTTCTAATATCATATACCTGACCTGATCGTTTCCAATAATACAAGCACCTGAGGCATCGCCAATAGCAGACCGAAAAGGGAGATTTGCAGAACTTTTCCAGCTGTAAATATCCATGGTATTGTAATAATCGGCGAAGCTGGGCACTCTTTTCTCAAGCGTATCTAAAATAATATTTACTGTTCAACCCATTCTGCAGGTAAACTACTGTGGAGGTTGGAATTAAAGACCACTAAAGTCTAACTGTTTTGTTGCTCTGCTGGATTATCGTTTTCAGCTGGAGTACTGGAACTTCCAGATTCACTCCCAACCATTGCTGTGCTTCCCGTATTTCCAAAAATTCCAGCGTCCGAAGTTGGAGCAGTTGAATGTGACAATGTTGTTGGGGAATCATCTCCCTTACTGCATGAAAAAAACAGGATTATAACAATTGATAGAATTAAATAACGCATTCGAATATAAATTAATAAGTTGTAAATTTTAAAATCTAATAGAAACAATTTTCAATATTTAAACTTCTAAAAATTCGGGCAATTCTCTCCATCGCTCCTATGAATTATTTCATGAGATTGTTGATACATTTAAATCTCCAATGACAAAATATTCGGTCATAGGTGTATTAAAACACAAATTAATATAATAAACACTTAAATATTGTAATGTGTCAATTCACTCCTTAGAAAGTGTCTTTTGAGGTGAATTGTGAAAACATTAGAATAAAGACATTATTCTTATGATTTTTTAAAAAAGTGCTATGAAATTTAATTTTTTATGATTTTACATGCACAAAAAACAGGCAATGTTATTGAGGAAAAAACGGCTGGGTCCATGCTTTTTTTGTTTCAGTAGTTCCAGTGGGACTGTCTTTTTTTACATCAGAGTATATCGTAGCCCGCACAAAAATGTCATTTTCCTTAAAAGCGTAGGTGGCTTTAATCCCTTTTTCTATTTTTAATATTTGTGCTTCATCTTGATTCTTCCTGTAGCCTATAAAAACAATCTCATAATTGACGCCTTGTTCGGGCAAAATTTCTATTAACAAATTTTTTGAATCGACTTGTATTTTTTTCAGAGCAACCCCAGTGGAGGCGTAAAAATCTCCATTTTCCATTGCAGAAATCAAAGCACTAGGGCTTAATATTTTTGAGTTTACCATAATCCACCCGCGGCCTGTGTTGCTTTTCTTAGCCGAAAATTCATGGTAGCTGTGACTGTCGTCTGTAGCAATTCCATACATTGAAGGCTTCCCTTGTTTGTGGTAGTGAATATTGATCAAATCCCACATGGTTTCGGTATCGTGGTGAAATTCATCCCCTTGATTATTGACAGCGGGGTGACCATTGTAGACTTCAAAAAACCGTTCCCCATTTAATTTTTTCATGTCTTCAGTATCAATACCATATCCAAAATTGGGATGATTGATATGGGCTATCATGGGCACGTTTAATTCTTTGCGTTGGGTAAGCACTGCATCCAGTGTTTTTTGCATGACATCAAGCACTGATTTACCTTTTATTGGTTCAATTAAGTCTTGAATGTTGGTGACATTTATGTGGATCGGTTTTTTTTCAAAAGAGGCGGTAACTTCCTCAGATTTTATGATTAAGAAAGAATCGGGTTTTTCCATTTTAGACTTGTACTCATCAAAGGTTTTGAGCCTTACCAGTTGTCGGGTGGAATCCATTTTTGTTTCTACCCAATCCCCAAAACGATTTATGTATTTTTCTAAAGTTTTATTTTTTTGGTCTCTATCTCTAAGTTCATACCAAATCAGTGTGTCGGCAACGGTGTTGTGGTCTGACAGGGCGATAAATTGGTAATTGTGGTTTTTGTACCATTCGATTATCATTTCGGGAAAGTCGTCTCCATCACTCCAGAGGGAATGGGTATGTATATTTCCTTTTTGCCAAGTTTGGGCTTCCTTATATTTAGCACAAGAAAGGGTCAGCACCAATATCAAAACACTTATAAACTTTTTAATATTCATTGCGAGTCTATTTAAAAGATTGGTTCTAGTAACCACATTTATAACGTTGGTTATTAAGATAAGGCTTTATAATTAAGAAATAATTATGGGAGAAGGAGTTCTTTAGAGTACTTTTTAAAACGTAGTAGAAAATACAAAAAAAGGGGGTGATTGACACCCCCTTCTAACAAATCCTTTAGAGCTAGTCAACTTGCCCTGTGGCTAGCTTGTAAACGCCTCCTTTAAATTGGATGGCACCCTTGTCTGTAAAATCATTTAGCATAAGAGTCATGGAAAAATTTGATAGATGTACTGGATCATATTTTAATATGATACATTATTTACAAAAGGGAAATAACTACAATCTTGTGGTTTAGAATTCAATTTTATAACATCATCTACTGAGGATATAATATTGGCAATAGAAATGATTTGTTATCCAAGTCAAGATTATCAAAAGTAGCTTATACACAAAAGAGGTATTAGTGTAAAAAAATCATTTTCATTCCGGTCACAATTCTAAGGATATACACTTCTAATTATTTTAAATTTTAATTTTTGAATGGAAAGGATGAGTGATGAACATCAATTTTTAATTCCCCATCAATTAATTTATAACCAAATGTGTATTCTACTTTTGCTTCATTTCCATCTAGATCTGTAAAAAAATAGTTTCCCATAGAAATAGCTCTGTTTTCCTCTAATATAATTCCTGTATTTTCAAATCTTACGCTGGTCCATGGTTGGATCGCAAAACCTTTATCTTCATTACAAGCTCTATCATCACCAGCAATAAAATATGACAATGCCTCAAGTTTAGTGGGTCTAAATTGCTCTGACTCACACTTGGTTGGTTTAAATAATACAGCTTCCCCCTCGAAAGCATAACGATCATCAAGAAATTTGCTAGCAAATACTTCACACTCTGCTCTACTCTCTTTTAATGAACCAATTTTTACTACACCACTCCCCCATTTTTGTTGTACATCTAATACTTGTTCTCTTGTTACCATTTTATTTAAAATTTTAGTTAAGGTTTTTATTTAAGCTTGAAATCCATCTTTATTTCTGACCTAAAATCTTTTTCTAGATCCAGGCCTCTTTGAATAATTAATCGTCAGTAAAACATTTATTATGTTTATGCTTTTAAATTTTATTTATAAAGTTGTTTTTAAAAAGTCTTTTTTATTTGATCGACACATGTTTTGTAATTATCAAAAACTTTATCACTGTTAATTTTTGAATCAAAAAGTCCCATTTTATCCAACATTAATTTCGGTTGACTTTGAAGACCTGTATAGTAAATTTCTTTATTAGAGCTATTTAGACTTCTAATAATCTCATCGAGAACATATATACCAGATTGATCAATATAGTTCATTGAATCAAGTTTAAAAATAACTATTGATGCATTATCTGGTATATTAGATATCATTTTTTGAAAAGAGTCTGATGAGCCAAAAAATAATGGTCCCACAATTTGTTTTACAGCTATATCTGTAATCCCATCTTCATCAATATCTAATAACTCCATTTTATTATTGATTTTTTCTTTGGAAACATATCTAGCTAAAGAAAGCTCTGACATTGAATCTCCAGATTTTTTCATAAAGAAAATACATGCTATTAAAAGCCCAATACCCACTGCATAAACTAAATTCCAAAATGTTGCTAATATCATTACAGAAACCATAATGATAACCTCAGAACTAATTCCAAATCCTTTGAATTTGATATCTTTTGGTAAAATCGAAATAGCTTTCAATCCTTTATAATCCATTACACTTATACCAACTGTAACTAGAATCCCCGCCAAAACAGCTGCAGGAATTTTAGATGCTACAGAACTAAATATGAGAATGATAAATAATAAAACCATACTAGAGATCATTCCAGAAATTCTGGTCACTCCTCCGGAGTTTATATTCACAACTGTTCTAATTGTAGCACCTGCTCCAGGTAATCCCCCAAAAATTGATGATATACTGTTTCCTATACCTTGTCCAATTAATTC
>MDTG01398601.1_pt1 | contig 11375 bp, 10 predicted proteins | sample 811421 | NCBI WGS metagenome assembly MDTG01 (sample SAMN05326645, study PRJNA326480) | marine metagenome | isolation source: seawater | place: Pacific Ocean: South East | collected 2011
AAATTTACTTATTACCTCTATATGACCTCAATATTTAAAGGAGAATAATATGAAATTTAAACCTTTGCACGACAGAGTTTTAATAGAAGTTCTAGACAGTAGCGAAAAAACAGCTGGTGGAATTATAATCCCAGACACAGCACAAGAGAAACCTCAAGAAGGTAAAGTTGTTGCTGTAGGTAAAGGAGCAAAAACTGAAGATGGAAAAATTATACCGATGGATGTGAAAATTGGTGATAAAGTTATTTTTGGAAAATGGTCCGGAACTGAAGTAAAAATTGATGGGAAAGAATATAACATAATGAAAGAGTCTGACATTATGGGTATATCTTCAACTAAGTAAAATAATTAAGGAGAATTTAAATGGCAAAAATAGTAAAATTTGATTCAGAAGCAAGAGCAGCAATGTTAAAAGGTGTTGATATTCTAGCTAACACTGTGAAAGTAACTCTTGGACCAAAAGGTAGAAATGTAGTTATAGATAAATCATACGGAGCACCTAGAACAACAAAAGATGGTGTTTCAGTTGCAAAGGAAATTGAGTTACAGGATAAATTTGAAAACATGGGCGCTCAAATGGTTAAAGAAGTTGCTAGCAAAACAAATGATGAAGCTGGAGATGGTACAACAACTGCAACTATTCTTGCTCAAGCAATTGTTAAAGAGGGTTGTAAATATGTTACCGCTGGTATGAACCCTATGGATGTAAAAAGAGGTATAGATGCTGCTGTAGATCACGTAAAAAATAAATTAATTTCATCTGCAAAAAAGGTTAAAGATAGTGATGAAATTGCACAAGTTGGAACAATATCTGCAAATGGTGACAAAGAAATTGGTAATATGATTTCGAAAGCTATGCAGAAGGTTGGAAACGAAGGTGTTATAACTGTTGAAGAGGCAAAAGGTATAGAAACAGAACTTGATGTTGTTGAAGGAATGCAATTTGATAGGGGCTATTTATCACCATATTTTATTACTAACGGAGATAAAATGACTACAGAATTAGAAAATCCTTTAATTCTTTTACATGAAAAAAAATTAACTAACTTACAAACGATGGTACCTCTTTTAGAGGCAGTTGTTCAAGCTGGTAGACCATTAATGATAATCTCTGAAGATGTAGAAGGCGAAGCTCTTGCAACTTTAGTTGTAAATAAGTTAAGAGGTGGATTAAAAGTTGTTGCAGTTAAGGCTCCGGGATTTGGAGATAGAAGAAAAGCTATGTTGGAAGATATTGCAATTTTAACAGGCGGCCAGGTAATATCTGAAGATTTAGGGATTAAACTGGAAAACGTAAAACTCACGGATTTAGGATCGGCTAAAAGAGTTAAAGTTGATAAAGAAAATAGCACAATAGTGAGCGGCTCAGGAAAGAAATCAGATATAGAAGCTAGATGTAGTCAAATTAAACAACAAGTGGAAGAAACTACTTCAGATTACGATAAAGAGAAGTTACAAGAAAGATTGGCTAAATTAGCTGGTGGGGTAGCTGTAATAAAAGTTGGAGGTGCAACTGAGGTCGAAGTTAAAGAGAGAAAAGATAGAGTTGAAGATGCACTCAATGCAACGAGAGCTGCTGTTGAAGAGGGTATTGTTGTTGGTGGTGGATGTGCACTTCTTTATGCATCTCAAGACTTAGACAAAGTAAAAGTAAAAGGTGATGAACAAAAAGCTGGTGTTGAAATTGTTAAAAGTGCTTTGCAAGCACCAATAAGACAAATTACGAAAAATGCTGGCGTAGATGGATCAGTTGTTGTTGGAAAATTGCTAGAAACGAACAAATCGACTAATGGATACGACGCACAGTCTGAAGCTTATGTAGATATGTTTAAGGAAGGTATTATTGATCCAGTTAAAGTTGTAAGAACTGCGTTGCAAGATGCAGCTTCGATTTCCGGTTTACTAGTAACTACTGAAGCTATGGTAGCTGATAAACCAGATGACAAAGATCAAGCTCCTGGAATGCCTGCTGGCGGAATGGGCGGTATGGGCGGCATGGGAGGAATGGGTGGCATGGGAATGTAATCCAGTCTGACCAAGATTTTATTAAAAATTTTAAACCCCTAGATTTATCTGGGGGTTTTTTTTTAATTTCAAAAAAATATTATTAATATATAACCTCGCAAAAATGAGCAATTCAATCGTAAATATAACAATAATCGCACATGTAGATCATGGAAAAACTACAATGATAGATAATCTCATGAAACAAAGTGGGTCATTTAGAGATAATGAAATTATCGATGAAAGATTAATGGACTCTGGTGAACTAGAAAAAGAGAGGGGTATAACAATTTTGGCAAAACCTGCATCTATAAATTGGAAAAATACAAGAGTTAATATTATTGATACACCAGGACACAGAGATTTCGCGTCTGAAGTCGAGCGAGTTTTAAGTATGGCTGATGGTGCTTTACTTTTAATAGACTCTGCTGAAGGCGTAATGCCTCAAACAAAATTTGTTTTGTCAAAAGCACTCAAACAAGGATTAAAACCTATTGTTGTAATTAATAAATTAGATAAACCAGATCAAAGAGCAAATGAAGTTCTTGATGAAACATTTGATTTATTTGTAAGTTTGGATGCAAATGAAGATCAATTAGACTTTCCAGTAATTTATGCAAGTGGTAGATCCGGTTGGGCAACTAAAAGCATAGAAGATTCAAAAGAGAATTTAAATCCTTTGCTTGACTTAATAATTGAACATGTGAAACCAGCAAAATTTGACAAATCAAAACCTTTTGCAATGTTATCTACATTATTATATGCAGATAGTTTTTTAGGAAGATGTTTAGTAGGAAGAATATCGCAAGGTACAGCAAAAGCGAACCAACAAATAAAAGCAATTAATCTGAAAGGTGAAAAAATTGATGAGGGTAAGCTTACTAAAATATTTAGATATGAAGGAACAAAAAAATTTCCAATAGAGATAGGTGAAGCTGGAGATATAGTTGTAATTGCTGGTTTAGAAAAAGCAAATGTTGCAGATACAATATGTGATTTAGAAATCGATACCCCTATAAAAGCAACACCAATTGATCCACCAACAATGGCAATTAAAATAACTGTGAACAGTTCGCCTTTAGCTGGTACTGAAGGAAAAAAATTAACTAGTACTCAAATAAGAAAAAGATTAATTGAAGAAGCTCAAAATAATGTTGGGATAACTTTTTCTGAAAATAAAAACAAAGATGCTTTTGAAATAAGTGGACGTGGGGAATTAATGTTAGAAATATTACTAACACAAATGAGAAGAGAAGGTTTTGAAATGACAGTGAGCCCACCCAAAGTTCTTTATCATTTAAATAAAAATGGTGAACAAATGGAACCTATTGAAGAAGTTACAATGGATTTAGATGAGGAATATTCGTCAAAAATAATTGACTCGATGAATAGGAGAAAAGGTAAAATGATAGAACTAAAAGATACTGGTAAAACAAAAAAGCGTCTTATTTTTCATGCACCAACTAGAGGTCTCATGGGTTATACTAGTAGATTTCTTACACTTACAAAAGGAACCGGGGTTATCAATAGAATATTTAATTCTTATGGAAAGTTTGAAGGTGAAATTGAACCTAGGAAAAAGGGAGCGCTTATATCTATGGAGCAAGGAAAAGCAGTTGCATTTGCTATCTATAATTTACAGGCAAGAGGAGAAATGTTTATTACACATAATGATCCTGTTTACGCAGGGATGATAGTTGGTTTATCTCCAAAGCCAGGTGATATGATTATAAATGTTATGAAAGGAAAAAAACTTACAAATATGCGAACACAAGGTACAGATGAAAATATTGTACTTACACCGGTGAGAAAAATGTCAATTGCTGAACAATTAAGTTTATTAAACACCGATGAGTCTTTAGAAATAACTCCAAAATCATGCAGACTGAGAAAAGCTATATTAGATCCACATGAGAGAAAAAGAAGCGAGAAGTTAGCAGCTACAAATTAAAAAATTCTACCTACTAAATATAAACTCAGAGCCACAGCAGGTCCTATTCCAAATGCAAATAATAAAGTTCCCACACCTACAGTTCCACCTAAATACCAACCTATACTTACAACAGATATTTCAAGAAAAGCTCTTACTAAAGCTATAGGTAAATTTGATTTTTTTTGTAAACCAACCATAAGTCCGTCTCTTGGCCCCGCGCCTAGATTTGCTACTAAATAAATACCCCCACCTAAACCAACCGTTAAAACTGCTAAAATAGACATTAATAGTTTTGAGAAATAGTCTACAGGTGTGGGAACAAATTTTATACAAATATCAATCATTACAGATATAATAATCGCATTTAAGATTGTCCCTATTCCTGGTTTTTGTTTTAAGGGTATCCAAAAAATTAAAACAACCATACTTACTAAGAAGGTTGTTGTGCCAACCGATAAATTCAAATTTAGGGATATTCCTTGAGCTAAAACACTCCACGGGGAAGCTCCTACATTTGATACAATTAATAACCCCTCACCTAATCCAAAGATTGCCAATCCTAAAATCAAAAAAAATAATGTAGATACATTTGGTCTTAGATTAAATGGTTTTTTTGAACTCCAATTTACTTTAGGTATTTTTTTAATTGCTAAAAACATATTTTTATTGGTATTTACTACTTCTTAATATTAAATTCCATTATTTAAAATGTTTAAAATTTTACTAATATTTGTATTTTTACTTATTCCCATTAATGTTTCTAGTCACATAGGTCATTACGAAAAAATTAATAAAATCCAGATGGATATTTTAAAAGATGGAAAAATTATTGGTTTTTGTAATTATGAATTTTTGAGAGATGGTAGTATCACTGAAATAAAAAATGAGACAAAATTTGAGGTAAAATTATTAGGGATAAAAGTTTTTTCAATTAAAAGCAATTCGATTGAGGTTTATGATAAAGATAAACTAATTTCATTTAGGTCAAAAACTTTACAAAATAAGAAAAAAAAATACGTAGAATTAAATTATTCAAAACAAAATAAAAAATACTTAATTAATGGTTCTTCATTTAAAGGATCCTCTGAAATTACAAGTATAATAGGTAGTTGGTGGAATCATAAAATTCTTTCAGCAGACAAACAAATAAGTCCTTTATCAGGAAGTGTAAAAAACCAAATTGTAAAATTTATAAAAAAAGAAAATATTTATATCGATGGTAAAAATTATTTAACTCATAAATTCTCTCTAAAATCTAAAGATAAAAATGTTCCTGACGATAAAAAACTTGATTTCGAAATTTGGTTAGAGCCTAAAAGAAATATAATAATAAAGGTTGCTTACAATAGAGTTGGATATTGGGAATATAAATTAAAAAATATTATACTAAACTAGAAAAATTTATTTTTTCCTAATTTTACTGATTAGATTAGTGAGTGAATCAACCATTTGATCTGAGGCTTTAAAAATTTCGGTTGATTTATAATCATAAGATATATTTCTCTCAGGATTAGTTTTGTCTTCTACAATTATTCCTTCTTCTGGAGAATTATTTTTAATATAAATTAAAATTAACCAGTTCTCATCCTCGCTCTCATCCCACTTTATAAAAATTTCTCCAGTTTCAAACCTTCTATCAATACATCTCAGTATCGACATTTGTTTTGTAATATGTCTTTTATTTAATTGAAAAACTAAACTACTTGCACTTCTGTAAAAACTTTCAAGAGCAAATTCAATTTTTTGTCTTGCAATAGTATAATCTTTTTCTTTTTGTAGTAGTGTTTCCCTGTCTTCATCACCTTGAATTTTTACTCCTAGTGACTCAACTCTTTCTCTAATCTTCTGGTCTCTAATTATTCTATACTTATCTTTAAGTTGATTTATTCTTTCTTGTAAACCTGAATAATCTTCCCTTTGCTCCCTAAGTGATATTCTTTCTAATTTTTCAAGCTCCTTGACTTCTCTTATTCGAAATTTTTCTATTTGTTTATCTAATTTTAATTGCTCTAGGAATTTTTTTTGTTTTTGAGCTTGCTCTTGCCTTATTATTGCTTGTTCTTTTCTTAAAAATATTTTTATATCTTTTGCTCTCTCTTTTTCTATACGTATTTCATCTTTAAGCATTTGCTCTTTTAATTTTGCTTTTAGGTTTCTCTCATCATCAATTCTTTTTAAGTTTTCTGCCTTTTCTTGTTCTTTTCTCTCTAACTCCTCAATTTTTTTTAATTTTATTTGTTGATTTCTAAGAGATTTATAATCACTTATTGCATTAGATATATTTTGAAAAAATTTTAATAAAAATCTATCTATTATTTGAAAAGGATTGAATTTAAATTTTGTTCTAGGTTTTAATGAATTTTGAATATTAATAATTTTTAATATAAAATTGTTTTTATTGCTTATTTTTCTTTTAATTATTGCTTTTTTTAAATTTTTATATTTATTCTTTTTTTTTCTTTTTTTTGAGCTAAATTTTTTTCTTTTAATTATTCTCTTTTTTTTTGTTAATTTTTTTATTTTTTTATCTAATTTTTTCTTATTTTTTTTTTTCATAAATTATGGGAACCTTAAATTTATCAATTATTTTTGATAAATATAGTCTCTTATACGTGGTAGGGTTGTATTTTTTTTGGTTAATTGAAATTGAAATACAACCTGGTCTCCCCACTTAAAAGCCATTTCACATCCAGCAAGATAGAATTCCCACATCCTAAAAAATTTTTCATCAAACATTTCTAAAACTTCTTTTTTTTTATTTAAAAATCTTTCTTTCCAGTGCCTTAAAGTATAAGCGTAATGCATTCTGAGTACCTCTATATCTGAAACTATTAAACCAGATTTTTCAATCGGTGATGTAACTTCGCTCAAACTTGGTGTGTAACCACCTGGAAAAATATACTTAGTAATCCATGGGTGAGGATCTCGAGGAGGATTTATTGATCCAATGGTATGTATTAATGCAATACCATCTTCATTTAATAATTTTGAAACTGAGTTAAAATATGTTTTATAAAATTTTCTTCCGACATGTTCGAACATTCCCACACTAACTATTCTATCAAATTTTTCATCTAAACTTCTGTAGTCCATTAATCTAAATTCAACTTGATTTTCTAAATTTAAATCTTTTGCCTTTTTTTTACTATACTCAAGTTGATTTTCAGATAATGTTATACCAACAACTTCACATTTAGTTTTCCGAGCAATATCTAATGCTAATGTACCCCATCCACTTCCAATATCTAAAACTTTTTGGTTAGGTTGTAAATTAAGTTTTTTAATTATGTGATCAATCTTATTGTTTTGAGCTTCCTCAAGAGTATCATTATCATTTTTAAAATAAGCACATGAGTATTGTCTTTTTTGGTCTAGGAAAAGATCATAGAGTTTCTCGGATATATCATAATGATGTGAAACATTTTTTTTTGATTTTTTAGCAAAATTAAAATTGGTTAGTGACCTATATAAACCTCTCAATTTATTTAATGCAAAACTAAAGTTATTTACTTCCCCTCTTCCGATATTTTCTAGTGTGATTTCTAAAAAATCTGTAAGAGATCCATTTTCAATTACAATAGATCCATCAGTATATGCTTCACCAAAATATAAATCTGGATGCAAAAGTAGTTTATAATGTAATTTTTTATCTAATATTTTTAATATTATTGGATTATTTTTTGGAGGTTTGCCTATACTATATTTCTTTTTATCTGCATCTATCAGTATAAAACCATTTTTTTTAAATAATGTCTTTAAAAAATTTACTAATAACATTTATGCAACCTTTAAAAATTTTGTTTTAAAATTTAGTTCTTTCAACTCGTAAAATAAATTTTCCTTGTCTTTTTCATTTAAAATATCACACGGTGGTATCAAATTTTTATAACAAGTATCACTTTCACTTAAAAAAGTATGTATACCTGATATTAAATTATATTTATCAAATGCTAGTCTAACACTGCACAACTTATCATTTTGCGTTTGAGTAATTTTATTTTTAAAATCATCAAATACCTTTCTTGAAAGACTGGCAGTAACGTTACATGTTGCTGTAATTATTCCTGAACAACCTATCTCAAGACCTTTTAAAAGTTTTGTTTCTGACCCCGGCAGTATTGAAAAATTAGAGATTTTTAAATTTTGGTATAGATTGTATGAGCTATCTTTTACACCAATTATTCTTTGTGGATGATCTTTATTTAAGGACACAACACATTCTAAGCTAAATTTATATCCACTAAGTTTCTCAAAATTATATAAGATTATTTTACAGTTCGATACTTTTTCTAACAAATTATTGAAAAATCTTTTTACCTCTGTATCTCCATATAAGTAGTAAGCAGGAGGCATTACTAAAAATTTTTCAAATCCACATGAATTACTAAAATTCATTAAAGATACAGTATCTTTAAAAGAATTTAATCCAGTTCCAATTATAAATTTATTTTTGTATTTACTTTTAGATAACTTCTCAATGAAATTTATTTTTTCATCATATGATATTAATTGAGCTTGGCCTGTGCTTCCAAACATTACAACGCCATGACACCCTTGGTCAATTAGGTTTTCACCATGTTTTATGGTTTTGCCAATATCCAAATTCAAATTACTGTTGAAAATTGATACCGAGGCCGCATAAATGCCATTAATCTCACTCATAAATAAAACTTATATAAAAATAAAAATTCTGTAAAGATTATAAAAATATTTTATGAAAATTTTAACCATACAAAATAGAATGGGTATAGGAGATATGATAATTTTTCTCCCATTTATTGAGGCTATTTCAAAAAAATTTAATAGTAAAATCCATTTGTTGGTAAAAGAAAGCTCTAAAGCATCTGACTATCTAAAAGATAATAAATTTATTGAAGAAATTATAATATTAGATAGAGAAAATAAAACTAGAAAGGGCGAGCACGATGGTATTTTTGGTTCAATCAAGTTAATTAAATGTTTGAAAAAATTTAATTTTGATAAAGTTTTTATTTTTAATTCTTCATTACGTTATAATTTAATCTCTAAGTTTTCTTCAATAAAAGATATTTATCAATATCCATTGTATAAAAAAAAAAATCAACAAATAATAGAAACAGCTAAAAGTTTCTTAAAAAAAGAAATTAATGTTGAGGTTGCCAGCGATCCTAAAATATATCTTAATGAGGATGTAATTAAAAAGTGTAAAGAAAAACATTTTTCTAATAAATATAAAAATATTCTGCTAGGTATTGGTGGATCAGGACCTACAAAAAGAATACCAGCTAAAATTTTTTTAAACTTTATGAAATTATGTAATGAAAATTTCAAATGTAAGTTTTATTTAGCTACAGGTAATTCAGAAGAGGAGCAAAAAATATTAGAAGAAATAATTAATACAGAGTTTGGATCTTTATGCAAAAGACTTGATCACATGAAAATTTATGAAACATTACCCGTTATAAAAAATTGTGATGTTGCTATATGTAACGATTCAAGTTTTAGTCATTTATCTGCCGCGTTAGGTTTATCAACCATTGTTTTAATGGCTGACACGCCTTTAATTTATGGAAGTTACAGTCCAAGAATGTATCCAGTAATTCCAGAGGATAAAACCGATGTATCTCATAATACTTTAGGCAAAGAAAAAATCAGTCCAATCGAAATTTTTAATAAATTTAAATCTTTAATTAATTAAATTAAATCCTTTAAAACTATTTCTTTAGCTTCATTGACTATTGAGGCCAATCTAGAAAGTTCAGGACTTATATCAGGATGAATTTTTTTCATAATTTTTTTGTATGATTTATGTACCTGCTCTTTCGTATATTTTTTGTCAGAATCTAAATTTAATATTTTATATGCCTCATCTCTTGATATATTTTGTGAATTAAGATTTTGATTAATATTATTAAAACTAAACCTACCTGAATTTCGTAAAATTTTTAATAAACCCCAAAACCTTAATAATTGTAATAAAGTAAAACCTGCTTTAGTCTTTATTAGGGGTAAGATCATTAATAAAAAAGGTAGTGAAAAAATATATCTTCCCGCGAATGCCATCACTACAGCGAGAATTATTGATAAAATTATAGTAAAAGTTCTTATACTTTTTGAAATTTTAGCACTAGAGGTTCTAACAAACCAATTTAAAATTAAATAAATTAGGACAAAAATAATAAGTGTTAAGAAAAAAATATTCATATAAAAGGTTCTAAATGAAAATACCACAATTAACAAAAAAAGTAGAAATAAAATCTTGTCACAATACTACCTGGGAAGATAACTATAGCTGGATTCACCAAAAAAATATATTAGAAGTCTTAAGAGATAGCTCTAAACTCTTACCAGAGATTAGACAATATTTAGAGCAAGAAAATGATTACACAGAATTTCATCTCAAGGATACCAAAAATTTACAAAAAAAAATTTTTAATGAAATAAAAGGTCGTATTAAATTAGATGATGAAACCCTTCCCTATAAGGACAAAGAATATGAATATTGGAGCAAAACTACGGAGAAAGGAAATTACTCAATAAGATTAAGGAAAAAGATTGGAACAAATACAATTGAGGAAATCTGGAATGGTGATTTAGAAAAAAGTAAATTAAATACAAAATATTTTGGTATTGGAGATATTGAAGTAAGTTATAATGATAAATATCTTGGATACTCTCTAGATTTAAAAGGGTCTGAATATTTCACAATTTACATTAGGGAAATAAAAACTGGTAAACTTATCACGGAGGAAATTACTGATACAAGTGGTGGAATAACTTTTAGTCTAGACGACAAATATATTTTTTATTCAAAATTAGATGAGTTCCATAGACCCAGAAAAATTTTCAGACATAAGATAGGTTCGTCTTGCAAAGAGGATAAACTAATTTATGAGGAAAAAAGTGAGGCATTTACAGTTGGAATGGGTGTTAGTTCAGATGAGAAATACTATTTTATATCATCATCTGATCATAATACATCTGAGCAATATTATTTAGAAGTTAATAATATTGATATGTTGCCAAAATTAATAAAAAAAAGAAAAAAAGGAGTTATATATTCGGTAAATTCTTGGAAAGATAAATTTTATCTTCATACAAATGAAAATGCCGAAGATTTTAAAATTGAATTTTGCGATAATATTGATGAGCAAAATTGGAAGACCTTTATACCAGCTAAGGATGAGGTATTAATTGGAGGATTAGTTTTCCTTAAGGATTGGATAATAAGGTCAGAAACCTCTAATGCATTGGGTAAATTAATTATAAGAGATCCAAAAACTGGAAACGAAAATGATTTAAATTTTGTTGACGAAAAAGTAATTGTTCCAAGTATATCATTAATGCAAAGAGATAGAAATACTGATAATGTTTACCTATCTTATTCTTCTCCAAAAACACCTGGAAAAACATATATCTATAATTTGAAATCAAATGAAAAAAAATTAGTTAAAGAGCA